>SESE01000792.1_pt1 | contig 13058 bp, 1 predicted proteins | sample 3171371 | NCBI WGS metagenome assembly SESE01 (sample SAMN06051881, study PRJNA518727) | freshwater metagenome | biome: subpolar coniferous forest; feature: holomictic lake; material: water; isolation source: holomictic Lake 442, 13 m depth | place: Canada: near Kenora, Ontario | collected... | reverse complement strand
GAACTCGAGATGCACCGTTCCGTCGGTATCGACGCCGCTCACAATTGCGGAGAAGGTCCGGGGTTCGGCTCGTGCCATGTCCGGTATCGTCATGGGCAGTTCCTGCTGAACCGGAGTCTCGTATCGCGCCAGCAAGTCGCTCAGATTTTGGCCCGCAGTCTTGTACTTCTCGTCCTGCAGCACCAGGCCCTGATATGCGTCGTCAACGACAGGCAGCAGCTTTTGTTCTCCGCCCAAGTCCTCGTACATCTTCAGCGCTGCGGTCTGGTTGCGGTTGAGCGCAGTCATGCGAGCCTGCAACTCGCGCCAGGTGTTGTACGGGTGGTCCTCGTACCGGCTGGCCTGTGCCACAACGTTGTCCATCCACAGGCGCAGCGGGCGATACTTGGCGAGCTGATTCAGGCGGAACCCAAGGTCTTCCGTGTAGAAGTATTTGCTATGCGCACGTTCCATTTCCAACTGCCGGATGTCCTCGAACCCGTGGGCCTCTCGGTGATCCTCCATCTGGGACTCGACCATTGCGCGGTGGTAGGCGCGCGCGGCCGTGCTGATACCTTCACCCGTGCGCTGCTTCACTCCTGCCGCAGCGCGCTCTGCCATCTGGTTGGACAGGTTGCCCCACGTTTCCTTGTTGAGCAAGCGGTACTGAGCAAGCGGCGACACATATTCCGTATCCGTCCACTTTGCATCCGCGCCAAAGTCGGCGAGCGCGGAGAAGGTGATCATGTTGGAGTGGAGCAGGGTCTCGTCCTTGAACTCCGGCTTGATCTGCCCATTCAACTTGGCAATCTTTGCCGCTTCTTCGCGGGAGGCAAACACACGTCCTACTCCGTTGGTTACCAGGAAACCGGCGTCCTCGCTGAACCGAATCTTGTCAACCGCAGTAGAAGACATGCTTGGATACTGCGCCAACATGGCGGCCGCGTGGCTGATGCCTTCGACAAGGTCTCCGTTGACTATCGCCGCGGCAGACACAATTCTCTCGTACTTCCGGAACGTATCCCGGACTCGTTCCCTCTCTGATTCGAGGTGGGTCTTGTCTAGGTTCCCGGAGGAGAAGGTGCTATGAGTTTGGGAGTCCGTGAATACATACTGGTCTGGTTGTCCGGGAATTTTCTGCGCCCCGTTGTATGTGAGACCTTCGATTTTGGGTATCGCAGGCTCAACCGACGCCACAGCTGAGAAAGAAGCCGCCGCATCGCGGACCTTTTGACTGCTGCGAGAGGTATCCGCTGCCGGTTTCCACGAGTACACAGTGACCTTCGCCCCGAGGTCCAGCAGGAACTCGGCTGCATCCGTGTCCGTGTGATTAGGCATGCTACCGACTACAAACTCAAAACCGGAGTCCGCCAACCGACGAAGTTCGGTCTTCGCCTCTTCCGTCAGACGCGTGCCAGTATTACCCGCTACCATTGCGACAGCTTCGCCCGGTCCGTATTTACGCCCCGCGCTCGCGAATACCGCGCCCAGAGGAATAACCGCGTAAGTCTTGGCCCCTTTTGAAATCACGTTCTCACTCGTCGCGGACGCGATGGCTAATGCGGAGGTCAGGGTGGACCGGACAAGTGTGTTACCCGAGGCAACAAACACGCCCGCCTTTACGCGAGCTGCCAGGACCGCTTCCCGCATCCTGGCATCTGCTCCGGTGCCCTGCTTGGTACCAGGGCCACTATCCGCCACTCCGGGGATACTGGCGGGGGTTTCTACGAAGTTCACGCCAGGCCGTTTAACTTCCTTCTCGTCCGCTTCGAACCCCGATACGTCTTCGTCGAGCAGGTCCATCTGCACGTTCTTCTCGACCCACGCGGTCCACTTCGGGAGCTCGACCTTGGCCAGCTTCTCCATGCTCGGGGTGCTGAACGCGGCGACGCTCGACATCATCGGCACGAACCACGGGTACTGTTCGTTCAGCCGGGCCTTGGTTTCATCGTCCAACGTGCGCTCGAAGCGACGCGCCATGCGTTCGCCCTTCATCTCGGCGTACTGCAGGCCAATCGCCTTGGCTGCGGCTAGCTCGTCAGCGACCTGCAGGGCTAACAGACTGTCGCCGTCGGTCGTTACGCGACCGACCGTTGCCCACAGGCCGGCTCGAACCGCCGGTGTAACCTTCCCGTTCGGGAACATAGACGGGTCAACCGTGCTCGCGAAGTCCAAAAGTTCCCGCACGGTATAAATCGTCTCGGGCGTGGCCGAGTCGACCATCTGGTTGCCCTCGACGTAAAGCATGGTACGCATCTCGGTAACAGCCTGCAGATCGTCCGCAGACTCCGACGTAGGAGCAACCGCCTCTACCGTGCCCTCCTTGGCCTGGGCCCCCGGCAGGAAGTTATCCAACGCGTTCAGGGGGACGTTGTACACGTCCTTGCCGAAGCGCTCGCGCAGGCCCTCGGGCATGGCCGCGCGCACGACTCCGCTGCCCTGTTTTTCTCCAATGAAGCGACGGGCCAACACACCAACTTCTGCGCCAGGAATGTTGTTGGCGTAGTTGATAGACCGTTGCGAAATGTCGGCAATCAGCTCCGGAGGCATCAGGGCGAGAAACCCGCCCCGGTCCGTGGAGAGGTTCGCGCCGTACACCAGCGAGGAGTACGCGGCTAGCATGCGGGCCAGGTCTTTGCCGGTGACCGTAAGCGCGGTCTTGACCGAGTCGGGCATGTGCATGTCGCCCGGCTGTAGCGTGACGGTCGGCAGGTTACGGATGGCGGCGTAGTAGGCCCCAAGGTTCTCCGGCATGATGTCCAGGCCATCGCCGACGCTGATGCGCCTGAAGGCCTTGGATACGCCAAGCTTCGGATCCACAGGGAGCGTGATGGCGCTCACGAAGAAGTTGGAGTCGCCGTTGGCGAGGAGGGTCTGGTACACGCGCTCGACTGCGGCCTGCGTGACCCACAGGAGATTATCCACGGAGTCTTCGCCCACTACCGCCCGCACTTCCGGAGAGAGTCCCGCGACGGCTGAGCCGGCAGTCAAATGCGCCACCACATACTCGTCTGACCGATACGCGCTGCCGCTCACGCCACTCGAGTCCTCGAGTTTGCCGAGCGCGGTCTTCTTGGCGTCCGCGTACTGGGCCGCGAACATTATCCCGTCGGCGTCCTCGACGAGCGGGTTGAAGCGATGGAGTTCCTGAACGGCCTCGACGACGCCCGTCGCGACGCCCCTGGCGCGAGCGGCGAACTCCTGGTTGCGGAACTTCACTGTGCGGAACTTCCGGTTCACCTTGCGAACTGCAGTAGCCAGCGCCTCCGTGCTGTGGGGCGCATTGCGGGGGAGAGTGGTAAAGGCGTCGAGACCAGACAACTCGCTGTACACGGAGGTGATCTGGTTGTACCGCTGCGCGATATCGTGGGCCTTGGCGAAGATGTTGAAGCCGTCTTTGCCGTTGCGGATGGTCTGCAGCCAGGCTTCGATCTCCGCCCCGACGAGCGGGAGTTCTGTGCCGGGGGCCATCTCGGGCTTCGCGACACGGGAGTCGGCGATGACCGCCGCGCGGAAGATTCGCTCAAACGTGCGGTCGGCTGTGGTGTTCAACCAACGGCCTGCGACGGCGTCCTCCTTACCCTTCCACTTCATCAGGGACTTCATGCTCGGCTTGAAGGGCGTATCTTCCTCGATCGCCGATATGCGAACCGCCTGCCCCATCGGGGAGTTGGCCCAGTCCATCATCTTCGCGTGGAAGTCGCGGACTTCCTTCATGGTCCTGAAGTTCTCGGAAAGCATTAGGCCGATCTCAATCGCGAGGAACTCGGAAGTGAGTCGGAAGGTTGCGACTTCCGGGTAGTCAGACTTCATCGCGTCGATGACCGTGTTCAGATTGTCGGCGACGAACCGCGTGACAAGCCCGAGGCTGTGCTGGCGGTCGGGCAGGTTGTAGTTGCCGTCACTGATCCGTCGACCGAACATAGGCTTCTGGTCGCGACCAAACAGGACGCCCTCCTCGAGATAGGTCTTGTTGTTCCTGCCGCCAGAAATGCCATACTCGTCCGCCGCGAATACTTCCCCCGTCTCGCGGTTTCGCGCGAAGCGCGTGTGGCCGACGTCGAAGTACGCTCCCCCGACTGTCGCATTGGATATAACGCGGGCAGTAGCGGCGAAGAACGCGCGCACCCCGACGCCGTACTTGTCCGCCTTCTCCTTCATGAGTGCCGCGTCGTGCCCGCTCCGCACTCCGACCGGACCAAGTTCAATCTCCAGCAGGGCCATCGGCGGCACCCACCACGCGCGATTGACATCGATCTTGTCCTCGACGAGGGTCTCATCGAAGGCCATACCTACGTCGGCAAAACGCTGCCGCAGGATCTTGAGCGACTCCGGGTCCTTCACGAAGTCGAGCCGCTTGGAACTGTCGGCGAGGGGCATGCGCTCTGTTCTGCGCAGGGACTCCGTATCGATCTGCGGGCGCATCTTGTTGTCGGCGCGCAGGTTGCTGACCGTGGCCAGTTCCTTTGCCGCCGCTGCATTCAGCTCGTCCAGCAGATGGTTGGTCATGGTCATGCGGTAGTCATCGATCTTCCGCTGACCGAAGTCGCGACGCGCAGCGCGCTGGGCGTCCGTCAGATTCCCGGTTCCGTACGTTTCGGGGTCTCGACGAATCTCTGCCGCCACCGCATCGCGTACCTGCTTCCAGATGTTGTCGAGGACGTTGCCCTTGAGCATGTCGTCGCCGAGGTAGTCGCGCACGCCACGTCCGTTCGTGGACCACAGGGAGAAATAGTCTGCGTCGCCGTCGAAGTCCTTACCGGCGTCAAGGATCAGCTCGGGGTGGTACGCGGCCTCATTGGCCAGGCCCGGTGCCCACATCATTTCGGTGACATCAACGAGACGACGCTTGCCGCCTTCCGTCACGGCCTTCTTGTACGTCACGGACCGTTCGACCCAGGTCACAGGCTCGCTAAGAACCGGGCTCATAAGATGCGACGACATCACGACACCGGGGACGCGGTCGACAGCGCCGAACCGGATACCCGCCAGATATGGGCTGCCTTCCGCGCCGGCCTTAGCCGCGGCCTCCGCGATCAGTGGACTATTGCGGACGTAGGACTCGTCGAACTTCCCGTCCCGCGTGACCATGTCATCATACACCGTGCGGAAATCTACCGGACCGCCCTTGCCGTGGGAGTAGACCAGCATCTCTTTCAGCGCGTCGAACGCCTCGTCGGACTCCTTCGTCATGCCGTAGCGTCGGTTCATTACGAGCGTGACGATGGCGCTCTTTACCTGTTCCAGCGTGAAGCCCTTCTTGATGAAGGTGCCGAGGCGGGCGCGCGGGTCGTTGAAGTTGGCGCGGATCATGGTGCCGTAGATGCGTCCGTCCGCTACACGGTAGTCGGCGTACCCCGTCAGGGCCCAATCCAGGACTCCAGTAATCGAACGAGTCTGGTCGCCTTCCATATACATGCCAGATTCGACCATCGTCATCTTGGCGCCGAGGGCCAGGATGCCAGCGTTGTCCGTGACGCGGCTCGCCAAGCGCGGCAGGACCGAGTACATCAGAAGGGGGACCTGGTTGGCCGCGAGATTGTGCTTGGTGGCGAGAACTCCCGCGAGGCTGCGCGAGGCCGGGTCCTCGACCAGCTCCGCGATTTCGGTGGAAGAAAGGGCGGTGCCGAACTCCTCCTGCATCAGACGCTCGGCGTGCAGGCCGACTTCGCGGGCGGTTGTGGCCGCGACAGCCACCTTGGCGCCGGAGCCTGCGGGGTCGATAAGGGAAAGATCTGTGGCGGTCTGGCTGGGGATCTGTCGGCCGTCCAGCTGAGTCGAGGCCGACAGTTCTGCGGCTTTGCGCCACGTCACCGGTGCCTCAAACTGGGCGATGCGCAGGTACCGGTCCCCGATCTTAACGTCCACAAAGCCGGTGGTGTGCTGGTGCTTGGCCTTGTCCAGCATGCTGAGGTCCCCGGCCACGAGCCCGGCCCACAGAGACTTGTCCATCGTGAAGTCCGCGACCTTGATCGTGCCGCTGCCGACGAGATAGTCGAGGTCCGAGATCTTCTTGAAGATCGCGTCCATGGCGGCGTGCTGCGGAGAACCAGAGGAGACGGAACCCTCGCGGTGGAATGAAGTGAAGCCCTTGAGGAACATCGAGTCGGCGAGACCGTGGTTCTTGATTCCCTCCAGGTCCTCCATGGCGCTGGCGCGGTGCCGGGCCAACATCGTGGGAGAGCCAACGATTGTGCCGTCGCCCCACGACCCGAGAGACGTGACTGTGCCGCCGGGAGTGTTTGACCAACCGATAGGCATGCCGAACTTGAACGGGGCATCTTGCACGCCGCCGTCGATGGATGCGGGAACGGGACCACCGTGGAACAGAACCGAGCGATGCTTCGCCTTGAAGCCCTTGTAGTAGGGGGCGATCAGTGTCATGGCCGCATCCCACGCCTGGCTGTAGGTGGCATTGTTCTCGACTCCGAGCATTGCGCGCGGGAGCGTGACCAGCACCATGCCCTTGTCGCCAGTCGGGAACCAGAAGTCGGCGAAGGCCGGATCAGGTCCGACTTTGGGGTCGTGCCAGTAGCGGGCGCAGGCAGCGGCCAGGACTTCGGGGGGCGTGTCCTTGGCCTCCGCGGTGTACTTGGACACACCGGATAAGTCGCGATCCGACATCGCGCCGCCAGGGATGGCGACGACGGATACAAGGTGGTCGGTGCCCGGATACACGCCGCGAGTGAAGGCCTGGTCAATGCCGGCTTCCGAATACCCAAGACTCTGGAAGTACGGACGGGTGATGTCCCGCATGATCCGGTCCATCTCGGAACCATACCGCGCGGATCGCACCTTTCCGGTCTCCCCTGCGATGCGGGTGGCCAGGTTGCGGGAGGCGCCGGAGTCCATGAACTTCTTGAGGGAAGTGTTGTCGGAGGACGAGACCTTCCCGCCCCCGACGAACTCACCGATCTTGCGGTTGACGAGGGATTCGGTCACGATGCGGGCGACCTGCCGCTGGAACTCCTGCATCTGTCCAGCGGGTATTCCGTCACGGAAATCTTTGGTGTACTGGTACAAGCGCCACATCAGACTGGCTTTGACAGACTCGGGATTCTTCTCAAACCCGACGACGTCCTTCATCAGGTTCTTGCCCTGACTTTTATCGCCGTGGGTGAGATTGACGTAGGAGTTACCGAGCCATGCCTGCAGTTCGTGGCGACTGAAGACCACGCTAAATAGCGCCGAGATCTTCCGAAGCTGCTGCGCCTCTGCTGCGGCAAGGGTGAGGTACTGGGAGTAATACTTCTTGAGTCCGTCCGCTTCCTTCGCGGCCTCCTCGTTCCCTGCCTCTCTGGCGGCGATAGCGGCGAGGACCTGCTCGTCGTAGCCGGCTCGGGCCTTGATGTGAGCCTGGGTTATCGCCCCCGGCTCCCCGGGCTTCGTCGGCTTGTCCGAGAACTTGAGCGGCATATAAGCGGCCACGGGACTGGCCGTGAGTTCACCGGTGGTCTTGTTCTTCTCGTAGAGTTTGCCGCCCTCCACGAAACTGAGGAAACTGGTGAGGGCGCGGGAGTCCGAAAGGGTCGTGGCCGCGTCGCGCGGCATGGCGGCGATCAGAGTATCCGAGGGGGCCTGGCGGCGACGCAGGTTGATGCTCACTACCGGACGGGCTTCGGTCTGCTTGCCGCGCTGCTTGCGAACGGGGCCCTTCGTGTAGTCGATGGGCTGCATTGCTTCCGGCGTCAGGTTCTCGATGACCTTCACTGCGCCAAGGTTGTACCCCGCCATGCGGGCCAGGAACCGGAGGGCCACGGTCGCGTCGCGGTTACCTTTGCCGTCTTCGGTTACAAGAGACGCGACGAAGGACCTGAACGCCAGCACCGTATCGTTGCGAGAGTCCCGCGGGCCGCGTTCGTTGGCCCACGCCAGCAACTTGGACGGGGTGCCAATTTCGGTCAGATTGCCAGCAAGAATCTCGGAATCCCTCAGACCTGGACTCGTGGCAGGGTAGGCCTCCACGAGTCCGTAGCTCTGCTCGCGGACTCGCACGACGGCTTCCATGAGGGTCTGGGTGCCCATGACCTCTGTAAACAGAAGGCTCAGGGGACTCTTTTCGAGGGAGGTAAGCAGTGTGAGCTGACCTTCAAATCCACCCTTGACGGGTCCGGACTCGATGGAATCAAAATCGATCTCGCCGTCCACCACCTGGATCTCGGCAGCTTCCTCGCGGGTGATGTTCTCTCCGAGCTCGGATTGGCGCGACGCGCTCTTCAGCAGGAGTTTGCTTGCCGCGCTCATATCCACAAACAGCTTGACGGCGGCTTCGTGGGTCCACCCACGGTAGCGCAGGAGCCCGTTGTAGATATCCCTTGCGCGGCGTCCCTCGTCTGGGTCTTGGGAATACAACGCGGAGAACACACGGTATTTCAGGACGACGAGCTGCGCTTCCTGGAGCTCCTTCTGGGGAGCTAGGGCGGAATTGGTGGGAGGCGTGTCTGATGCGGGTATGCCGAAACTGTCGAGCAGCGACTGGACCCCCTTGTCGACCGCGTTCAGATCAGACGACGGCAGGATGATGGCGTCGTTTGCGGGCGGAGTCATTACCTTCACGGCAGGCGTAGGGACGTCTTCCGCAACGGGCGGCAGCTCGGCGCCAGCGGGGAGCAGGTTCTTGAGCGCCGGTACTTGCTCTCGGGTGATCTTGGAGGTCTTGTGGCCGTACCGGATGAAGGCGAAGTGGGCTAGGTCGTGGTCGCCGTCGGCATACTTGAGAAGACGGGCGTAACCGGCAGCGCCCTGGTCAGGGCATAGAAGCTTGGCCATGTGAAACCTCCGTTTGTACGTTTAACTCGTTGGGCGTACAGGCGATGTATGATAGCGTACCACAACGCCGGACGGATTGCTAGAACATCTTTATGCCCAACTCTTCAGCCTTGGCCGCGGCCTTGATGGCCTCGTCGATGGCGTCCTTGGCGAAATCAATTCCTGGGCCTTCTATCTGGGCTGCGTGTTCCAGCACCTGCTTGCCGGCTTCCTCCGCTGTGTCGCCGAACCCGATGACTCCTCCGAGAGAATCAAGCCCCTCAAACTGGGGGCTGACATAATGCGTGCCGTCCAGAAACATCGAGTTGATCAACTTGACGTATCGGCGAATCTCCGGCGGGAAGTAGACGGGGTTCCAGTGCTCGTTGGTCCACGTGCTGTGGATCACGAGCTGCGCGCCGAACTTGGCTAAGGGCTTCGGCTCCACCATCTCGCCATTGGCACAACCCCACACGCACTCCGCCAGGTTGGTGTACATTTCCTGATACAACTCCGAGGGCGGCGAAGGCAAACGGCAAGTCATGTCGATGAGGAAAGCGTCCTTCGGGCCGTTTGTGCGGACCTCAGTGCTGAACGGGCCACGGTATCCATACTCCTTGAATAGCGGAGCTATGCCGTTGCTCACTGTCAGTAGCGGCTTGGGCAAACTCGTGGACGGGCCGAATGATCCCACATACCCGCGATCTTTAATTTCAAGACCCGAGAGGAAGCTCTGCGGGTATTTTCCATCCACGGTCCAGCAGTCCACGCCCAGCTCGATGCGATCGGGCAAGGAGTCCTCGACGATGAACTCCGTGATCTTCCCCAGCGGCCCGAGCTCGTGGGCGATCATGTTCAGCTTGTCTTCAACGACGCGATAGTTCTTGGAGTGAAAGGACTCGAAGGATCCACGCCATTTCGAGATTTTTACGAAGACGTCCTCCTTCTCTTTCAGGTAGACGCGCAGGTTATCGATGCCGACCACCACTTCGTATGGGCCGACGTCCAACCCCTGCTTCTTCATGTCCTTCTTCATGCCGACGCGGTCGTTCTCCATCAGCTCGCCCATGCCACTGCCCCACACGATACGGCCCTGATCGCGTAGCTCCTCCTGCAAAGGCCCGTAGTTGACATCGGGGAAGCACCACAGATCGATGTCGTCAGGCTTGACTTCCCAGATGTCATCCTCGAGGACGATGAGACCCTCAACGCCTTTCCCGATCAGGCCCTTGGTCATCTTGCGGTACGCGTTTCCCGAGGCACAGTGGTAGTACACCTTGCCGAAGGAACGCGCCAGGACGCTGGCGAACTCCACGAACAATCCGTTGTCGACCACCATTGCAGTTTTCTTGGAGAGATCCATTACTTACCTCTTCGCTTGCGGCCGGTGCTCTCAGCCTTCGGCGCCGGTGCTCCGCCACCCTTCAAACAATGCTTGCGGTTCAGGAACTCGTCATACGATTCGTCCCCGATGGCTTCCTTGATGTGTGCCTTCTTGGCCTCTTCCTCTGAAGTGAAGCCCGCATCGGCGAACGTCAGCTGCCCGAACTTGGCATCTTCCTTGTCCTTCGCCGCGCGCTCCGCGCGTGCTGCCTCTTCCACGTGGGCCGCGTCATCCATCGCCTTCTGTGCCTCGCCCCGCGGGTCGGCGGCTACCGGTGCCACCTCTTTAGGCTTCTCGTCCAGCGCCTTCTCGCCCGCCTGGCGCAGGAACTCCAGCGACAGGAAGTCCCGGTATGGGAATAGCGGCTTACCCTTGACGCCCTCGTTGTCTGCGGTGTCGAACCCCCGCTGCACGTCGCGCGGGAAGAACTCCATCTGCAGGTTCGCGAGCGGTGCGGTAAGTTGCCAGCCCTGGGTCTCCCGCAGATACCGGGAAATGAATCCGGCGGTGAGAGTCTTCAGGCCAACGTCACCAGGGGTGCCCTCGTCCTTCATCACCTCTACGCGCAGGGCAGACCAGGCGGCAGCGAAAGCCAGACGCGACCCTTCAACGAGTGATGCGTCGGCGTGACCGAATAGCATGGAGCCGACGGTCTTGGATAGCGCATCATTGGAGAACTCCGTCTCCGCGCCGGACAATAGTTTGGCTACCGACAGAAGTTCTGCGGCCAGCTTGGGGTTCGTGTCCTTCACTTCGCCGTGCATCTTGAGCGCACGGGCCGCGAGTTTACCGAGGTAGAGTATTTGGTAGTCCGGGTGGGTTCCGATCTTCCCGTCCCTGTAATACGCCATCTTCTGCGCAGTTTCCAGTACTTCCTCGACGAGGGAACCGTTGGTCGAACGCGCACTGAGATTGTGTGGAATTGTGACGTAGGCGGCGGTCGGGGTGCTCTGGCCGCCCACCATGAAGCTGTACATGGACCGTCCGCCGATCTTGACTCGCAGCCCGTCCTCTGTCACACCGAGCGCGCTCGTGAGCGTAGCAATCGCCAGCTGGCGCTGCTCTTCGACGTACTTACGATAGTTGGCGGTGGACTGCAGGTTAGGGTCTCCGTGCTCCGCGAGCGTCGCTTGCCGGTTGTACTCCGCCATGTACTCGTCGGTGACGCGTCCCTCTTCATACTGCATCATGTGCAGTAGTCGCACGGCGTCGTCGGACACCACCATGCTGTGAGGCGTATAGACGACCTTGACCCCCAACTCCTCTGGACTGAGTCCGAGACTCGCCAGCTCCGCCATCATCTTATCGCGAGGCATGGCCGTGTCTTTGCCCTTGAAGGCCGCGTCGAACCACGCCTCGCCACCGGTGGTCGGACGAACCACAAAGTTTCCGTCCTGCCGAGGAGCCGCGTGAACGTGATTGACCTTGCCGGCTTTATCCGTGAGTTTGATGACAGTGGCTTGGTTGGGGCCCCTGCGGAGTCCCTTGGCGATGAGAATGAACTTGTGGAGAAGGTCCAGTTTCTCAGGGCTTGTTACCGGGAATCCGACGCGCAGGGCGAGCTTCGTCAGTTCCAGGCGATCCCCGGCTTCCAATTTTTCGTTATGCACCACGCCATCGATTGCTTCCCCGAGTTTGGATACCGTGTGGCGGGAGACTTCGAGGGCGTCGACGATGCGTCCGGGGGCGAAAGCCTCGAGGGTTGCCAGGCGCACATTCTTTAAGGTCTCGTCGGCGCTCGGCTTGCCCTGCTCCGTCACGTACATGATTGTCTTGTTGCCCGTGCCGTGGTCCATGGTGACGACGCGGCCTTCATCGACCTCCTTGCGCAGGGTGGCCTCAAACGTAGCTGAGTCGAGTCCATGCTTCGCAGCAATTGCATTCAGCTCGGACTTGCGCTGCACCAGCTTGCCTTGCGTGCCCATGTACCCAGAAATGGACAGCTCGATGAACTGGCGCGTGGCCTTCTGCACGCCATCGCTCAGCCGGATGGTTTCCAGGTCGTACTTAGCCCCAGTCATGTCCGCTTCCGAGACCTTACCAGTGGCCTCCTTGAGCATCTCGTCGCGCACGCGGGTGGCTTCCTCCATTTCAAACTCATTTGCAGCGCGCACGAACTGCGGCCGGATTCCGTAGTTATACGTCAAGTAGTCAAAGGAGTTGCCCGTACGCAGGCGACTAAAGTCGCCGGAGACCAGCACATTCGACAGGCCGAGCGCGCCCCTGAGCACGCGTTGCAGGTACGTTGAGTTGTTGTTTATGACGGCCCGTTCGGCCTGCCGGGCCTTGTCGATGCCATCTATTGCCACGTCCAGGTCGTTCTTCCTACTCGTGCCTGCGGCCGCCGTGTCGTCGTAGGTATTCAGTGTGTCGCTACGAGTCAGCACACTGCGTACGGCGTGCGCAGTCCTGGCGTCATTGGACAAACCGTCGCCGCCGAAGAACTTCATGCTTTGCGCGCGGGCGGTGGCGTGCATCACGCCGAGGGGGATGGCAAACCCAATAGCTTCGGCGAATAGCTGATCGCGGCTGGGCCACATCTGCTGCCAGGCCTGCTGCAATCCAGGGTCTCCACCGTTCGAGCCGTACATGCCATTGAGGAACCCGCCATAGCGCTCCTCTGCCATTTCCCCGATCCAGCCGTGGTAAGCTGTGCCCATGAAAACTTTTGCGACTTTGGCCACGTTGATGTTGTTGTCAACCATCTTGTTGGCCATCCACAGTCCGATGGTGGAGATGTGCTTCGCGCGCTCTACTGGATCCATGCGCCCGAGTTCTTTGGTGCGGTCTGCCAAAGCGCCTGGCTGGTTCCAGGTCTCTTCCAGCAGCTTGCGGCATTTCTCCACCGCTGGGATGCGGGACGTGGCCGCGCCGGCAAACTTCTTGATCGGATGCAGGCCGATCCCCCCCAGGGTGGTCAGACCTCCGCCCGCCATTTCAGTATAGT
>SESE01000791.1_pt1 | contig 13062 bp, 11 predicted proteins | sample 3171371 | NCBI WGS metagenome assembly SESE01 (sample SAMN06051881, study PRJNA518727) | freshwater metagenome | biome: subpolar coniferous forest; feature: holomictic lake; material: water; isolation source: holomictic Lake 442, 13 m depth | place: Canada: near Kenora, Ontario | collected... | reverse complement strand
GCGCCATGCTGACGCACGGCAACTTGCTAAGCAATGCCCGGGTGCTCAAAGAATACTGGGGCTGGCGTAGTCAAGGGGAGGGCGCAGATGTACTGATTCATGCATTGCCGATTTTCCATGTACACGGACTGTTTGTCGCTATTCACGGCGCACTTCTGAGCGGCAGCAAGATGCTCTGGCTGAGAAAATTTGATCCCAAGTGGGTGCTTGAGAGGCTGCCGAGGGCCACTGTATTCATGGGAGTGCCTACGCTGTACGTTAGGTTGCTGGCAGAAAGCGGTCTGGACAGAACGGCGACGCGCAATATGCGACTTTTCATCGCCGGTTCGGCACCCTTGCTGATCGAGACTTTCAGCCAGTGGCAGGACCGGACCGGTCACACGATTCTGGAGCGTTACGGCATGAGCGAAACAGTGATGCTGACGTCCAATCCGTACTTGGGCGATTCGGCTTCGCGCCGTGGTGGCACAGTGGGCTTTCCCTTGCCTGGCGTCAGCCTGCGCGTGCGCGATGAACAGGGTGGATTGCTGCCCGTGGGGCAAATAGGCGGAATTGAGGTCAAAGGTGCCAATGTCTTCAAGGGCTACTGGCGCATGCCGGAAAAGACCGCAGAAGATTTCACGGCTGATGGCTATTTCCGGACCGGGGATGTAGGAAAAATCGACGAACAGGGCTACGTCAGCATTGTCGGGCGCAGCAAGGACCTGATCATCAGCGGTGGCTACAACGTGTATCCGGCCGAGATAGAGGGACATATCAACGAGTTGCCTGGCGTTGCCGAGAGTGCTGTCGTTGGCGTGGCGGATTCCGACTTTGGTGAGGTCGGCGTGGCCGTGGTGATAGCCAAGCCGGGGACCGTCTTGAAACCTGCGGCAATCATCGCCAGCCTGAAGTCCATGTTGGCCAACTTCAAGATACCCAAGCGTTGCTATGTGGTCGACGAGCTACCACGCAACGCGATGGGCAAGGTGCAAAAAAATGTGTTGCGCACGCAATATGGCAGCGAACCGTCGCGTTAGCGGCGGCACGGACTAACGCAGCACCAGTACCGGTACGTGGGAGTGCGTCAGCACTTGCTGGGTCTCACTGCCCAGGAGTAGCCGCTTGATGCCGCGCCGACCATGCGAGGCCATGACAATCAAGTCGCATTTGTGTTTTTTCGCCGCAGCGATGACAGCGTCTGATACGAGGTCGGATTTAACCGTAAGCGCTTTGGCTTTGACGCCCTTTGCGAGTGCTGCCTTTTGCACCGCATCGACGATCGCCTGCCCATCCTCGGACCATTGTTTTTCAACTCTGCTGACTTCGGCGGCTTGCAGCGCGAGGCCGCCCTCGAAATAGCTTTGCGGGTAACGAGGTATGACCTTCAATGCCACCAACTCAGCGCCAGTCAACGCCGCTAGCGAGATGGCACTGGCGACGGCTTTCTTCGACAGCGGCGAACCATCGGTGGCGACAAGAATCTTCTGATACATAACATTCTCCTGTTGAGTTGCGCTTGCAGCTTACTCTGATCGCTGGCCAATTTCTTGATTTTGGTCAGTTAAACTGAATGCACACCGGCGCACACTTCGATCTATGTCAATTGCATGTCCTGACGTCACTCCGACGGCACTAAAAATCAGCGACATTGCGCGAACACCTCGCCCGTTTGATGCGGCTGAACTAACTGCCGGGGGGGAACTGTATTCGCTACTGGACGATCCGCAGGAATGGTCGGCCTTCGGTCGGCCGGATGCGAGCCGAGAGCATTGCTGGGAGTCAAACCTGCTGATAGAGGGGATGCACTGTGCGGCCTGTGCGCTCAACATTGAGGCCGCACTGCTGCGTGTTCCGGGCGTGCTGCAGGCCAATGTGAGTGCGGGAAGTCACCGGGCCAGGATCCTCTGGTCAGCCGACTCGGTTCAACCTTCTGTCTGGATGCGAGCAGTGCAGTTTGCCGGATACCGTGCTGTACCGGCGAACGACGCCTTTGCCCGTGAGCAACGACGAAGCGAAGGACGAAAGGCATTGTGGCGCCTGGCTGTCGCGGGGCTGTGCATGATGCAGGTGATGATGTATGCCTATCCAGCCTACATCGCGGCGCCGGGAGATTTGACTGCCGAGATGGAGCGTTTGCTGCGTTGGGCGTCCTGGGTGTTGACGCTGCCAGTGATCCTGTTTTCCTGCGGTCCCTTTTTTCGCAATGCGTTGACCGACGTGCTGCGACATCGCGTCAGCATGGACTTGCCGGTGGCATTGGGGATGTTGATCACCTTTGTCGTCAGTACGGCGGGTACCTTTGATCCGCAGGGACACTTTGGCCGCGAGGTCTATTTTGATTCGCTCACCATGTTTGTCTTTTTCCTGCTCTCGGGGCGCTGGCTGGAGTTGCGGCTGCGTGATCGAACTGCGGGGGCGCTCGAAGCGCTGATGAATCGCTTGCCTGACAGCGTGCTGCGTCAGAAAGAAGATGGCAGTGAAGAGCGCGTGCCGGTGCGTCGTCTGCGGGTGGCGGACGTTGTTCGCGTCCTGCCCGGTGAGACATTTCCCGCTGACGGTGTGGTGCTACACGGGCAGACCATGGTCGACGAGGCCTTGTTGACCGGTGAATCACGGCCAGTGGCGCGTGGCGTCGGCAGTAGCGTGATTGCCGGCAGTCACAACCTGTCGAGTCCGGTTCAGGTCGAGGTAAAGCAGACCGCCGAGCAGACGCGTTTTGCACAAATTGTTGCCTTGATGCAGACGGCTTCCACCAGTAAGCCGGCGCTGGCGCGGCTGGCTGACCGGATTGCCAAGCCCTTCCTGATTGCCGTCTTGTTGGCAGCTGCCTGCGCCTGTGCGTTCTGGTGGGGCCGCGACCCTGGACATGCATTGATGGTGGCCGTCGCGGTGCTCGTGGTTACCTGTCCTTGTGCATTGTCACTGGCGACCCCGGCAGCCATGCTGGCGGCGGCTGGTGCACTGGCACGCCGGGGCGTTCTGGTGCGCAGACTGGAAGCCTTTGAGGCCCTGGCTGGCATCGACACCGTGCTGTTCGACAAGACCGGAACATTGACGCGTGACGCCATGGTTCTGGCCTCCACCCGCGTGCGTGAGGGGGGCGCGCAGACGCAGGTGCGGGCCATGGCGGCAGCGCTTGCGCAGTACTCACTGCATCCCGTATCCAGAGCCTTGCTGGCGGCGGCGCAGCCGGGCGATGCCATCGGTTGGACGGCGCGGGACGTGAAGGAAGTTGCCGGCGCTGGTGTGCGGGGTTGGGTCATCAACAGCGACGCAGCGCTCAAGGAGTCAGAAATTCGCCTGGGTTCTGCGGAGTTCTGTGAAATTGAAGTCGCCCCGTCCGAATTTTTGCAAGCACATCTGCGTGATGAACAAGGATGGCTGGCCACGTTTGAACTGCACGAGGACCTGCGCCCGGATGCCAGGCAGACCGTTGCAACGCTGCAGCGCAGCGGAATCAAGGTTTGCTTGTTGTCGGGCGATGGAGCGCAGGCGGCAGGACGCGTCGCAGCGCAGGTTGGCATCACGGAATTTCAAGGTCTCTGTTCGCCGCTGGAGAAGCTTGAATTCCTGCGGCTTGCGCAGCAGCGTGGCCACCGGGTGGCGGTGGTGGGGGATGGACTTAACGACGGCCCGGTGCTTGCAGGCGCCCACATTTCGTTCGCTTTTGGGCGGGCTGCCCCTTTGGCGCAGGCGCAAGCTGACTTCGTTGTGCTGGGGGACCAGATAGGCGCCGTTGCGACCAGCTTTCAGGTGGCGCGCCGAACCCTTCGTGTGGTGCGACAGAATCTTTGGTGGGCTGGAGCTTACAACGCAGTTTGCGTGCCACTGGCGGTCGCCGGTTGGCTGCCCGCTTGGCTGGCGGGATTGGGCATGGCACTGAGTTCTTTGATGGTGGTGCTCAATGCGCTGAGGCTGGCGAGAATGGCTGCATAGCCAAAGGAAGGATGATCGTGGATATTCTCTATTTGCTGATTCCCCTTTCGGTCGTTCTTGTTTTTTTTATACTCGCAGGGCTTTGGTGGGCAATCCACCGGGGTCAATTCGATGACATTGAGGCAGAGGGTGAGCGAATTCTTAAGGATTCATGAAAAAACCTTAGGAATTTGACGTGAATCACTCTTAATTCGCGTTTGCCGTGCGAAACTTTGCCCGATCCAACTAAGAAGAGGTGTAAATGATATTTCCCAATTCGCTAGCAACAAGCTATAACGACAAGGTCGTCAGGCAGTTTGCCATCATGACTGTGGTCTGGGGTGTGGTGGGCATGCTGGTCGGCGTCATCATCGCTGCCCAGTTGACCTGGCCCGAACTCAACTTCGGCATTCCGTGGCTCACCTATGGCCGGCTACGCCCCCTGCACACCAATGCGGTGATCTTTGCGTTTGGTGGGTGCGGCTTGTTTGCCACGTCTTACTACGTCGCCCAGCGCACCTGCCATGTTCGTCTGTTCGGCGACAAGCTTGCAGCATTTACCTTCTGGGGTTGGCAACTTGTCATCCTGTCGGCTGCGATCTCGCTGCCGCTTGGCTTTACGCAAGGCAAGGAATACGCAGAGTTGGAGTGGCCGATTGACATACTGATCACCCTGGTCTGGGTGTCTTATGCCGTCGTCTTCTTTGGCACCATCGGCACCCGTAAAGTTCGTCACATTTATGTGGCGAACTGGTTTTTTGGCGCCATGATTATTGCCGTGGCCTTGCTGCACCTGGTCAACAGCGCAGCGATTCCGGCAGGCTTTATGAAATCCTACTCGGCCTATGCTGGCGTACAGGATGCGATGATTCAGTGGTGGTACGGCCACAATGCGGTCGGCTTCTTCCTGACAGCCGGCTTTCTGGGCATGATGTACTATTTTGTTCCCAAGCAGGCCGAGCGGCCGGTCTACTCCTATCGGTTGTCTATCGTCCACTTCTGGGCGCTGATCTTCACCTACATGTGGGCAGGTCCGCACCATCTCCACTACACGGCTTTGCCAGACTGGACCCAGTCTGTGGGCATGGTTTTTTCGCTGATTCTGCTGGCGCCGAGCTGGGGCGGCATGATCAACGGCATCATGACCCTGTCAGGCGCCTGGCACAAGCTGCGCGACGACCCGATTCTGCGTTTCCTGATTGTCTCCCTGTCCTTTTACGGCATGTCCACCTTTGAAGGTCCGATGATGTCGATCAAGACCGTGAATGCCTTGTCGCATTACACGGACTGGACGGTGGGTCACGTGCACTCCGGCGCCCTGGGTTGGGTGGGTCTGGTCACCATGGGTTGCATGTATTACCTGATCCCGCGTCTATTTGGTCAGAAGCAGATGTACAGCATGAAGGCGGTCGAGGTGCATTTCTGGACTGCAACGATCGGCATAGTGATCTACATCGCTGCCATGTGGATTGCCGGCGTGATGCAGGGTTTGATGTGGCGCGCCGTCAATGCTGACGGTACTTTGACCTACACCTTTGTCGAATCCGTCAAAGCTACTTTTCCGTTCTATGTGCTGCGCCTCTTTGGTGGTCTTCTGTACCTTGGCGGCATGTTGATCATGCTCTGGAACGTGCTCAAGACAGCGACCACCGGGCGCTCCGTCACCGTGACCATTCCGGCCGCTGTTGCCCACGCCTGAAAAGGAAAAATACCATGGCAAATAACAATACAAGCGGCGGACTGTCGCACGAAAAGATTGAAACCAGCAACTTCCTGATGATCGTGCTGATTCTGGTGGTGCTGCTGTTTGGTGGCTTGGTGGAAATTGTTCCGCTGTTCTTCCAGAAGTCCACGACCGAGCCAGTCAAGGGTTTGCAACCCTACACTGCGTTGCAGTTGGCGGGGCGCGACATCTATACCCGCGAAGGCTGTTACAACTGCCACTCGCAGATGATTCGCCCGTTCCGCGCGGAAACACTGCGTTATGGGCATTATTCAGTGGCTGGTGAATTTGTCTATGACCATCCGTTTCAGTGGGGCAGCAAACGTACTGGCCCGGACCTGCAACGTGTCGGTGGCAAGTACAGCGACCAGTGGCATCGTGACCATCTGAACAATCCGCGTGACGTGGTGCCCGAGTCCAATATGCCGGCTTATCCCTGGCTGCTCAAGGATGATGTTGATGCTGCCTCCATGCCTGCTCACATGAAGGCCTTGCGGACCGTGGGCGTGCCTTACAGCGATGAACAGATCGCAAAGTCTGCTGACGAACTCAAGGGCAAGAAGGAGATTGAAGCGGTCATTGCCTATCTCCAGGTATTGGGTACCTTGGTGAAGTAGAAGGGGCCTAGCTTCATGGAATTTGATATCAACTCCCTGCGTTCACTGGCCACAGTAGTTAGCTTCGTCGTGTTTGTCGGCATTCTTGTCTGGACTTTTTCCAGCCGCAAGTCCGCCGATTTTGAACAGGCAGCCAAACTCCCGTTCGAGCAAGACTGACCCAGCGCAATCTAAGGAAATAATATGAGCGACTTTACAAGTAACTTTTGGTCGGTGTACGTTGCCGGCATCACCTTGGTGAGTATTTTTGCTTGCCTGCTGCTCCTGTGGTTTAGTGGCAAAGCCAAGGCGATGACGGCAAGCGACAACACCACAGGACATGTCTGGGATGGCGACCTGCGTGAGATGAACAACCCATTGCCGCGCTGGTGGGCATGGTTGTTTGTGATCACCATCGTTTTTGCGTTGGCCTATCTTGCAATGTATCCTGGTCTGGGAGCCTACAACGGCAAACTGGGATGGACTTCTACTGGGCAGCATCAGTCTGAAGTAGATAAAGGCAATGCGGAAACGGCGCCTCTGTACGCCAAATTTTCTGCGATGAAGCCAGAAGACGTAGCGAAGGACGCCAAGGCCGTGGCCATTGGCGAACGTTTGTTCATGAACAACTGCGCCCAGTGCCATGGTTCGGATGCGCGTGGCAACAAGGGGATTCCTAACCTGACCGATAGTTTTTGGCTCGGCGGTGGTACACCCGAGAACATCAAGAACAACATCATCAAGGGTCGTGTCGGCATGATGCCTCCGATGGCAGCAGCCGTAGGAACTGCAGATGATGTGAAGAACGTCGCGCAGTACGTGTTGAGCCTGTCCGGCAGTCCGCACGATTCTGTGCGCGCTGCTCTTGGTAAAGAAAAATTCATGGTGTGCGCAGCTTGCCATGGTCCGGATGGCAAAGGTATGCAGGTGATCGGCTCAGGTAACCTGACCAATCAGAGCGTCTGGCTGCACGGCAGCGGCGAAGCGAATATCATTGCCATGATCAACAATGGCAAGACAAACCAGATGCCTCCCCAGGGCGACAAGTTTACCGAGGCGCAAATTCATGTGTTGGCCTCCTATGTCTGGGGACTTTCCAACAAGGGTGGAGTCACAGCCCAGTAGTCTGCGCCGGCCAGTCTTTGCTGATCGCAGGAAACATCACTTTTGAACAGCAAGGACCCCGGTTCCCGCAAAATCATCCCCATCCGAGCCGAAGAAGCCGATGGGGAACTGATATCCCTGTACGCCGCGCACCAGAGAATCTACCCGCGCAGCGTCTCGGGCCTGTTCTCGCAGTGGCGCTGGGGCGTGGTCTGGCTCACGCAGATCATCTTCTACGGCTTGCCCTGGCTGGAGTTCGGCCAGCGCCAGGCCGTGCTGTTTGATCTGGGAGCCCGACGCTTCTACATCTTCGGTCTGGTCCTGTACCCGCAGGACTTCATCTATCTCACCGGCTTGATGGTCATCTCGGCCCTCTCGCTGTTTCTCTTCACGGCGGTGGCCGGACGCCTGTGGTGCGGCTACGCCTGCCCGCAAACCGTTTACACCGAAATCTTCCTCTGGATAGAAAAGCAGGTCGAAGGCGACCGCACCGCGCGCATGCGCCGCGACGGCCAGAACTGGGGCCTGGAGAAAACAGCGCGCAAGACACTCAAACACCTCATCTGGATCGCAGCAGCCCTGTGGACCGGCTTCACCTTTGTTGGCTACTTCAGCCCGATCAGGCAATTCGCAGGCGAATTCATGCAGATGAACCTGGGACCCTGGGAAACCTTCTGGACCTTCTTCTACGGCTTTGCCACCTACGGCAACGCCGGCTTCATGCGCGAGCAGGTCTGCAAACACATGTGCCCGTATGCGCGCTTCCAGAGCGCCATGTTCGACAAAGACACCCTGATCGTCACCTACGACAAAGAGCGCGGTGAACCCCGTGGCGCCCGGTCCCGCAAAGCCGACCCCAAGACACTGAACCTGGGCGCCTGCGTCGACTGCAACCTGTGCGTACAAGTCTGCCCAACCGGCATCGACATCCGCAAAGGCCTGCAATACGAATGCATAGGATGCGGCGCCTGCGTGGACGTCTGCGACGCCGTCATGGACAGAATCGGCTACGCCCGAGGACTGGTCAAATACTCAACCGACAACGCGATCAAGCAAGGCTGGAGCCAGAGCCAGACATTGCGCCACATCTTCAGACCGCGCGTGCTGGTCTACAGCACCATCCTGGGCTGCATCATCCTTGCCATGCTGGTGAGCCTGAACCTGCGCACCCTGTTCAAGGTTGACGTCGTACGCGACCGAGGTGTGATGGCGCGCATCGTGGACGGGGCCAACATCGAGAACGTCTACCGGCTGCAGATCATGAACGCCACCGAATCGGACCAGCGCTACAAAATCACTGCCAACGGGCTACCGGGGCTGCAATTCAGCACCGAGAATGTGGTGCGGGTGGAATCAACCCAGGCGAGCTGGGTGACAGTACGCCTGCAGGTGCCGCTGCAGGACACGACGCCCGGATCGCACCCGATTGCCTTTGAAATTGAATCGCTTGATGCGCCCGGCCATTTGACAGAGAAATCGGTATTCCTGGTACCGCAATAAGGACTTGAAATGAAGAAGAACACTCTTGAAAGCAATCTTCCCTGGTGGAAATTCGGGCATGTCTGGCTCGTTCTGGCAGGTCCTGCGCTGGTCGTCGTGGCCAGTTGTGTGACCTTCTACATCGCCGCAACGCGAATTGATCCATTGGTCGCTGAGGACTATTACCGCAAGGGAATCGAAATCAACAAGACCTTGGAGGAGGATGCAAATGCGGCCAGTCTGGCCCCGGCCGTGCAGGCGCGTAACCACGCGGCGACTGGCGTCGTCGTTCCAGCGGCCCGGCAATGAGAGGCCGGGCGGCCGCCCCAAGAATGAAGATTGTCAGCCCTCCTGAGGCAATGCTCAGATCGGGGCTTTGGGGTTCACAATGTCGCGCAACGCTGCCGCACTCAGGATGCGGACGTGGCGCTGTTTGACCTCAACAATTCCGTCTTCCACAAATCTGGAAAATGTCCGGCTCACCGTCTCAAGCTTCAAACCCAGGAAACTGCCAATCTCTTCCCGCGTCATTCGCAATATCAGTTCCGACTGTGAAAAACCCCGGGCATGGAGCCGCTGCACGAGATTCAACAGGAAGGTAGCAAGACGCTCCTCGGCCCGCATGCTGCCCAACAACAACATGACCCCGTGTTCACGCACGATTTCACGGCTCAAGATCTTGTGCACGTGGTGCTGCAGTGCATTGACTTCGCGAGAGAACTCTTCGATTCGGTCAAAGGGCATGACGCAGACTTCAGCATCCTCCAGAGCCACCGCGTCGCAGGTATGATGGTCGTTGACAATGCCGTCCAAACCCACAATCTCGCCAGCCATTTGAAAGCCCGTAACCTGATCCCGACCATCCTCGGAGGCAACGCAAGTCTTGAAAAAGCCGGTGCGAATAGCATAAAGACTGGTGAATTTCTCACCGTTGCGAAAAAGCGTTGTGCCCCTTTTTATCTTGCGTCTTGCTCCAACCAGTTCATCAACGCGGTCAAGTTCCTCTTTGCTCAGGTCCACAGGCATGCAGAGTTCCCGCAGATTACAGTTCGAGCAGGCTACTTTGAGTGTGTGAGGGTTCATGTCCCTCATTTTGGCACTAATTTGTAAGCGGTCCTGATATCAGTCAAATCTGTGGGATTGCAATCCTTGCGGGTTTTGACGGGTATCAAGACTATTATTTCGATTTCAGGCATATTCGAGAGCCTTGCCAAGGAGTATTCATGAACGCAGCAGTAGCTGAACCCATTTCCGAAGATTTGTTGCGTCGCTTTGATGTGTCGGGTCCGCGCTATACGTCCTACCCGACTGCGGACCGTTTTGTCGAGAGCTTCCCGGTTGACGACTACACGCGCGCGCTGACCATGCGCAGCACGGGCGGCGCTGCCTCGGCAACGCCTTTGTCACTGTACGTGCATATCCCTTTTTGTGAGAACTTGTGTTACTACTGCGCTTGCAACAAGATCATTACAAAACACCATGACAGGGCCGCGCCCTACCTGCGCTATCTGAGTCGTGAGGTGGACCTGCACATTGCCAAACTGGGTGTTGGACAGTCCGTGTCGCAATTGCATCTGGGCGGCGGCTCACCGACGTTTCTGACCGACGATGAATTGCGCGAGTTGATGACAATGTTGCAGCGCAACTTCACACTGGTGCCAGGCGGCGAATACTCGATCGAGGTGGATCCGCGCACCATCGATGCATCGAGGCTCGACACTCTGGCCGAGTTGGGTTTCAACCGCCTGAGCTTTGGTGTGCAGGATTTTGACCCGGCTGTGCAGAAGTCGGTGAATCGCGTGCAACCAGCCGAGCAGGTGTTTACACTGGTGGCAGCAGCCAGGCAGCGCAACTTTGACTCCATCAATGTCGATCTGATTTACGGCTTGCCGCTGCAAAGCCCGGAATCATTCGACCGCACGCTGGCCCAGGTGGTGGAACTGCGACCGGAGCGAATCGCACTGTATGCCTATGCGCATCTGCCAGAGCGTTTCAAACCGCAGCGTCGCATCGAGACGACGGAAATACCCAGTGCCGGCGCCAAAGTCGCCATGCTGGCGCGCTCGATGGCCGCGTTCATGGGCGCGGGTTACGTCTACGTGGGCATGGATCACTTTGCGCTTCCCACGGATCCGCTGGCCGTCGCCAAGCAGCAAGGCCGCTTGCATCGCAATTTCCAGGGCTACAGCACACAGCCTGACTGTGACCTGATCGCTCTCGGTGTGTCGTCGATTGGGCGCGTTGGTGCCACTTACAGCCAGAACGCCAAGACCATGGAGGAGTACTGCGACTTCCTGGACCAGGGACGTTTTCCGGTCGTGCGTGGCTTGAGCCTGACAGCCGATGACCTGCTGCGCCGCGCCGTCATCATGGCGGTCATGTGCCAGGGTTTGGTCGTGTTCAGTGCCATTGAAGCAGCGTACGCGATCGAATTTCGCAGCTATTTCGCCGCCGAGATGGCGACGCTTCAGAAACTGGCCGAACAAGGCTTGGTCAAGCTCAATGAGAACAACATCGAGGTGACTGCGACCGGCTGGTTCTTTGTCCGAGCTGTCGCCATGGTGTTTGATCGCTACCTCCAGACGGATCGCACCAGCGCGCGCTTCTCCAAGATTCTTTAGCGCTGTCAGATGCAGTCCTCCCTCGCGTTGACCGCCCTGCTGATGGGCGTGGCGGGGGGGCCGCACTGCGTCGCCATGTGCGGTGCGGCTTGTGCTGGCATCGGACATTCTGCTGGCTCTGGCAGGACTGGCGCCATGTGGCGTTTCCAGTTCGGGCGCGTGCTGGGTTACGCGGCGCTCGGCGGATTGGCGGCTGCTTCGATGCAGGGCTTGGGATGGCTCACGGTCCAGTCGGCCGCGCTGCGGCCCGTGTGGACACTGTTTCATGCGGCGACCTTTGTGCTTGGCATGCTGCTCTTGGTGAAGGCACGGCAACCGGTGTGGTTGGAGCACGCTGCCCGGACAGTCTGGTACCGGGTGCGCGCGCTGGTCCCGGGGCAGGGCGGTGGCGCACCGCTGGTGATCGGCATGCTTTGGACCTTTCTCCCCTGTGGTCTGCTTTATTCGGCACTGATGGTGGCTGCTTTGACCGGCAGCGCGCCCTCTGGCGCGGCGGTCATGGGCTTGTTTGCGCTGGGTACCAGCGTCTCCATGATGGCGGGTCCGTGGTTGTGGCTGCGCTTGAAAGGTTCAGGTAACGGAGACTGGGGCGTCAGAGTAGCAGGTCTGGCACTGGCGGTCAGTTCCGCCTGGGCACTGTGGATGGCTTTTGCACATGACGCCGCACCCTGGTGCACCGTGTCCGGATGATGGAACCGATGCTCAGCACGTCAGCTGCTTTTCCGAACTATCGCAAACTGTCGGTAGCCCCCATGATGGATTGGACGGATAGGCATTGCCGCTATTTTCACAGACTGTTGAGCAAGAGTGCCTTGCTCTACACCGAGATGGTGACGACCGGGGCGCTGATTCATGGTGATGTGCAGCGTCATCTTGGCTACAACGAAGAGGAGCACCCTCTGGCCCTGCAACTCGGCGGCAGCGAGCCCGCAGAACTGGCCAGATGCGCCAGACTCGCCACACAGTGGGGTTATGACGAAGTAAACCTGAATTGCGGTTGCCCTAGCGAGAGGGTCCAGCGTGGCGCTTTTGGTGCTTGCCTGATGGCAGAACCCCGCTTGGTAGCAGACTGTGTCAAGGCGATGCTAGATGCCGGACCGGTCCCAGTCACGGTCAAGCATCGCATCGGCATCGACAGGCTCGAGAGTTATCCCTTTGTCCGCGACTTTGTCGGCATCGTCAGCCAGGCCGGATGCGAAATTTTCATCGTCCATGCACGCAATGCCTGGCTGAAGGGTCTGTCGCCCAAAGAAAACCGTGAGGTGCCACCTTTGCACTACGACAGGGTGCACCAACTGAAACGGGACTTTCCGCACCTGCTGATCACCATCAATGGCGGCATCAGCACGACATCACAAGTACTGGAGCAGTTGCAGCAGGTCGATGGCGTCATGGTCGGACGCGAGGCCTACCATAACCCCTGGTGGCTCAGCCAATGGGATGAGGTCTTGCTCGGGGCGGCTCGACCTGCTGCGTCCGATCGCCCGGAACGCGAGCAGGTGGAACAGCAGATGGTGCTTTATATGGAGCGTGAGAGGGCGGCACGGGGCACCCCCTGGTTCGCAGTGGCGCGCCATATGCTGGGGTTGCGCCACGGCCTGCCGGGTGCACGACGCTGGCGTCAGGTCTGGAGCGACAACAA
>SESE01000790.1_pt1 | contig 13066 bp, 12 predicted proteins | sample 3171371 | NCBI WGS metagenome assembly SESE01 (sample SAMN06051881, study PRJNA518727) | freshwater metagenome | biome: subpolar coniferous forest; feature: holomictic lake; material: water; isolation source: holomictic Lake 442, 13 m depth | place: Canada: near Kenora, Ontario | collected... | reverse complement strand
GAAGATGAAGAAGTCGCTTGGTAGCGAGGTGGAGCGCTTCTTCCGTCCGGAGTTTGTGAATCGCCTCGACGACATGATTGTGTTCCGTCCGCTCATCAAGGACGACTTGAATCAGATCATTGAGTTTGAGTTGAGCAAGTTGCGCAAGCGACTCACCGAAAAGGGCATGGCGCTTGAAATTGATCAGAAGGCCAAGGACTTCTTGATTGACAAGGGCTACAACCCAGACTTTGGCGCGCGCCCATTGCGTCGCTCTCTGTCGCAGTTTGTGGAAGATCCGCTCGCGGAAAATCTGCTCAGCGGCGAGTTCGCCGCAGGCGATGTGATCTTTGTCACCCGCGAGGGCGAGAAGGAGCACTTGGCGTTCAGGGCGCAAAAGCCGGCGGAAGTTCCGCCGCCAGCCACGCCAACCGCCGCGTAAATCATTGTATTTCTAGTTATTTCAAGCCGCGCTTCCTTCACACGAAGCGCGGTTTTTCTTTTAGCGAATGCTGACCAGTTTCATACCCGTGGGCGTGGATTCAAATTCCATTGTGGTGAAGCGATAGTTGCCGCGAAGAGTGGAATCAAATTCCGCCGTGAGATGGGTTTCGCCATTCTTTCGCACCATGACATGTCCATTTTTTAAATTGATCTGCATGCAAGTTAAAGTCGCCATCACTTCTTTGCGGTTGGTCGCAAAGAAAGTGTTCAAATACTTAATCCCTCCTCTTCCTTGCAATTCTTTCTTTGCATCCACGGACAGAAGTTGATTCCAAATTAAATCATACTCCTCATTACGCACGCATTCAGCGACATGCGCCACAACCTGCTCCGGAAATGTCGCTCGCAAAATCACATCGCCATTCGCTTTTGTTTCGCGTAAATCGATAACAGGTTGTTCAGGATCGACCACGGGCGCGTCAAGCGTGGTTGAGGAAGGAGTGTCTTTCGCCTTCTCTAGACGCTTTGATGAATACACCACTTTGGTGCCATCCGGCTTGATGAATGTTTCGTCAACAGGTCGCCCCGTTGCGTCAGATTCGGACTGAGAGCGATAGCGATACTCCGTTCGTTCCACTGCGCAAGCGCATGGAAAAAATCCCATGACACCGATCATGAAAAAACCACATAAAAACCAGCGTTTTTTCATATTCATACTCGGCTGACGCGCGTGTCTGTAGCAGTCCCGCGCGCCTTCCAGGCAAAGTCTTCGTGAGCCTTGTCCCAGGTGAAATGCCCCTCCAGTTCGCTGTCCAACTTTGGTCGATCAAGTCGAGTGTGCGTGCCGCGGCTTTCATTGCGCGCAAGCGCGGCCAACACCATCAAGCGCGCGCTGGTCAACATGTTCTGTGTTTCCCAACCCATCGGGTCATCAAAGACGCTATCAAATGCATAGCGACCCCAGAAGGCGAACATTTCAAGCATGTCGCTCAATTTTGTAGAGCTGCGTTCAATACCAACGTTGCGCCACATGGCGCTGCGCAAACTACTGCGGACATCGGCCAAGTCCAACTCGCCACGCTCGGGGCGCTCCACATCGTATGTCAGTGACAGCGGCATGGCGGGAGCAAGCGAATCCATTTCTATGGCTTGCGCCACGCGGCGACCAAAGACAAGCCCTTCCAACAAACTATTGCTGGCCAATCGATTGGCGCCGTGCACGCCGGTCGCCGCGCATTCGCCGCAGGCATACAACGCGGCGACACTGGTGCGACCATGCAAATCTGTTTCAACGCCGCCAATGGAATAATGAGCGGCTGGATGAACGGGAATAAGAGCGCGCCCGGCGTCTAGGCCAAACCCCGCCAACATGCGCGAAAGCCCTGGAAAACGCTTAGAAAAACCTGTGCTCCCCATGCAGCGCGCGTCCAACCACACATGGGATTCACCGCTTTTTGCCAAGTGGCGAACGATGGCGCGGCTAACCACATCGCGCGGCGCAAGATCGCCTAGCTCATGCAAATTGCCCATGATGGATGCGCCATCACGATCCACCAACTTCGCGCCTTCGCCGCGCACCGCCTCGCTGATCAAGTGGCGCGGAGCGCCCGCCACATACAGCGTTGTTGGATGGAACTGCATGAACTCCAAGTCAGTCACAGTAGCGCCGGCGCGCCACGCCATGGACACGCCATCACCGGTTGCAACTTTTGGATTGCTGGTCTCGCGAAAAATTTGACCACTGCCTCCGCTGGCCAATACCGTGGCCTTGGCCCAAATCATTTGCAGTCCGTGACGCGGATGCCACGTCAGCACGCCCGCGGCGCGGCGTTGACCTTTGCGTTGATCCATTAAAATATCAATTGCAAAGCAGCGATCAAACACGCGCACGCGACGCTGCTGACGAACCTTCTCCACAAGACAGCGCGCCAACTCGACACCCGTTGCGTCACCATCGCTATGAATAATTCGGTGGCAATGGTGACCGCCTTCAAGACCCAGCGCGGGCTGGCCGCTGTCGTCGCGATCCACGCGCATTCCCCATTGCAACAGTTGCGCAATTTCCTGCGGTCCCTCTTGCACCAAGGCGCGCACCGCATCGGGTTCGCACAAACCGGCCCCCGCCTCCAAAGTGTCTTGAATATGGGCATTTATGCTGTCTTTTGCATTCATCACCGCGGCAATTCCGCCTTGCGCCCACGACGTGTTTGATAGATCGATCGACTCCTTGGCCAACACAATCACATCGCTGTGGTGCGAGGCTTCAATGGCCGCGCGCAAGCCCGCCACGCCCGTGCCAACAATCACAACATCGGTAAAAATGTGCGGCAGCAAGGCGCTGCGAAATGGAATCAACATTTCTCGTTCGTGATAGGAATTCATTTGGGTTGCGTGGTTGGAGCGGTTGCGGAATTATTGGGGGCGGTTACTGAAGGAGTGGTTGCGCTTGGCGTTGGCGATTTTTCTGCCGTGGGCGCGACAAGTTCCCCCAGCAGCAAATCTTGCTGCGACATGTTCGCCAGCCACAGTTGGCTTGAGCGACCAGGTCCACGCTGGCTCGTCCACATTAATAATTTTCCATCGGGACTGATCGCCGGCAAAAGATCCGCGCCGTCCGCATGCGTGACGCGACGAGGTTGTCCAAGCGGTGCATCGCGATCACTTGGAACAGGCACGGCCAAAATTTCATAGTTGTCATGTCCAACCCGGCTTGACGCATACACAATCACTTTGCCATTGGGCGAAAAATATGGCGCCCAATTCACAGCGCCATCATTGGTCACGGCCAGCGGTTGTCCAATTCCTGACACCGCGCCCGTGGAATCAAAGACCACGTCTGCAATGTAAATTTGCAGCAAATTGTCGCCATTTCTGTCAGCTCGCCACACAATCTTCTTTCCGTCTGGACTAAAAAAACCGCCGCCGTCGTAGCCAGTCAGCGCGGTCAGGCGCGTGCTTTTTTTGCTGGCCATATCCATGACGTACAAATCGCCGTCGCCACTTTCAAGACTTGTATACAGCAACGTGCGCCCATCGGGACTTGTGGAGCACTCCGCGGCGTACGCTTTGCCATTTCCCACAAGCGGTTTCAAACTTTCCGCCGTGATGTCCTGCACGCTTAAATCCAATTCCACCACGCGCATCTCTGGCGGAAAACTCCAGCGGTAATTTCGTGTGCCGCGTTGATAGCCCGGCGTATCTTGCTTGGCCGGCGCCGTAACCGTGCTGGCAAAAATCAACTTGTTGGGATCGGTGGGATGAAACCAACCGCACGTATTGGCGCTGCCAATAGGACTGACGCGGCGAATGTGCTTCAGGCGATAACGCCGCAGATCCGGACCAAATGATTGCCCCTTGCCCTCGTCGCGCAATTGCGCCACATACATGCTGTAATACTCGCTTTGGGGATTTCCCTGCGCGTCATGTTCAATGGCTTGAAAAACAATCCGCGTGGCGTCGGCATTAAAATACGCCTCACCCGCTTTCACAAAACGCTCAGCAAGAGTGAGCTGCATTTGATGCGACAAAACGCCTTCAAACTTGCGCCAATTGGCGGGCTCATTGCGTTCAGTTGCCGCACTGTCGCTGCCGCCCTGCGTGGATTGAACCGTGGCGTCAACCTTGCCCGCGATTGCAGCGAAAGTGTGCGTCAACGCGCACACCAATAGAATGAACAATGTCATACCTTGCAAGTGTAGGGCTTGGCACACTCGCTTTCTTTCAATGATTCACTTGTCAAACGCGCCACTTCTCATGCGCGCCTAGACCGAAACACTATGAATCACCCACAGAATTCACATGACGGCTTTCAAGTGGTCCACGTCCAGGATGACTTTGTTGTGCTCAACAAATCCTCCGGGTTGCTTTCGGTTCCTGGCATTGGTGCGCACAACGCGGATTGTTTGGCCACGCGCGTAGCCGCTGTTTTTCCCGGCGCGCGCAATGTGCATCGGTTGGATCAACACACCAGTGGACTGATTGTCATGGCGCTTCACGCGCAAAGTCACCGGGAACTGAGCATGTTGTTTGAAGCGCGGCGCGTGACAAAGGCGTATCACGCCATTGCGTTTGGGCATGCGCGCGCGGAATCTGGTGAAATTAATTTGCCGCTGCGCAAGGAGGCGCTTGGCAACGCGCGCCAAATTGTATGCCATGAACTTGGCAAGGCCAGCGTGACGCGCTGGAATGTTGAGGCTTTGCTTGATCACGTTCCCGCTTCCGTTGCAACCTCGCGCAAGCCATGTCTGTGCACGCGGTTTCGTTTACAACCCATGACGGGTCGCAGCCATCAGTTGCGCGTGCATTTATTGGCGCTTGGCCACCCCATTCTTGGGGATGATTTGTACGCGCCCGACGAAGTCAAACGCACCGCCACGCGTTTATGTTTGCACGCCAGCGAATTGGCGTGGGACAACTACGCGTTCACCTCGGCGCATCCATTTCATTGATGCAATTTCAAATCACTCGCCGCGCGAAGGCGCGTGGTCATGGCCACTTGCCACATCCACTCCATGCGCTTGCAAATATCTTCCCAGCGCCATCAGCGGAAAATAAAGTCGATACAAGTGGTAGCGCAAATAAAATACTTTCGGAAATCCAGTACCCGTGAATTCAGTTTCGCGCCACGATCCGGCAGGATCGCCATCTGGGTTTTTTAGCGGGTTTTGCGCGTCTTTTTCGCTTAATTGCGTTTGCGCCAACCAGGCCAACGCGCGCGCTACATCGGGATCATGCGCGCCATAAATCTCCTGCAAGATCATGGCGGCCCACGCGGTTTGACTGGCCGTGCTTGCGCCTTGGCCCTTGAGCGATGGATCAAGATAGCTATTGGCGCTCTCGCCAAAGCTGCCATCCGGCTTTTGCACCGACTTCACCCACGCGCCGGCTTTGGCAATCCACGGTTCATCGCGCGCCACGCCACAGCGGATTGGACCAATCACCGCTTGCCATGTTCCGTAAATATAATTCACGCCCCATCGTCCAAAGAAACAACCTTCGGGTTCCTGCTTTAACTTGATGTACTCCACAGCGCTTCGCACAGTTGGATGGTCTATGTGAATTCCATGCCAACTTAAACATTCAAGCACGCGCCCCGTAATGTCGGGACAACTTGGATCTTGAATGGCGTTGTGATCGGCGCATGGAACATACTCATACAATTTTCTGTCCTGCGTTCGATCAAACGCCGCCCAACCTCCATCATCATTTTGCATGGCCAACATCCATTGCACGCCGCGCATGGCCGCTGATTCATTGGCTGGTCCACCAATGCGCTTCAAGCTCATGGCCACCATGGCGGTGTCATCCACATCTGGATACCAGGCGTTGGCGTACTCAAAAAACCAACCCGCTGGCGCCGTGCCTGGCTTTACATTTTCAGCCCAATCACCGCTAAATCTGCACTCTTTTGCGCGCAACCAATCGCCCGCATTTTCAGCGGCAACGTCGGTCACGGTGAAGCCGCAATCCGCCAGCGCGTACAACGCAATGCCCGTGTCCCACACTGGACTGAAGCACGGTTGAATACGGATGCGATCGCCCTGCTCAATAAAAAATTCATCAAGTTCTTTTTCCGCGCGCACCACCATGGCGTCGCCGCGGCGCACGCCCAAAATGTGGAAAACAATTTGTATGTACACCATTGGCGGAAAGATGGCGCCAAGACCGCTGGTTGGCGCGGGCACATCCTGACCGCAACGAATGGCGCTCCAACGAAACGCCGCGGCGATGGCGCGCTTGCGCCAAGCAATTCCAAAGACCGCGTGCGCCACTTTCATCGCGCGATCCGTGGCGTGGAAAAACATCCGCCAACCCAGCGGCACATCGTGGCGCATCTTCAACCTGTGGCGCGCGCCTTCATTCACAAACAACTCATCAATGCCTTGATCCGCGCGCAACTGGCGCGTTGGCCGCAGTGTGGCCACAATGGCCAGCGGCAGCAACATGGTGCGGCTCCACGCGCTCATTTTGCTTAAGTGAAAGTAAAACCACTTGGGCGCCCACACCAGTTCCGGAGGAATCGCTGGCACCGCGTTCCACGAAATCTGCCCCAAACACGCCAGATAAAAATTGGAAAAACTATTGCAACATTCGGCGCCGCCCAAGGAGCGCACCACATCGCGGGCCTTCTTCATGTGCGGCAAATCCGGCGAATCTCCAAATAATTTCAGGCAAAAATAGCCTTTCACCGTGGCGCTGACATCCACGTCGGAGCCGGGATATTGACCCCACCCACCATCGTCGCGCTGTTGATCACGAAGTTGCCGAACAATTTTTAACAACGTGTCCGCGGGGCGGCCATCCACCATAGTCGCGTCCTCTTGCGACAAAATCCATTTCATCAGCAGGTACTCGCTTTGCAAAATGGAATCGCCCTGCAACTCCGCGCACCAATGTCCATCTGATTTCTGCAACGAGCGAAGCGCGCGGTTGGCGGCCTGGGCGCAAGCCCGCAGTGATTGCATGACCGATGGATCGGCGCTTGCCTTTGCGCTAAGGGTTGTTGGCGAATGCATACGAATTTAAAAGTATACCCAACGCCAAGTCGCCCACCAACACTACAAAGCGTCGGTTTGCATCCAACATCGCTCACGCGCGCTGATGATTGCGGCTTCCAGAACTTGTTGAGTTCTATACGCGTCCACAAAATCAGCCAGCGGTTGCGCGGGCTCGCCCCCCGCCAACACCGCGCATATATCCGCGGCCATGCTTATGAATTGATGCTCGTAGCCAAGCACATGTCCAGGCGGCCAAAAATGTCCAACGTATGGATGCGTTGGCTCCGTGCACAAAATGGTGCTCCACCCTTGCTCGCGCGCGGGCAGCGTGTCGTCCCACCATTGCAATTCATTCATGCGCTCAAAATTAAATTTCACGCTGCCCAATTCACCATTGATCTCCATGCAATTTGCATTTTTATTTCCCGTGGCCATTCGACTGGCCTCAAAGCTGGCCACGGCGCCGCTGCGCATGCGCGCAAGAAACAAGAACGCGTCATCCACAGTGCTGGCTTGTCGCTTGGCGCCTCGCTTACTTTTTTGCGAGCCCAATCCCAAATTTTTTGAACTGGCCGTCACCGCCGCGCGCTCATGAATAAATTGCGCCTCCATGGCGCCGCATACTTGCACAATTTCATCGCCCGTCACAAACCTGGCCATGTCAATACTGTGCGCGTTCAAATCTCCATGCGCGCCGCTGCCCGCAAGTTTTGAATCAAACCGCCACGAATGCGGCGTGCTGGCGCGTCCCCAATCTTGCAAATAGTGCGCGCGAATATGGCGGATGCGTCCGAGACGACCTTGTTGAATCAACTCGCGCATCAGCGACACCGCGGGACAGCGTCGATAGTTGAACCACACAAAAGTGCGCGCCCCGTTCTTGGCTTCAAGCGCGGCCAAAGCCATGTCGCGCGCCTCTGTGATTGTGGTGCCCAGCGGCTTTTCACACGCCACATGCTTGCCCGCCTTCAACGCGGCCATGGACACTTCGGCGTGCATATTATTTGGAACACACACATCCACCAATGCAACTGTGGGGTCCTTGATCAAGCGATCCCAACTGGAAGCGGCCTTTGCAACCCCCCATTTTGCCGCAAAATCACTTGATTCACGCGCATGTCCGCTGGCCACCACGGCCAAAGTTGGTCGACACGCAAGATCAAAAAAAAGCGGGGCTTGGCGCCACGCATTGGCGTGAATGCGCCCCATGAATCCCGCTCCCACAAGACCAATTCCAACCGCACGCGGCGATGAGGCTTTGAGATTTTTTCTTGATTTTGTTTTTTTCATTGCGCCACATCCTTGCTCCGTGAGTCATTGAATCATGATTTCGCACACCGCGATCCATGTCCACCGTATGCTAACGGCAATCTTTAGGAGATTTCCATGACACCAATCGAAACCCGTCTTGAACAACTCGAACAACAACTTCAACTGATCACCTGTCAAGGTCGCCGCGAGCGCCGCATTGGCTTGGCGTGCGCCTTGGTTCTTGGCAGCGCCGCCCTTGTTGGTTTCACGCGCGCGCCCCAGCCTGAAGTCATTCAAGCCAGCCGCATTGAAATTTTGGACGCGCAAGGAAAAATTTCCTGCCTGCTTTCAAGCACGCCAACTGGTGGTCAACTTGATGTGTGGGCCAAAGGTGGCGCCAATATCGCGCGGCTTTCCTCCAGCGAATCTGGAGGCGACTTGGCGTTGTGGAATTCCGCAGGCAAACCCGTGGCTGGAATTTTTGCCAATAGCACTGGTGGACGCGTTGAAGTGACGCGCGGCGACGGAAAAATAGCGGCGTTTCTAGAAGCCACCAAAGATGGATCTGACTTTGTGTTGACGCGCAGTGGCAGCGAAGACACAGCCATGCAATTCAGCGTGAATGCCGCAAGAACAGAGGGAATGGTCAACCGCGCCAACGGCAAGCAAGCGCTTCGATTTGGCGCAAGCGACAAGGGCGCCGCCTTCAGCGTGGTTGGTGATTCTGAAAAAGAAATTGCGTATGTGGGTTGCGACGCCAAGAGCGCCGGCATGTTTCGCATTGCGGGGACAAATGGAACCACCGCTGTTGAATGCGGCGTGAACACGAACGGCGGAGAATTTCGGCTTGCGGAAACAAACGGAACCACCGCTGTTGAATGCGCTATCAATGATGGTGGTGGCGAACTTGTGGTGCATGAAACCAATGGTGCTGGCGGTTGCATCTTCGGTAACACAGCCGCGCGCGGTGGCTTCGCGGAGATTCGAAACCACGACGGCAAGGCGGCGATCTCTTTTGAGGTTCAAGAAAATCTTGGCGGGCGCACAACGGTGCGCACATCCACAGGACAAATCGCCGCATTGATGGATCAAGGCAAGGAAGAAAGTGGAACGGTTCAAATTTACGCTGGCGCCACCCGCGTGGCCGCTCTTGGCGGTGGCACCACTGGTGGACTTCTCAATCTCTTCAATATGAAGGGCAAAGCCGTTGTTGTTGCGGGCGCGGCCTCCGACGCGGAAGGCGGCTTATTCAGTTTGCGCAATAACAGCGGCCAGCAAACTGTGCGCGCTGTGGCTGACCCCAATGGTGAAGTGGCCAGTTATTCAAATGATGGCACCAGCAAACGCGTTCTCATGGCGCCGTAAGCGCGGAACATTCCATTCCATTCGCTCCGCCAAATAATGAATTAATTCACGGCAAAGTGGTTGGGGCAGACTGATGATGTTTTGTGATGAGACGCGCGCGACACAGCACGCGCTTACGCAAGTGGCGTGAATGTGGCGCCCGATTGCGCGTAGAAGTTCACCATGTCGCCCGCGTTGAAATCAGTCGCGCTTTGCCCATCAAATGGCTCCACCCACATTGGAACAACCACTTCACAGAGCAAGCGATTCTGCGCAAGATCAATGGCCACAACGCGCCCCTGCACAACCCGCGGATGTCCATAAATTGGTTCAATGAATGAGCCACCAGCGCTTGCCTTATGCATGCGCAACGCCTTCACGTGAATCACACCCTGAATTCGCTTGCCAATATGCGTGGTGGTGTTTCCATTGCACACCAAGTGAATTTGATAATCAGTGGCCGGAATAGCCAGGATGATTTTGTCGCCATCCATTTGTTGAAGAACGGCGCGGGTGATGTCGCTTGCTGTGCTTTGCATGGAAATAGTTTAGCGCCCCGCCGTTGACATGGCTAAAAAATTCGACAACAACTTGGGTCCATCGGGGGTTAAAAAACTTTCTGGATGAAATTGCACTCCTTCAAGCGGAGCTTGGTTTTCCTTGGTTTTCAAGCGAATCCCCATGATGATTCCATCATCGGTTTTGGCGCTGATCTCAAACTCGTGGGACAGCGTCGCCGGATCAATCACCAAAGAGTGATAGCGCGTGGCCTGAAATGGCTGGGGCAATCCCAGAAAAACTCCGCGCCCATCGTGATGAATCAGGCTGGTCTTTCCATGCATTGGTTTGTCGGCGCGGCGAACGGTCATGCCGTGACAATCACCGATAGTCTGATGACCAAGACACACGCCAAGAATTGGAATGCGCCCGCGAAAATATTGAATCAACTCCGCGCTCACGCCAGCTTCTTTGGGAGTGCATGGCCCGGGCGAAATCACAAGATGCGTTGGCTTCATGGCCTCGGCGCGCGCGCAATCAATCGCGTCGTTGCGAACAACCTCCACATGCAAACCTGGACGCACCTCTTGCATGCGGTGCACCAAGTTCCAAGTGAATGAGTCGTAATTATCGATGAGCAAAACCACGCCACGATCCTAGCGGCGCGCGAAAATTCAGGCGGCTTCCTCCGCGGTTCCAGCCACGCCATCGCGTGTCACCAGAAAAAGCGAACTGGTGATTGGATACGGAAGTCGTTGATAATCCCTGCCAATTCGCTGCGAAATGCGTTCAACGAACCTGGGCGGATTGCACGTCATGGCCACAAACATGTCTCGCGCCGGCGTGGCCACAAAAAAGTCGCCGCCAAGTTGTGGCGCAAGTTTCAGATGCAACGAATCAAGCAACAAGCGCGCCGCGTCATAGCCATCTTGCAACGCCACAATCGCCGCCTTGCCGCCATCCTCGGCTTCAACAATTCGCACCTTCAACTCTGGCGCATAGCGCGCCAAATTTTCCCGCGCCAATGTTTCCAAATCATCCAATTGAACGCTCCATCGCACCATTTGCTCCACAGTCACGCTCACGGTGACATGCGGCATGTCAATCACAAAAACAATCACAGTTCCATTTACAAATGGAATGTGCGCAACTTGCTCACGGTCCAAGTGCGTAAAAATACTTTCAGGCTGAATGCGCGGCATGATGCGATTGCGCACCAAGGAAAACGGCATAGGCAATCCGCCGATGGAATCCCCTTCCATTAATTTGTCGATGTAGCTCTCCACAATCTCCTCGGCGCGCATGGGATCCTGCTTGGCAATGCGCCACAGGTTTTCCAAGCCGAGATGGCGGCCATCAATGACCAAATCCATTGGCCCAGCGATTTCAAACTTGTGACTGGACCACTGCCGAAGAAAAAGTTTCTTCACAAAACTGCCGAAATCCTCGGGATTTTTAGGAAATGCTTCCATGCTTCTGCCTCCTCCATTGACCTGCCACCACACGCGGCCGACACGCTCGGTCCGCACTTTCCATACGGTCTATTACAGTTTTTATTCCGTCGGGTGAAATTCTTAAAAAACCCTAAAATTATCGTCATGGCACAGCAAATCGACGTTCTTGAATCGTTTTTCGCTCATCCGCACAAACGCTTGCTTGTCATTGGGGGTCCATGCGTCTTGGAGTCCGACGCAATCAATAAACAGATTGGCGAAACATTGCGCGACACATGCCAAGAATTGGGCCTGAGTTTTGTCTTCAAGGCCAGCTTTGACAAGGCCAATAGATCAAGCGTAAAAAGTCCGCGCGGTCCTGGCATGAAGTCTGGATTGGAACGCTTGGCAAAATTGCGCGACTCACTTGGCGTGCCAGTGACCACGGATATTCATGACGCGAGTCAATGTGACTTGGTGGCAAAGACCGTTGACATGTTGCAAGTGCCCGCGTTTCTGTGTCGACAAACCGATTTGCTATTGGCGGCGGCCGGCACTGGCAAACCTGTGAATGTGAAGAAGGGACAATTCATGAGCCCCGCTGAAATGGGACATGTGTTGGCCAAAGTTCGCGAAGGCGGATGCCGCATGACCATGATCACGGAGCGCGGAACGACCTTTGGCTACAACCGTTTGATCAATGACTTCATGGGCATTGGAGATTTGATGGACTTTGAAGTGCCGATTTGTTTTGACGCGACGCACAGCACGCAACTTCCAGGCGGCGAAGGCGAGCGCACTGGCGGCCGCCCTGAACGCGCGCCACTGTTGGCGAAAGCGGCTGTTGCGGCGGGCGTTTCCGCCATTTTTGTGGAGTGCCACCCAGAACCAGCCAAGGCTCTCAGCGACGCCAGCACCATGTTGCCACTGAGCAGCGTGCCCGCTCTTTTAAAATCGCTCGACGCCATTCGCAAGGCGGTTGTGAATGGTTGAGACTTTGCAAATCATGCGCGGCGCCTTGCCCAAGTTTTATAAAATCATGCCTATGATGAGCCAGAGATGAAGTGCGATCAATGCGACAAGCCTGCGGTGGTGCACGAAGTTGTCATTCAAAATGGAAACAAGTTGGAGATGCATTTATGCGCCGATCACGCGGCGGCCAAGGGATATATTTTGCCCACGGTTCCGGTGACGCAAATTTTGCAACAATTCGCGGCCGCTGGAAAATCAATCAAAGCACAGAAGGCGGCGGCGCGCCGTTGTGATGCATGCGGTCTCACCTTCGCGGAGTTCCGTCAAACGGGAAGATTTGGTTGCGCCTCGTGCTACGACGCGTTCATGCCTTCCGTCGCGGCGATTATTGAACGCGCGCAATCTGGCGCGGTGAGCCATCGCGGTCGCACGCCAAAACGAATCGAAGGGCAAGCCGATCGCGCCGCCATTCGTCGACAATTGATCAAGGAAATTGAAGCCGCCGTGGCCGCGGAACAATACGAGCGCGCCGCATCGTTGCAAGGACGATTGCAACAACTTGGCTTTGGCAAAAAACCGCCCACGGAACCAACCGAATGAACATGGATCCACAAAGCGAAACCAAGTCGCACAATGACTCTGATGTGG
>SESE01000787.1_pt1 | contig 13135 bp, 12 predicted proteins | sample 3171371 | NCBI WGS metagenome assembly SESE01 (sample SAMN06051881, study PRJNA518727) | freshwater metagenome | biome: subpolar coniferous forest; feature: holomictic lake; material: water; isolation source: holomictic Lake 442, 13 m depth | place: Canada: near Kenora, Ontario | collected... | reverse complement strand
AGGCCCAGGGCGCAAGGGAAAAGACCTTGCACCACCCCACTGCCCCTGGCCAGGATGGGGCATCCCACCTGGAATTCCCATGGATCTTCGCACCTGGGCTTTGGCCTTCACCGTGTTGCCGTGGACCGAACGGCAGAAGGCCGAGGCCTGGACCGCCCTCCAGGCTGGGGCCGAGCCAGCCCTGGCCACCACCCAGGCGGAGGCCCTCACCCGCCTGGGTGCCGAGGTGCCCCGCTACCAGCAGGCCGCCCAGGACCGGGGGGCCTGCCTGCTGCTGCCGGGGGACCCCGGAGCGGACGCCCTGCTGGCGAACCTGCCCTACCCCGTGGCCCTCTGGGTGCGGGGCACCCTGCCACCTGAGGGCCCCCGCCTCGCCATCGTGGGTAGCCGCCAGGCCAGCAGTCGGGGCAAGGCCCGCACCCGGGCCTGGGCCAAAGCCTTAACCGAGGCCGGGGTGGCGGTGCTGTCGGGCCTGGCCCGGGGCATCGATGGGGCCGCCCATGCCGGTGCCCTGGAAGCGGGGGCCACCTGGGGTGTGCTGGGTTCGGGCCTGGATCATCCCTACCCGGCGGAGCATGCCCCCCTCATGGAGCGGATGGTGGCTGCGGGAGGCGGCATCATCACCCCCTTCCCGCCGGAAGCCCTGCCCCTGAAGTGGCACTTCCCGCGCCGGAACTGGCTGCTGGCGGCCTGGACCGATGGGGTGCTGGTCATGGAGGCCCGCATCCGGTCCGGATCCCTGGTCACCGCCCGCCTGGCCCTGGACCTGGGCAAGGAGGTCTGGGTGTGCCCGGGATCACCGGAGGATCCTTCGGCGGAGGGGCCTAATTTCATGCTAAGAGAAGGTTCTGCAAGAATTTGTCTGGCCCCGACTGACCTCTTGGAAGATCTCGGCTTTGCACGGGCGACTTGACAAACCGCCAGCCATAGGTTCCATCCTTAGCCCTCTGGAGGCAGTTCGTGACCAAGCTCGTGATCGTCGAAAGCCCATCGAAGGCGAAGACCATCACCAAGTACCTCGGCAAGGGGTACAAGGTCATGGCTTCCGTTGGCCACATCCGGGATCTGCCCCGGAAACTGGGCGTGGACATCGAGAACGGCTTCCAGGAGGAATACGAAATCAGCCCGGCCAAGGAGAAGGTAGTCCGGGAGCTGCGGGCCGCCGCCAAGTCCGCTTCTGAGATCGTGCTAGCCACTGACCCCGACCGGGAAGGAGAGGCCATCAGCTGGCACCTGCTGGAGGCCATCAAGCCCCCCAAAGGCCTGCCCGTGAGCAGGGTCCTGTTTAACGAGATCACACCCACGGGCATCCAGAAGGCCATGGCCGCCCCCACCGTCATCAATAAAAAGCTGGTGGATGCCCAGCGAGCCCGCCGCGTGCTGGACCGCCTGGTGGGCTACAAGGTCAGCCAAGTGCTCTGGGAGAAGGTGCGCCGGGGCCTCAGTGCCGGGCGGGTCCAGAGCGTCGCCGTGCGCATCATCGTGGATCGGGAGCGGGAGATTCTCGCCTTCAATCCCGTCGAATACTGGGTGCTCAAGGGCCGCTTCGGCGCCAAGCTGCCGCCTTCCTTCTGGATGAAGCTGGTGAAGCTGGGTGGCCAAGCCCTTCAGCTCGGCAACAAGGAGACCAAGCGCAGGATCTCGGAAGCCAAGCAGGCCAAAGATCTGAAGGCCAAGCTGGAAAAGGCCGACTACAAGGTCACGGGCCTGGAGACCAAGGAAAAGAAGCGCAACCCCGCCGCGCCCTTCACCACCGCCAAGCTGCAGCAGGAAGCCGCCCAGAAGCTCAAGATGAGCGTGAGCCGCACCATGCAGAACGCCCAGCGGCTCTATGAGGGCGCCGACTTCGGCGAGGGCCCCGTGGGCCTCATCACCTACATGCGCACGGATTCGCCCCGCATGGCGCCCGAGGCCGTGGAGGCCACCCGGGAGTTCATCGCCACCAAGTACGGCAAGGAGTTCCTGCCCGCCAAGGCCCGGGTCTATGTGGGCAAGGCCGGCGCCCAGGATGCTCACGAAGCCATCCGGCCCACGGATATCACGCGTACGCCGGAGAGCCTGCGGGGGCACCTGGAGCCCGATCAGTTCCGCCTCTATGCCCTCATCTGGCGGCGCACCATGGCCTCGCAGATGGAAGCCGCCCGCTTCGATGAAACCATCGTGCAGACGGCAGCGGATCTCGGCAAAGAACAGGCCGTCTTCGAGGCCAAGGGCGAGATCGAGCGCTTCGCCGGCTGGCTGGCGGTGTATCGCGCCGACAAGACCGAAGTGGACGCCGAAGCCATCGCCGATGCCACCAAGGGCCCAGACGAGGAAGAAGAGGACGATACGCAGCTGCCGGCCCTCAAGCTGGGTGAGCCCTTGAAGCTGGAACAGCTCGACGCGGACCAGCAGTTCACCAAGCCCCCGGCGCGGTTCAATGAAGCCACCCTGGTGAAGGAACTCGAAGAGGACGGCATCGGCCGACCCTCCACCTATGCCAGCATCATTGCCACCATTCAGGACCGGGACTACGTCAAGAAGCACGAGGCCCGGTTCAAGCCCACGGAGCTGGGCATGGTGGTCACCGATCTCCTCTTGCAGGGTTTCCAGGACCTGCTGGATCCCAAGTACACCTCGGGCATGGAAGCCAACCTGGACCGCATCGAAGAGGGCAAGCTCTCCTTCAAGAAGGCCATGACCGATTTCTACGGGCCCTTCGAAAAGGCCCTGGCCGCCGCCGGCACGGATATGCAGAACCTCAAGGCCGGGGTGACCACCGATCAGGTCTGCCCGAAATGCAGTGCCGGCCTGCTCAAGCGCATCGGCAAGAACGGGCTGTTCTTCGGCTGCTCGAAGTATCCAGAGTGCTCCCACACCGCCGAAGTCGAACAGCTGGAGGAACCGGAGGATGCACCGGAATGCCCCCTCTGCGGGACCACCCCCATGGCCCTGCGCAAGGGTCAGTGGGGCCCCTTCTGGGCCTGCCCCAACTATCCGAAGTGCAAGGGCATCGTGAAGGCTGATCCCAAGGGCATTCCCGTGCCCCCGGACGAACCCACCGGAGAAAACTGTCCAAACTGCGGCAAGGGCTTCGTGAAGCGGCATGGCCGCTACGGTGAGTTCGTCTGCTGCATCGACTACCCCGGTTGCAAGACAGTCAAGAAGGACATCCTGGCTGTGCCCTGTCCCAAGTGCGGTGGCGGGCTCAGCCCCCGCAAGACCCGCTTCGGCAAGGTCTTCTACGGCTGCACCAACTACCCCAAGTGCGACCACACCGCCTGGGACAAGCCCGTGCCCGTCACCTGCCCTGCCTGTAAGAACCCCACCATGGGCGAGAAGACCAAGAAGCCCCGCGGCAAGGACCCCATCCAGGTGCTCATCTGCCCCAAGTGCCAGCACGAAGAGCCCATGGGCTGAGGCGTTCAGGAACTTCAGCAATGCGTTCTCTGCGGTTGGCGGTTCGTCTTCCCCGGAAGCCCCGGATGGCCCGCCGCGGATTTCAGCAAGGTAGCGCCGGCCTCGACTCAAGCGCCCTGGGACGCATCCATTAAGAGGCCTGGCAGGTCCAGCAGGCGGTCGAGGACGGCCTCGGGCTGGGCTTCGCGGATGTTGCGGCCATGGTTGTAGCCGTAGCTCATGCAGACGATGCCGAAGCCCGCGGCCCGGGCCGAAAGCGCTGCCTCAGGGCATCTGCTGCGCCGCTTCCCACGCCAGTCGCAGGCCCTCGCGAGTGCGCTCGACGGCGCCCGGGTACCAAAGCTTGTCACCGTAGAGGTGGTACTCACTCGCCGGAGTGGGCGCCAGATCGCGAAGCCGGGCTCCGTACTTTTTTCGGAGCAGGGCCACGATCTCGTCGAAGCGCCAGACCGCCTCATAGCGCACGGGCTCCCGCCAGACCTCCCGGTCCCCCAGGCGGAGTACAACCTCGTCGCCCTCCTGGTCCCAGAGCAGGTCCAGTACGGGATCCGGCAAGTCGGGAAGGTCGCCTGCCAAGTTCAGCTTCCGGCGCGCGAACTCGTCCTGCGAGGCCTCGATGGCCTCCACGTGCCTCCGTTCGTGTTCAGGGAGGCTGGCCCAGTTCTGCCTGGAGTCCTCCAGGGTGGGAAAGGGCAGGATCGCCAGCATGGGCCGGTCCAGGGAACCATGTTCTCCAGGGCACTCGCAGTCCTCCAGCGCGTCGTAGCTCTCAGTCAAGCCTTCGCGGAAGGTGCCCGTCCAGCCGCAGACAGGGCAGGTCAGCAGCCGGGTCTTCCAGTCGCCGAAGTAGTTCAGGATGAGCGCGGCCATGACGCCTCCGAAAGAAGGGATGCGGGGCCCATGCCCCATGAAGGGTGCGTCCCCATCGGCCTTGCATCCCGGAGGTCGAGGGGAGGCTTTCAGTGTGATCCCATCGGTGCGTCAGAGCCTGTCCAATCCTCATTAATCCTGGGATACTCCCCCAGTGCCTGCCGCCCCGCTTCCCCTCCTGGTATTGCTCCCCGGCATGGATGGCACGGGACTGATGTTCCGACCCTTCCTGCAAGCGCTGACGGGCTTCGAGGCGCGAGTGGTGCGCTATCCCGCGGCGCTGACCTCCTATGCAGACTGTGTGGCCTTCGCCCGGGCGCAGCTACCGGCGGACCGGCCCTTTCTGCTCCTGGGGGAATCCTTTTCAGGTCCGGTGGCCATCGCCCTGGCAGCGGAACGACCCACGAGCCTGTTGGGCCTAATTCTCTGTGTCACCTTCGCCAAGAACCCGCTCCCCAACCTGGCCTGGGCAACCCCGCTGCTCCGTGCCCTGCCGCCCGTGCAGCTGCCAGTGCCGCTGCTGCGTCGACTGCTGCTCGGCAAGCGCCCCTCGGCGGAACTCGCCGCCCTCGCCACCGGCATGCTCCAGCAGCTCTCGGCCACCACCATCAAGGGCCGGACCCTGGCAGCGGCGGCCATCGACCAGACACCTCTGCTGCAACAGATCCAGGTGCCCATCCTCGCACTGCGAGGCAGCCGGGACCGTCTGATCCCTAGGGCCACCACGGACTGGATCCGTGCCCACCGGCCCGACCTGGATATCGTCACCCTGAAGGGCCCGCACTGGCTCCTACAGACCCGCCCGGAGGCCTGCGTCCAGGCCATCCAGGACTTTGTGGCCCGCAATCAGCCCCCTCAGCAGGGCGCCTAGGCCAGGCATGCCGCCTACCGCCGGGAACGCTCGGGAATGCTGATCGCACTCCCGAGTCGTTTCCTTCCCGCTGAATAAAGGTCAGGTCCTACTTCGCGGCCTTGGCCGGCTTTGGTGCCCAGAAGGATGGGTCACTGGCGATGGTGCTGGGGCCGGGGAAGCTCAGTTTGGGACTGAACGCGAAGAGTTGGTTCTCCACGAAGTTGACCGCATCCCCAAAGACTTTCTGCATGCTCTTGCGGCCCTCTTCGCCCAGGGCTTCCTGGAAGGCCTTGTCATCAGCAGCAGAGGCATCCAGTTCCGCCAGGGACTTCATGGGGCGGAGCACAAGGAAGGTGGGCGAACCGGTCCCAGCCGCCACTTCATAGAAGGCGAAGGAGGCTCGATACTGGCTCTTTTCATAGGCCGCGAGAGCCGCCTTCACGCCTTCCTCGAAGGCCTTGGTCTGCCCCTGCTTGATGCGGAAGGTGCGGATGCGGAAGTAGCGCATCTTGCCGATTTCGACGCCGGAGCCATAGCTCAGATCCTTGCGGTAGGCTCCGAGGAAAGTGCGGGTGCCGGTGAGGTGGTCGCCATCCTGCTGGGAGATCTTGTCGATCTCGGCTTTGAGCGTCGGGTTCTTATCGAACTCGTTCTGCTTGGCTTCCCAGTCCCCGTAGCTGGCGTAGCCCATGATGAACCAAGCTTCCGCGGGCCCCGTTAGGGCGGTCATGCCGATGTAATGGTCCGTGGACTTTCCTTTGACCAGGGCCCGGGTCCAGGCGGACTCCGTGGCCGCATGGGCGGCCCCATGACCGGGCTTGACCTCCTCGCGGACAAACAACATCAGCGGTGGCGGCGGCATGGGGCCGCTCTGGGCAAGCAGAGCGGGCGTCAGCAGGAACGCCAACTTGGCCAATAGGGACGCAAAAGATGAATGGCTCATGACGGCCCACCTCCAGAGGGCGGTCCCGATGCTAATCCTCTCCTGCTGCCACTACTAGTATTATATTGTTGTAACACTTTTCATTGCTCGTTTTTTTCTATTCTATCTTCAGTCCGTAATGGCTCTTCACCTTTGCCCCAGGCCTCCGAGTATTGTCTGGAGCTCCTTGACGCCGAAGGGCTTGGGCACCAGCGTCACTCCCGGGTGGGCAGCAACGAGGGACTGGGCCGTCTGATCGGCGCGGCCGGTGGCTAGCAGCACCGGAACCTTGGGGCGCAGGCTCCGCAGCAGAGGGAGGCTGCCCGTGCCACCCAGGCCTGGCATGTTCAGGTCCAGAATGATCAGATCCGGTTCCAGTCCAGCTTCCAGCATCAGTAGGGCCTCTTCCCCGCTGGTGGCGGCAACGCTCCCATGCCCCAGAACCTCCAGAATCGACTGCGTGGAGCTCTGGATTAGTTCGTCATCATCCACCACGAGTACGCTCAGCGCCCCGGCGGTCGGAGTGGGCTTCCCGGTAGTCGCAGGGATGGCATGGTGGGCCGCAGCTTCACAGGCGGGGAAGCGCATGGTGACCCGGGTGCCCCGCCCAGGTTCGCTCCAGATATCCAGTTGCCCCTGATGGGCCTTCACAGTGCTGTAGACAATAGCCAGCCCCAGCCCGGTGCCCTTGCCAACCCCCTTGGTGGTGAAGAAGGGCTCCATGGCCTTGTCCAGGATCTCCTTCGGCATGCCGATCCCCGAGTCTTCCACCAGGATCTCGGCCCACTTGTCGTCAATGTTCCGGGTGCGCAGGGTGAGCGTACCCGTGTCAGGCATGGCATCCACGGCATTGACACAGAGGTTCATGATGGCATGGGTGAGGGCACTGGAATCACCACGGATGGGCAGCAGGTCTGGCGCCAGCTCCATCGCCAGCCGGACCTGCGACAGGGTCGTCCGCTCCAGCAGTCGGACCTCTTCTCGCAGCAGGGTATTCAGGTCCAGCTCCAGCTCTTCCATCCGGCTTTGGCGCGCAAATCGGAGCAGGCTCTGGACCATCTTGCCGCCTCGAACGGCGGCCTTCGAAATGGTGTCCAGGGCACGGTAGGTGGAGCTGCCTTCCCGCTGGGTCTCAAGATTGGCCGAGGCCAAGCCGAGGATGGCCCCCAGCACATTGTTCATATCGTGGGCCACGCCGCCAGCCAGGCTGCCGAGGCTTTCCATCTCCTGGGCCTGCTGCAACTGGAGTTGGAGTCGGCGCCGCTCGGCGTCGGCCTGCTTGCGCCCGGTGATGTCGCGATGGAAGCAGAGGACGAAGGGGGTTCCGCTCGAGGACACCAGGCTGGCTGAAACCTCCATGGGGAAGCGATGGCCGTCCTTGTGAAGGTGTTCCACCTCGAAGGTCAGAGCCTCCCCGGCCAGGAGCCGCAGCATCCGCTCGGGCGACTGTGCCAAGGATTCGGGCGTGTCCAGATCCCGCAGGTTCAGGGTGAGCATCTCCTCCCGGGTGTAGCCGTGCATCCGGGCAAAGGCCTCATTTACCTCGATGAGCTCTCCCGTTTGAGAAATGGAGAAGATCCCCTCGCTGGCGCGATCGAACTGAGTCCGATAGCGCTCCTCACTGACCCGCAGGGCCTCCTCCATCATTCTTCGGTCCGTGATGTCATGCAGGCAGAGCAGCAGAAACTTGTGCCCGGCGGACCAGAAAAGGGCCGTGGAACCAAGGAGTGTGACTTCCCGCATCCTTTCGCCATTGACCAGCGTTGTGCGGTACTCGACATTGTGGTGTCCCCGGCCATTTCTCAGGGTGTCCAGCAGCGCCAGCTTCAAGGCGCAAGTCTGGCAATCGATGCCAAACCCGCACCCACCTGGGTCATCGAGGGCATGAATGCAACCAAAGATCCCGCAGGCTCGGCCACCCTGCAGGTGCTCCTCGGAAGTTTCTGTGAATTCCGTCATGGCCGGATTCACGTAGAGAATGCGTCGTTCCTCGTCGATCACGCACATCATTACCGGCGCATGCGCATAGATGGCCTGGAGCTCCGCCTGGCTCCGGGAGAGGGCCGCCTCCGCCCGCTTGCGCTCGGAGATGTCATGGAGGATCGAATGCAGCAGCACCCGCTGGCCGACGCGGATACGGCTGGAGGAGACTTCCACATCCCGGACTGATCCGTCCGCCAGCCGGTGCCGAAATTCGAAGTGCGACCCTTGACGCTCCCCGATCGAGCCGATGGCCCCCTCAAGTTCTGCGGAAGGGAGGGTGTTGATGTCCGAGATGCGCATGGCCAGCAGCCGCTCCTTTGGATGGCCATAAAAGGCCACCGCCGCGGGATTGGCATCAATGATCTGACCGTCCTCAGGGCTTATCAGCAGCATCATGGCGATGCTGTCCGTAAACAAACGCCGATAGGGCTCCTCCCTCCGTTTGGCATCGACCAGGTCCCAGGCCAGATCCGCCAGCCGCTGAACAGAGTCCACATCGGCATCGAGATAGTCCGTCACCTTGTTGCCGACCCCAAGGATCGCGACCACCCGAGCTCCCCGGAGAACAGGTACGGCCAGTTCCCGGAGCACGGTGGCGTGCCCCGGAGGCAGCCCCTTCTTGTTGGGGAGGCTCGCGTAGTTGTTGTGGATCAGGGGCCGCCGTTCGCGGACGCAATCCGCCCATACGCCCGCCTGGGCGATGGGGTAGTGGGACCCCTTGCCTTCGGCCTTGCAGAACTCTGCCTCCGTGCGAGTGCTCCAGGCCTGGAGGCGGAGGTTGGTCTGGTCCTCCTCCATGAAGTGGTAGAAGCCGATGCAGGAACCCGTCAAGGCTTCGGCCTCGTCCAGGGTGGCCCGGAGCAGCTGTTCCAGGGAGGCCTCTAGAGCCACTGCCGCCAGACGTGCCCGCGCAGAAAGGATGGCCTTCGCACGATGGGCTTCTGAAACATCCCCGTAGGTAATGAGAACCTGGTCCGGCCCCAGGGGAGCGGCTGTGGCGCTGAGCCAGACCATCTCACCATCGGGCCTTCGCACGCCCAGCTCTGGTTCCTCAATGCGGGCCTGCTCCCTGAGGGCCCTAGTTCCGGGGAAGGCCTCGACCGGTAGTGGCGAACCATCCCCTCGCACAAGCTGCCACTCCGGACTCTGAATGGGCCGCTTCCAATGGGCGTCAACCGGTAGACCCAGCAGGCGAACCGCGGCGGTATTGGCCTGCAGAATCCGGCCTTGACCATCCACCACGGTGATCCCGAATGGAAAAGCATCCAACGGCAGCCCCGCCATCTGCAGCGAGAGTGTTCCGTCGGAGGAAGGCAGAGAAGCGTCTGGATTGGACATGGGCAGGGCCAGGTGGCGGATCAGTCCATGGTTTCGACACGATGGTCCAGGAACTGGAGATTGGTGCTCCGCAGCCCCCTGCGTCCCGGGTTCCACTCGACTGATGGGCAATCAAGGCCGGATCAGCGATACTCCCCCCATGGCTCTTTCCCGCCCTGCTCTGCGCTGGTCTGCCCTTGTTGGCCTCTGGTCCGTGGTGGGTGCAGTGCTCTGGATCACGGCGGTCCAATTCTTTCTGTTGGCCCTGAACCCCTTCTGCCACCTGCAGCGACCCCGGATCACCCAGGTCGTCGTGGTCAGCGTGGACAAGGACCCCAACAGCCAACTCACGGATTACGTCACGGCGCGGCAGGGCGATGAGGAACGGGTCCTGACCATGACCAAGGCGGAAGCCGCCCACCTCCACACGGAAGCTGAGTACTGGGTGCTGGATGCCTGGTATGCGGACGGCCTGCGACCTACCCAGTTCCGGCTGTCGCTCGAACGGCTGTTGTTGGAGTATCCAGCGCTGCTCTTGCTGCCTGCCGCCTGGGGCCTGTGGCGGGTAAGGAAGGCCCGCCAGAAGGCCGCCGCCGCCCCGCCGCCTCCGGTGCTCAGGGTGTTCACTGATGACTTCCACCTGCGGGCCCAGCGGTTCAACAAGGGCGCTGACAGCGCCGAGGCAGCTTCCACCAAGGTGGATGAAAAGCCCCTCTCCCGGTAGCAGCGGGCCCTCAGCGCTGCCCTTCCGGGCCGCTGACCGCCGAGGCTTTGAAGCTGCGATACAGCAGCAGGTCGTAGAGGAGCTTGAGGCCCCCGGCGATGAGGAAAGGGGCCACCGCCAGACCGGGGAGCGCAAGCAGGGGGCCGGCCAGCACTGGGGATAGGGCGGCGCCGGTGGTCCGCGCGATGCCCGTGATGCCCGCCGCGGCGGAGCGCTCATCGGCTGCCACAACCTGCATGGTGTAGGCCTGCCGCGTGGGCACATCCATCTGGGAGATGCTGAACCGGAGTAGCAGCACGCCGATGGCCAGCGGCAGGTTCGGCATCAGGGGCACCAGCATCAGCAGCACATTCGAGGGGATGTGGGTGTAGACCATGGTGCGGATGAGTCCGATGCACCGAGCCAGGCGCACGGCATAGAGCGCGGATAGTCCCGCCAGGATGTTGGCTCCGAAGAAGATGCTACCCAGCACCCCCGGCGCCACGCCAAAGCGCCGATGAAACCAGTAGGCCACGATGCTCTGGATGACGAAGCCGCCGGCAAAGGCATCCAGCGAAAAGAGCGCAGAAAGGCGCAGGACCACCCCCTTGGAAGCATGGAGGCCCAGGCGGCCACTCCCTGCCGTCGAGGGGGTCGCCTCCACGGCCCGGGACAGGCGGACGAAGAGCGCCGCGAGGCCCAGACCCATGGCGGCATAGGCCAGGACCAGCGCCCGGTAGCTCATCACGGGAGCCAGGCCCCACGACTGCAGGCCCTGGGCAATCCACCCCCCCACCAGGGCGCCCAGGGCCGTGGCGAAAGAACCGGTCAGGTTGTACCAGGCAAAGATGCTGGTGAGGCGGTCCGCAGGCAGCACCTGCGCCAGGGCGGCCTGCTCGATGGCCAGGAACGGGCCCACTTCATTGCCCGAAGGACTGATGACCCCGAAGGTGGCCGCCAAGACCAGCACCGTAAAGTCCCCGCTGAGGGCAAAGGGGATGCCCGCTGCCACCATCAGGGCGGCGCCCAGCAGCAGCATCCGCTTGCGCCCAAGGTGATCCGCCCGGAGGGTGAGCCAGAGCGAGATAAGGGTATCTCCCAGCAGAGTGAGCGTAAGCAACAACCCGACGCGCCCTTCACTGAAGCCAAGCCCGGCCAGGTAGAGCACCAGCACCACGGACAGGAACCCATACGAGAACATCCGCAGCGCCCGGGTCAGGAAGAGAAGGCGGCCATCGGGGCCGAGGGCGTCACCTGCGCTGAGAAGGCTCTTCGGCTTCCAGGACATCGCACCTCCTGGGGATCTGCCCAATGTACTCTCGTTGGGAGACTGCAGCGGTCCGATGGAGGTCCCATGATCCAGGATGTGCCTTCGTTCCTGAGCTACTGGCGGAACGCCCGGAGCCGCACCATCCGGGTCCTGGCAGCCCTGGAACCCGAGGATATGGAGTGGGCTCCGGCAGTGGGGGCCTTCACCTTCGGCGATCTCTTCCGGCATCTGGCGGGGCTGGAACGCTACATGTACGCGGAAAATATCCTGGGCCGACCGAGCACCTACCCTGGGCACAACTCAGCCCTGGCCTGTGGCCTGGAGGAGGTGAGGGGCTACCTGGAGCGCTGTCATGCGGAATCCCTGGCGGTCTTCGCCGGCCTGACCGAGGTACAGCTCCTGGGGAGTTGCCAAACCCCCGCCGGGGCTCCCCTGGCGGTGTGGAAGTGGCTACGGGCCATGACCGAGCACGAAGCGCACCACCGGGGGCAGCTCTACCTGATGGCCAGCCTCCGTGGTCGGAAGGTGGCCCCACTGTTCGGGCTCACCGAGGCCGAGGTCTTCGCGAACTCCACCCGCCCCGCGGGCTCCTGAAGGCGGCCAGCCTCGCGCCCTTGCCAATCCCGCAGACCCAATGCATCCGAGGCCCCCATGGACATCAAGCTCTCCCCAGATACGGAACAGCGGCTCCGTGGTTCGATCCAGCGCTTCGTGGCGGAGGAATACGGCACCAGCGTGGGCGACCTGGGAGCCACCATCTTCCTCGCCTTCTGTCTAAAGGAACTTGGGCCCGCCATCTACAACCAGGCCATTGCCGATGCCCAGAGCTGTCTCCAGGAGCGGGTGACGGACCTGGAGAACATCTGCTTCGCCGAGGAAACCAGCTACTGGGACCAGGGCACCAAAAAGGGGATTCAACGCAAACCCGACCATCGGCGGTAGCATTCGCTAGGAGCCCAAGGCCCCGCACCAGGAGCCCCTGTGGTCGATGCCATCTCCCCCCGTCAACTGACCCTGCTACAGGTGGTGGCCAAGCATCCGGATGTACCCCGGGATCACCTGGTGAAGGCCGGGGCCACCGATGCGGACCTGACCTACCTGGAGCGCCACGACCTCATCCGGGAGCGGTCCATCGGGCGCTATCGTGTGTCGCACCTGGGCACCCAGGTGCTGAACCGGGGGCTGTGAGCATCCGCGCGCCACTTCCCTTGCGGTAGCCACAGCCTTCGCGGGACCATGGGCCATGCTTGAACAATGGTTGAATCATCCCCATGCCGCCCCCTGGCTGGTGGTCATGTGGATCGCGGGGCTGCTGGGGTCCTTGGGCCACTGCGCCGGCATGTGTGGGCCCATCGTGGCGGCCTTTGGGCTGTCGCAGGCCAAGCACGGCGGCAGCACCTGGACCCGGCACCTGCGCTTCCAACTGGGCCGCATCACCACCTACGCCGTCCTGGGGGGCCTCATCGGCTTCCTGGGGGGCTTTGCGCGGCTCCAGACCATGCAGGACATGCATGCCTGCTGTCGCCCCGAGGGGGCGGCCCTGATCGCGGCCCAGGCCTGGCCCTGGCAGCTCTGGGTGAAGCTAAGCATCGGCGGCCTCATGGTGCTCATGGGCCTGGCCATGACCCTGGGCGGCCGCGCCGATGCCCTCATGGAGTTTCGCCTGCCCGCTCCTCTGCAGAAGCTCCTGGGCAGGGGTCTGGCCCTGGGCGGCCTGCCCTATGCCCTGGGGCTGCTCTGGGGCCTGATCCCCTGCGGCCTCGTCTATATGATGCTGCTGCGCACTCTGGATGGCGGCGACTGGAAGATGGGGGCCGC
>SESE01000786.1_pt1 | contig 13136 bp, 12 predicted proteins | sample 3171371 | NCBI WGS metagenome assembly SESE01 (sample SAMN06051881, study PRJNA518727) | freshwater metagenome | biome: subpolar coniferous forest; feature: holomictic lake; material: water; isolation source: holomictic Lake 442, 13 m depth | place: Canada: near Kenora, Ontario | collected... | reverse complement strand
TCGATCCCCTGCAGCGAGCCGTCAAACAGCGAGCGATGCGTCGCGCGCACGTTCGGCGGCAGCGTCGCCTCGTCCACCGCGAAGCCGTGGTTCTGGCTGGTGATCAGCACCCGCCCGCTGGCTAGCGCCTGCACCGGATGGTTCGCGCCATGATGGCCGAACTTCATCTTGAGGGTCTTGGCGCCGGCCGCCAGACCCAGCAACTGGTGGCCGAGGCAGATGCCGAACAGCGGCACGTCGGTCTGCAGCAGTTCGCGGATCGCGGCAATCGCGTAGTCGCACGGCTCCGGATCGCCCGGGCCGTTGGAGAGAAAGACACCGTCCGGGGCCAGCGCCAGCACCTCGTCCGCCGGCGTCTGCGCCGGCACTACCGTGACGCGACAGCCGTGATCGGCAAGCAGCCGCAGAATGTTGCGCTTGATGCCGAAATCGTAGGCGACGACATGCAGGCGGTGAGCCGCCCGCGTGGCGCGAACCGCCTCGCCGTTCCAGTGCGTGCCATCATTCCACTGGTACTGGCGCTTGGTCGTGACAACCTTGGCCAGATCCATGCCCTTCAGGCCGGGAAACTTCTTGGCAGCGCGCACCGCCGCGGCAGGATCGGCCTTGTCGCCGGTCATGATGCACCCCGCCAGCGCACCCTTCTCCCGCAGCAGCCGGGTCAGGCGGCGTGTGTCGAGCTCGGCGATCGCAACAATCTTGCCGCGGATCAGGAAGCTGCCGAGCGACTCGGACGCGCGCCAGCTGGAGTGCAGCAGCGGCAGATCGCGAATCACCAGGCCGGCGGCATATACCCCGGCAGACTCCATGTCCTCGGGCGTCGTGCCGTAGTTGCCGATATGGGGATAGGTCAGGGTGACGATCTGACGGTTGTACGAGGGATCGGTCAGGATCTCCTGGTAGCCGGTCATGGCGGTGTTGAACACCACCTCGCCCGTCGTATTGCCCTTGGCACCAATGGAAATTCCGTGAAAGACGGTACCGTCTTCAAGGGCTAGTACAGCGGGCGTCGTCAATGCTCACTCCCGAGGCGAGTTCAGCCACGCGGGCGCTGCGCGACAGCGTGCCGCACATGCGCAAAGCGGGTGGAGCCTGTTGAAGACTCCGCCCGCTTGGGTCGTTAAACGTGGGTTTCGATCCGGGACGATATCTTACGGCAGAGGCCCCTCCGGCACCAGTCCGATCCGGCGCTTTAGTCAGCGAAATCCGAGTACGTCTGCCATCGTGTACAGGCCCGCCGGCTGGCCGCGCAGCCAACTCGCCGCGCGCAGCGCCCCATACGCGAAGGTCATCCGGTCGTGGGCGCGGTGAGTGAGCTCCAGGCGCTCGCCGGGGCCTGCGAACAGGACCGTGTGCTCACCGACGATGTCGCCGCCGCGGATGACCGCAAAGCCGATCGAGCCTGCCTGGCGCGGGCCGGTCTGGCCTGAACGCGGCGCCTGCGGTGGCTGCTCCAGGTCGATGCCGCGGCCGGCGGCCGCGGCGAAGCCGAGCTTCAGCGCGGTCCCGGAGGGTGCGTCAACCTTGTAGCGATGGTGCGCCTCAAGGATCTCGATGTCATAGTCAGGCGGCAAAGAAGCCGCTGCTCTTTCAACAAGTTGCGCGAGCAAGTTAACGCCCAGGCTCGTGTTCGGCGCGATCAGCAGCGGCAGCTCATTGGAGGCCTCGAGCAGCCGCGCGTCGGTCTGCGCATCGAAGCCCGTGGTGCCAACGATGAGCGGTACACCCGCCTGCAGGCAGGCTTCCAGATGGCCAAGCACCGCGCCTGCGGTCGAGAAATCCAGGGCGACCTCGGCGCTGGCGAGCGCCGTGCGCAGGTCGGCGCCGAGCAGCACCCCCAACGGGGTGGGCAGTCCGGCGATCGTTCCGGCGTCATCGCCGCGCGCCGTGCTGTCCGCGGACACCGCCGCGCCCACCAGTTCGAAGTCGGTGCTGTCGTGGATCGCGCGGATCAGGCTGCGGCCCATGCGGCCGCTGGCGCCGAGCACGCTGACACGCACCGCGGACGGATCGGAGTGGGTCATGGCCGCATCGACTCAAAGAACTTCTTGACGCCGTCCAGCCAGGAGGCCTCGCGGGGATTATGGCGCTCGGGGTCGGTGCGCAGCGTCGTTGCGAACTTACGCAACAGCTCCTTCTGCTCAGCCGACAGATTGACCGGGGTCTCGACGACCACCCGGCAGTACAGGTCGCCCGTCGGGCCGCCGCGCACCGGGCGGACGCCCTGCTCCTTCAGCCGGAAGACGCGACCCGACTGGGTCTCGGTCGGTACCTTGATCTTCGCCTGACCGCCGAGCGTCGGCACCTCAAGATCGCCACCCAGGGCCGCCGTCGTGAACGCAATGGGCACCTCGCAGGAGAGGTCCGCGCCATCGCGCTCGAAGATCGGGTGCTTGCGCACGGCGACTTCGACGTACAGGTCACCCGGCGGACCGCCGTTACGGCCCGCCTCGCCCTCGCCCGACAGACGGATCCGGTCACCGGTATCGACGCCCGCCGGCACCTTGACCTGCAGCGTGCGCGAGCGACGCACCCGGCCGTGGCCGTAGCAGTCGTCGCAGGGCTTGTCGATCATCGTCCCACGGCCCTTGCAGCGCGAGCAGGACTGCTGCACGGCAAAGAAGCCCTGCTGCATGCGCACCTGACCGGTGCCGTTACAGGTCGTGCAGCGCGTCGGGGTGGAGCCCTTCGCCGCACCATTGCCGTCGCACGTCTCGCACTCGACCAGGGTGGTGATCTCGATGTCGGCCGCGTGGCCGAAGACTGCCTGCTCGAGGTTAAGCTCCAGCTCGTAGCGCAGGTCGGCACCGCGGTAGACCTGCCGACCGCCGCCGCGGCGACTACCGCCGAAGATATCGCCGAACACCTCGCCGAAGATGTCGCCGAACGCATCCCCCGGGTTCTGGCCGCCGCCCCGCTGCGAGTCCAGACCGGCATGGCCGAACTGATCGTAAGCGGAGCGCTTCTGCGGCTCCGACAGGATCTCGTAGGCTTCCTTGGCTTCCTTGAAGGAGTCCTCGGCGGTCGCATCGCCGGGGTTGCGGTCCGGGTGGAACTTCATCGCCAGGCGCCGATAGGCCTTCTTCAGCTCGGCTTCGTTCGCCGTGCGGGAGACCTCGAGGACCTCGTAGTAATCACGTTTCGCCATGAATCCTCACGCCCCATGACGACGCAACCGCCGCGGGCCGTGGGCCCGCGGCGGTGCGCCGGATCGATCCCCCAGGACTATCAGCCCTTGGGGTTCTTGTCCTTCACTTCCTCGAACTCTGCGTCGAGCACGTCGTCCTTCGGCGCACCACCGGCGGCTCCGGCACCTGGCGCTGCGCCCTCGGCCCCACCGGCACCGCGCTGCAGCACGTCCGCGGCAGCGGCAGACAGCGCCTGCGCCTTGGTGTCAATCGCATCCTTCTCGTCGGCCGTCATCGCCTTCTTCAGGTCGGTGAGCGCCGCCTCGATCTTGCCACGATCCTCGCCCGACACCTTCTCGCCGAGGTCCTTCAGGGACTTCTCGACCTGGTGCACGAGCGCATCGGCGCGGTTGCGGGTATCGACAAGTTCACGGAACTTCTTGTCCTCGGCGGCATGCGCCTCGGCATCGGAGACCATCCGCTTGATCTCGTCCTCCGACAGGCCGGAGGACGCCTTGATGGCGATCTTCTGCTCCTTGCCGGTGCCCTTGTCCTTGGCCGAGACGTGCAGGATGCCGTTCGCGTCGATGTCGAAGGTGACCTCGATCTGCGGCATGCCGCGCTGCGCTGGCGGAATATCGGCCAGATCAAAGCGACCCAGCGACTTGTTGTCATTGGCCCGGTCGCGCTCGCCCTGCAGCACATGGATCGTGACGGCCGGCTGGTTGTCGTCGGCGGTCGAGAACACCTGGTTCGCCTTGGTCGGGATCGTGGTGTTCTTCTCGATCAGCTTGGTCATGACGCCGCCGAGCGTCTCGATGCCCAGCGACAGCGGGGTGACATCGAGCAGCAACACGTCCTTGACCTCGCCCGACAGCACGCCGCCCTGAACGGCAGCGCCAACGGCGACCGCCTCATCGGGATTGACGTCCTTGCGCGGCTCCTTGCCGAAGTAGTCCTTGACCGCCTTCTGCACGAGCGGCATGCGCGTCTGACCACCGACCAGGATGACCTCGGCGATATCCGCCAGCGACACGCCGGCGTCCTTGACCGCCATCTTGCAGGGCACCATCGTCCGCGCCACCAGATCCTCGACCAGCGACTCGAGCTTGGCGCGGGTCAGCTTCACGTTCAGGTGCTTGGGACCGGAGGCATCAGCGGTGATGTACGGCAGGTTGATGTCAGTCTGCTGGCTGGAAGACAACTCGATCTTGGTCTTCTCGGCCGCTTCCTTGAGGCGCTGCAGCGCCAGCGGATCCTTGCGCACGTCGACGCCGGACTCCTTGCAGAACTCATCGGCGATGAAGTCGATGATCCGACGATCGAAGTCCTCGCCACCGAGGAAGGTGTCGCCGTTGGTCGAGAGCACCTCGAACTGGCGCTCGCCGTCGACCTCGGCAATTTCAATGATCGAGATGTCGAAGGTGCCGCCGCCAAGGTCATAGACCGCGATCTTGCGGTCGCCGCCCGACTTGTCGAGGCCATAGGCGAGCGCCGCCGCGGTCGGCTCGTTGATGATGCGCTTGACGTTCAGGCCGGCAATGCGGCCGGCATCCTTGGTCGCCTGACGCTGCGAGTCGTTGAAGTAAGCAGGCACCGTGATCACCGCCTCGGTGACCGGCTCGCCGAGGTAGTCCTCAGCGGTCTTCTTCATTTTCATCAGCACGCGCGCCGACACTTCCGGCGGGGCCATCTGCTTGCCCTGCGCCTCGACCCAGGCGTCGCCGTTCTCGGCCCTGACGATCTTGTACGGCACCATGCCGACGTCGCGCTGCACGACGTCGTCGGCGAACTTGCGACCGATCAGGCGCTTGACCGCGTACAGGGTGTTCTGCGGGTTGGTGACGCCCTGGCGCTTGGCCGACTGGCCGACCAGCACCTCGTCGTCCTTGGTGAACGCGACGATCGACGGGGTCGTCCGGTCGCCTTCACTGTTCTCGATGACCTTCGGCTTGCCACCCTCCATGACCGACACGCACGAGTTGGTCGTGCCGAGATCGATGCCAATGACTTTACCCATGAAAATGCTCCTGCAGCGGAATCTGAATTCGTTAACGCCTAGATATGGCCGATACGGCCAATCTCAAGCGTCGAGGGCGCGGGCGACGATGACCCGCGCGGGCCGGAGCACGCGACCGTTGAGGGCATAGCCCTTCTGGATCGTCTGCAGCACGGCATCGGGGGGCACATCCGCGCTCGGCTGGGCCACCATCGCCTCGTGCTGCTCGGGGTTGAACGGGACCCCCGCGGCCGGCACGAGTTCGGCAATGCCGGCCTTCTCGAAGGCCTTGGCCAGCAACCGACGAGTGGCCTGCTGCCCCTCCAGCAGGCTGTTGACGTCCGCGCCTGTCGCATTTGCCAGTGCAAGCTCGAAGCCGTCCATCGCCGGCAGCAAATCCTGGGCGAAGCGCTCGACCGCGAAACGCTGCGCCTGCTCGAGGTCGCGGGCGATCCGCTTGCGATAGTTGTCGAACTCCGCCAGCACGCGCACGTACTGGTTGTAGTTCTCGTCAGCCTTCTCGTTGGCGGCCACGAGGCGCTGCTCTGGGGTGGGCTCCGCCATGGCGGCGGCAGCCTCGGGGGCGTCAGGGGGGGTCGGATCGCTCATCGGCTTTCGGGTCTCCGCAGGGCCTGGGGGGGCGCACGACGTGCGCCCGGCGCGGAGAATGGGGGCTGGCCGCCCCCAATTCAAGGGACTAGCGGGCTTGGCTCAGGGCCGAGCCCAGCAGGCGGGCGGTGATATCGACGATCGGGATCACCCGCTCGTAGGCCATCCGGGTCGGGCCGATCACCCCGAGCACGCCGACCACCTCGTTGTCGACCAGGTACGGGGCGGTGACCACGCTGCAGTCGTCGAGGATGCCGTAGCCGGACTCATGACCAATGAAGATCTGCACCCGGTCGGCCTGCAGGCACTGGTCCAGCAGGTGGAGAATGTCGCGCTTCTCATTAAAAGCGTCGAACAGCCGCCGCAGCTTCTCGACGTTGGACAGCTCCGCAAAGCCCATCAGGTTGGTCTCGCCCGCGATCACCACGTCGCCCGGTACGGCGCCCGCACCGGTGGGTGCGAACATCTGCTGGGCCATCGAGATCGCGTCGCTCATCAGCTGGTTCATGGTCGCGCGGGTGTCCTGCAGCTGCTTGAGCAGCTGGCCACGCACGTCGTGCAGCTCGCGGCCGCAGAATTCTTCGTTGAGGTAGGTGGCCGCGCGCCGCAACTCCTCGCCGGTGTACGGCCGCGCCAACTGCAGGATGCGGTTCTGCACCTCGCGGCCGTTGACCACCAGGATCGCCAGCACCCGGTTCTCACTCAGGCCCACAAACTCGATCTGGGTCACTTCGGCATGCGGCTGGCGCGGCACGGTCACGACCCCGGCAAGGCGGGTAAAGCTGGACAGGAACTGGGACGCCGATGAGACCAACTGGCGCGGATCGTCGCTGCCCGCCCCGAAGTGCTGCTCCAGCGAGCGGCACACGTCGCGGTCGAGGTCGGCCGCGGGCTTGAGCTTCATCAGCGCATCGACGAAGAAACGGTAGCCCTTGTCGGTGGGAACGCGGCCGGCGGAGGTGTGTGGCGAGGTGACGAAGCCGCAGTCCTCGAGGTCGGCCATGACGTTGCGCACGGTCGCGGCGCTGACGGTCAGCCCCGACTCGCGCGTCAGGACGCGCGAGCCCACCGGTTGGCCATCACGGATGTACGCGCCGACCAGCGCAGTCAGCAGACGCTGCGCACGGTCAGTCAGCAGCGCACCGCCACCGCCTCCCCCAGACAGCTCTCGAACCTCCGCAACCATCGTTACAAACCCCTGTAAAATAAAGACTTTTAAGATTTCCTTGTCTGCATCAAAGCGACCGGAAATCGCCGCAAGAGGCTGCCACAGCCGCGTGCCCGGCACGCTGTCCGAGGCTACACCGGTCCGGCCCCCGAAAGCGGAAAATGGCGCCGTAAGTGCCAAAACTCAATCCCGACGGGCGCCCATGGAAGCGCTCATGATAAGTTGCGCTCGCCGCATGCACCCGACCTTCAAGACCATCGCGCTGATCGGACGCTACGCCGACCCCACGGTCGCCGACGCGATGCTCGCGCTCGCCATCCACGGACTCGACCGCGGCGTGCGCGTGCTGGTCGACGAGGGCGTCACGCTACCGTTCGCCGCCGGCATCGAGCGCCTGCCGGAAGACGCCCTGCCGCGCGAGGCAGAGCTGCTCGTGGCGGTCGGCGGCGACGGCACGCTACTGTACGCGGCGCGCCTCGCGGAAGGCCGTGACGTGCCGCTGCTGGGCATCAACCGCGGCAAACTCGGCTTTCTGGCCGACATCAGCGCCACCGAAATGCAGGAGCGGTTCGACGACGTCCTCGACGGCCGTTACAGCCGCGACCTGCGACACCGCCTGCAGGCGCGACTGCTCAATCCCGGCCAACCCGAGCGGCGCGCGCTCGCGCTCAACGACGTGGTGCTGCAGAAGCGCGAAACCGGCCGCATGCTGGACTTCGAGAGCAGCATCGACGGCCACTTCGTCAACGCCCATGGCGGCGACGGACTGGTGATCGCGACCTCGACGGGCTCGACCGCCTACGCGCTGTCCTGCGGCGGACCGATCGTCGCGCCGGCGCTCGACGCGCTGGTGCTCGCGCCGGTCTGCCCGCATACGCTGTCCGACCGACCGATCGTGGTCAGCCGCCTGTCGACCATCGAGATCCGCCTGCTCGCCCACGCCCCGGTGCGCGCCGAGGTGACGTGCGACGGCGTGGTCGTCGGCGAGCTGTCGCCGGAGGGCCGACTCCTCGTCGAGCCGACTGACAGCGTCGTGACGCTGCTGCATCCACCGGGCTACGATTACTACCGAATCCTGCGCTCGAAGCTCCATTGGGGCCGCGGCGCGCGCCTCGGCCACCCGGACCCGTAGCCATGCTGACCCACCTGCAGATCCGCGACTTTGCGATCATCGAGGCGGCCGAACTCGAGCTTGCGACCGGTCTCACCGCGCTGACCGGCGAGACCGGGGCCGGCAAGTCGATTCTGGTCGACGCCGTGCTGCTGGCGATCGGCGGACGTGCCGACGCCGGCGTCGTGCGCCACGGCACCGAAAGGGCGGAAATCACCGCCACCTTCGAACTCAAGGATCAGGCCGCGGCCCGCGAATGGCTCGCCTCCCAGGACATCGAGTCCGACGGCGAGGTGATGCTGCGCCGGGTGGTCGGCAGCGACGGCCGCTCACGCGCCTACATCAATGGCCAGGCACAGCCGCTGAACCAGGTACGGGCGCTGGGCGAGCTGCTGCTGGACATCCACGGCCAACAGGAATTCCTGACGCTGATCCGGCGCGAGACGCAGCGCTCGCTGGTCGACGCGCACGGCGGCCACGAGGCACTGCTGACCCCGGTGGCGACCCTCGCCCGCGCCTGCCGCGCCGTGGACCAGCAGCTCGGCGCGCTGCGTGCGGCAGCCACCGAGCGCGACTCGCGGCTGGAACTGCTGCGCTATCAGGTCAAGGAGCTCGAGGCCCTGGCGCTGAAGGCGGGCGAAGCGGAGGAGCTGTTCGCCGAGGCGCAACGCCTCGCCCATCGCGGCCGGCTCGCGGAGACCGCCCAGGCCGCGCTCGCGCTCGTCTATGAGGGCGAAGGTCACGACGCACACGCGCTCGCAGGCCGGGCCACCGCCACGCTGCGCAACGTGTTTGAACTCGACCCACAGCTACAGCCGATCGGGGCGTTCATCGAGGAAGCGCTGATCCCGCTGAAGGAAGCGGGCCAGGCGCTGAGCGCCTACCTCGACGCGCTGGAAGTGGATCCGAAACGGCAGGAACTGGTCGAGCAACGAATCGCCTCGATCGAGCAGCTGGCGCGCAAGCACCACGTGACGCCCACCGAACTTGCCGGTCAGCTCGATACGCTGGCAACGGAACTCGGCGCGCTGGAGCGCGCCGAGACCACCCTCGGCGAGCTCGAGCAGCGCCGCGCGAAGCTCGCCGCCGACTACGGCAAGGCCGCGGCGGAACTGACCCGCGCACGGCGCAAGTCAGCTCAGGCGCTAGCCGAGGCGGTCACCAGCCTGATGCGCGGCCTCGGCATGCCAGGCGGCGTGTTCGAGGTCGACGTCGCAGCGATGACCGAGACCGGCATCGAGATCGCAGGCGTCGACGCAATCGAGTTCCGGGTCAGCGCCAACCCCGGTCAGCCGCCCAAGCCAATCGCCAAGGTCGCCTCGGGCGGCGAGCTGTCACGCATCAGCCTTGCCGTGCAGGTCGCGGCAGCGCGCGAGGTCGGCGGGGCGACCTGCATGATCTTCGACGAGGTAGACGCAGGCGTCGGTGGCGCGGTCGCCGAAATGGTCGGCCGCGAACTCGCCGCGCTCGGCAAGCGCGGCCAGGTGCTGTGCGTGACGCACCTGCCGCAGGTCGCAAGCCAGGCCGACCACCAGATTCGCGTCGCCAAGCTCTCCGACGGGCGGGCCAGCCGCACGGTCTTGACGGTGCTTGGCCACGATGAACGCGTCGAGGAACTGGCCCGGATGCTGGCGGGCGTCGAGGTCACGGCCACCGCCCGCGAGCACGCGCGCGAACTGCTGGCCAAGCCCGCAGCACGGCCCGCCGCGCGCAAGAAGCGCAGCTAGGGCTAAGACGCCTTGCTCGGGCAGTTGGGCCTTCGGCAGCGTCCGTACAGGATCAGCGCGTGGTCGGCGAGGTCGAAGCCCAGCCGGGCGGCGGCCTCCGACTGGCGGGCCTCGATGCCCGGATCACTGAACTCCTCGACCTTGCCGCAGTCCACACAGACAACATGGTCGTGATGATCGCCCCGGTTGAGCTCGAAAACCGCCGTGCCACCCTCGAAATGGTGGCGCGTCACAAGCCCCGCGGCCTCGAACTGCGTCAGGACGCGGTAGACCGTCGCAAGCCCCGTGTCCTGACCGGCCTCGATCAGATGCTTGTAGATGTCCTCGGCACTCAAGTGATGGGCCGCCGCGCCCGCCAGGATGTCGAGAATTTTGAGGCGTGGAACGGTGACTTTCAGTCCCGCCCGACGTAGTTCCTGGCTTTCCACTCTGCACTCCCGCGGCGTTCCGGTATGATTCGGCGCCATTATCCCCCCCTTAGGCACGCCGCACCAACTCGGGTGCGACCGGAAGACCCCCTGATGCGATCCCAGAAGCTTTTCAGCGCCGTGTGCCTCGCCGTCAGCCTCGCCGTGACGACCGGCGGCTGCGTCTACCGGCTCAATATCCCGCAGGGCAACTACCTGGAGGCGAAGTACCTCGACCAGGTGCAGGTGGGCATGACGCGCAGCCAGGTCCGCTACGTGCTGGGCACGCCGATGATCGCCGACCCGTTCCATCCCGAGCGGTGGGACTACCTGTACTACTTCAAGACCGGCAAGACGCAGCAGGTCGAGAGGCGGCTGGTGACCCTCTACTTCGCCGACGAGAAGGTGTCGCGGATCGAAAAGCCTGCGGGTGAGTTCAAGGATCCGCCGCTGCCGCGCTCCTCGGGAATCTGACGCCCTTTTAGGCGGTGCCCGGCCCCGGGCGCCGCCCCATCGTCCTGCCCTGTCGCGCCAGCGCCCGGCGCGTGACTTTCGGATCCTGCGGCAGCGGCCGGTAGATCTCGACCCGATCGCCTGCCGCCAGCACCGTCGCCGCGGTAACGATCCGCCCCCAGACGCCCAGCGCCGGCAGTAGCGGCATTCCCGGATGCGTCGCCCGCAGCCCGGACAGCACGACCGCTTCGGCGGCGGTGGTGCCCGGCGGCACTTGCAGCGCCACGACGCTCTGTAAAGCCGGCTCCGCATACGCCACTTCCACGGCAATACGCCCGCTCACCCGTGCACCGCCCGCGCACGGCGCACGAACGCGTCCACGATCGAGTCCCAGGTCGACTCGAACAGCGGCCCGAACAGCATCGTCAGCGCCGCGCTACTGAACTCAAACTCGATCGTGAGCTCCACCCGGCAGCCGCGCACCTCGCCCGCTACGCCGTCGACCGCTGGCGCGCGGATCGGCAGGAACGACCAGCCGCCGCGGAAGTGCTTCAGCGGACCCTCGGTCAGCGCCATGTCGATGCTCTGCTCCGGAACGTTGGTATTGCACGTGGTCAGCGACATGCGCACGCCGGCGCGCTCAAATCCGACGGTGGCCTTGACCCGCTCGGGAGTCTCGCTGTGCACCGTCGTGGCGGGGCACCAGGGCAGGAATTCGGGATAGCGGCGCACGTCGTTGACCAGCGCATACATCTGCGCCGGGGTCTGTGGAACGAGCGCTTGGCGGTGGACTACTCGCATCGGCGGCGACTTGGGGGAGCGTTTGTCACTGGCCGCTATTCTGCGGGCACCGCCTCCGGGCCACAACGCGGATAGAATGGCAGACCCACCGCCGGACGACTGACGCATGGCCCAGAAGGAAAAAGAGACCCACGAGGGCACGATCTCGCTCAACCGCCGGGCGCGGTACGATTTTTTCATCGACGAGCGCTACGAGGCGGGGCTCGCCCTATTTGGCTGGGAGGTGAAGTCGATGCGCGCCGGCCGGGTCCAGTTGGGCGAAGGCTACGTGCTGATCAAGAACGACGAGGCCTGGCTGCACGGCACCCACCTGACGCCGCTCAACTCCGCCTCGACCCACGTGATCGCGGACCCTACCCGCAGCCGCAAGCTGCTGCTCAAGCGCAAGGAAATAGACCACCTCGCCGGCGCGGTCGATCGCAAGGGCTTCACGCTGATCCCGCTGTCGCTGTACTGGAAGAACGGCCGCGCGAAGGTCGAGATCGGCCTGGCGCGCGGCAAGAAGGAGCACGACAAGCGCGCCACCGAGAAGGACAAGGATTGGCAGCGCGAGAAGACCCGCGCGCTGCGCGAGCGCAACCGCTAGAGCTGACCGCTCAATAGAGCCGGTTTAGCACGACCCGTCCGTCACTGACCACCAGCATCGGCTCGTACAGCGTCGAGGTGTCACGCCGCGGATCGCGCTCAACCACCACGAGGTCGGCTTCAAGCCCGACCGCGATGCTGCCGGTACGGGCCTCTATGCCCAGCACCCGCGCCGACTGCCAGGTCGCGGCACTGATCGCCTCCAGCGGCGTCAGCCCGACGGCCACCAACTCCTCGATCTCATGCGCCGGACGCACGCGCGCGGTCTCGCCCTCGCCGTAATCGCCGTCCGTGCCCGCCGCGATCGGGATGCCGAGCGCGCGTGCCTTGCGCACCGCCTCGCGCAGCGGCCGCATCATCGCCCGCGTACGCAGCTGCAACCCAATGGCGTCCGCGCTGTCGCCGCGCGGATCGCCCAAAGGACTCATGATCGCGAGCGTCGGCACGAAGAACGTGCCTTTCTGCTTCATCAGCGCCAGCGTCTCGTCATCCAGGTAAGTGCCATGCTCGATGCTGCGCACGCCGGCGCGAACCGCGGCATTGGCGCCGCTGCGACCATGCGCGTGAGCTGCGACGTACAGACCGGACTTCGTCGCCTCCTCCACCACCGCGCGCATCTCCTCGTAGGAGAGCTCCTGACGACGGGGATCGGTGCTGGCAAGCCCAGCTCGTTCGCTGGCGCCCACTTTGAGTACGTCGGCACCGCGAGCGATCACCGCCGCGGCCACCGCACGGACGTTGTCGGCCCCGGCAAGCGGTGTATTCAGATACTGGCCGAACTGCGGGAAGCTGAGGATGAAGGGTTCGCCGAGGCGGGGCCGGATATGTCCGCCCGACACGAGCATCTCGGGACCTTCGACGTCTCCGTGACGGACCAGGTCACGGGTCGCCAGCGCCTTGAGATAGGCATCGCCCAGCACACGCGTCGTCGTGACACCCGACAGCAGCGCGCGGCGCGCGGCGGCCGGGTCTTCGATGTGCGAATGCGCATCGACGAATCCCGGCAGCAGGTAGGCGCCGCGCAGGTCGAGCCCGGCCGCATGGGCCACGGCCGGCCGGATCTCGGCGATCCGGCTGCCGTCCAGGCGCACGTCGACCAGCGGCACATCGGCGCCGTTGCGGCCATCGATCAGGTGCGCATTGACCAG
>SESE01000785.1_pt1 | contig 13150 bp, 15 predicted proteins | sample 3171371 | NCBI WGS metagenome assembly SESE01 (sample SAMN06051881, study PRJNA518727) | freshwater metagenome | biome: subpolar coniferous forest; feature: holomictic lake; material: water; isolation source: holomictic Lake 442, 13 m depth | place: Canada: near Kenora, Ontario | collected... | reverse complement strand
GCGAGTGCTTTGTGCAAAGCATGAACAAGCATGGCGGCGCCATTGTCAATATCGTGGCCGATATCTGGGGCTCCATGCCGGGAATGGGTCACAGCGGTGCGGCGCGTGCCGGCATGGTCAGCTTCACCGAGACCGCGGCCATCGAATGGGCGGGCCGCGGTGTGCGCGTCAATGCGGTGGCACCCGGCTACATTGCCTCCAGTGGCATGGACAAGTATCCGGTGGAGGCCGGGCCGATGTTGCGCGAGATGGCCAAAACGGTGCCCATCGGGCGTTTTGGCACCGAGGCTGAAACCTCTGCCGGCATTGTCTTTCTGCTCAGTCCGGCTGCTTCGTTCATCAGCGGCAGCACCCTGCGCATCGATGCCGCACGGCCACAGGTTCGCATGGGGTGGCCCATGCGTGTGGCCTCCAAAGAGGTACAGCAGCGCGCTGCCATCAAACCCTTTGACGGCTTTCACCGTGCCCAGACACCCAAGGTGTTTCAAGTCGAAACGCCCACAAGCAAGGAATGAACATGGAACTGATACCAGATACCGACCCGGACGCAGCTGCACTGGCCGATGCGGCACGCCGCTTTATTCAGACCGAGGTTGCAGCGCACCTCAATGAGTGGGAGGAAGCCGGCGAGTTTCCGCGCAGCCTGTACGGACGCGCAGCCGAACTCGGTTGGCTTGCGATGGGTTACCCCGAGCATCTGGGGGGCACACCGGCGAGCTGGACTCTGCGCAATGCGATGACGGTGGCGATGGCGCGTGTGGGTGGCAGTGGCGGCCTGATGGCCAGCCTGTTCAGCCACAACATCGGCTTGCCGCCGGTGCTGCGTCATGGCAGCGTCGCCTTGCAACAAGAGGTGGTGCCACCCGTGTTGCGCGGTGAAAAAATATCGGCACTCGCCATCTCCGAGCCGGGCGGCGGTACCGATGTATCGGCGCTGCGCACCACGGCGCGATTGGAGGGTGACGAGTATGTGGTGGATGGTGACAAGATCTTCATCACCTCTGGCATGCGCGCTGACTGGCTGACTGTTGCGGTGCGCACCCATCCCAAGGACAAAGGGCCGGGGGGCATCTCGATGCTGATGGTGCCGGGCGACACGCCAGGCCTGTCGCGCACCGCGCTCAAAAAAATGGGCTGGCTGTGTTCCGACACCGCGCAACTGCGCTTTGACGGCGTGCGGGTGCCGGCGCGCTATCTGGTGGGCGAAGAGGGTACCGGCTTCAAGATGATTCTGACCAACTTCAATGGCGAGCGCCTGGGCATGTCGGCGCTGGCACTGGGTTTTTCTGAATGCTGCCTGGATGAGGCGCTGGCCTGGGCGCGTCAGCGCAAGACCTTTGGCACGGCGCTGGTCGATCATCAGGTGATTCGCCACAAGCTGATGGACATGAAGATGCGCATCGAATCCACCCGGGCCTGGCTTGATTCGGTGTCGGCACGCGCTGACGCAGGCATCAAGGGCGCGGCGTGGGTGGCAGAGGTCTGTCTCCTGAAGAACCACGCGACGCAGACCATGCAGTTTTGCGCTGACCAGGGGGTGCAGATTCTGGGGGGCATGGGCTTTATGCGCGGCACCGCCTGTGAGCGCATCTACCGCGAGGTCAAGGTGATGATGATCGGTGGCGGCACCGAGGAGATCATGAAGGAACTGGCCTCGCGCCAGCTCGGTCTGTGACAATGGCAATATGATCAAAAAAGCTGCGCCCCCGCCGGACCTGGAATTCGAGCCGGAATTTGTGACGGGGCTGAAGAAAATCTTCGAGGAAATGATCATCTTCAACCACGTGCTCGGTTTGAAGGTCACATCGCTCAAACCCTCCATGGTCAGAGGTCGCATCGACATGAAACGCGACCTGATCGGGCATTTCGCCTTCAACCGCTTACATGGTGGCGTGATCAGCGCGGGACTGGACGCGATGGCGGGGCTGGCGGTGATGGCAGCGATCGGTGCGCGCCACATGGACGAGGCACCGATGCAACGCCTGCACCGCTTTGCCAAGCTCGGCACCATCGACCTGCGGGTCGATTACCTGCGTCCGGCCATCAGCGAACACTTTGAGCTGCGCGCCGAGGTGTTGCGCCTGGGTTCGCGTGTGGCATCGACCCGCATGGAGTTCCTGGGTGCCAACGGCGAACTGCTGTCCACCGGAACCGCAGCCTACATCGTTTCCTGAGCGGCGTGTGCCGCTGCTGCGGCAATGTCCATGCCGGTGATGTAAACGGTTCCGGTAAAGCTTGAGATCACCGCGCCATCCGCGCGCGTCACATCCACCCGATAGACCGCCAGCTTGCGCGATCTTGATACCTCGGTAGCGCGGGCCTGCAGGCAGTCCCCCAGCCGTGCCGCCTGCTGGTAGGTCACGTGCGCATCAATGCCGGCCGCCACCTTGCCGTAGGAGTTGGAAGCCAGCCCGAAAGCGCTGTCGGCCAGCGCAAAGACCAGGCCGCCATGGCAGGTGCCGTTGAAGTTCAGATGCTGCTCCTGCAAGGTCAGGTTCACCGTAGCATGGCCTTTGCCGGCCTCGGTGCAACGGATGCCCAGTGACTGCGCGAACGGATCGACGGACGCCAGATGCATCACCAGCGCGGTGGAGTCAAGCGCCACTGCCGCCTTGAGCGGCCGACGAACTGCTAAACGCCGGCCATGGCCGGCCACCGTGGCGTGTTGGGCAATCGAATCAAGCAGTTCCACCACACCGGCTGCAGTCGTGGCGCAGGATTGGAGAACCGGTACGGTCCATGTTGCTGCCGCTTGCGCCGAGCGCAGATGCAGCATGTCTTTCAGGTCGCGTGCGGTCGCGTTGGCCCCGGGCAAATCTGACTTGGTCACGACCAGCAGGTCGGCGATTTCCAGAATGCCGGCCTTGATCGCCTGCACGTTGTCGCCCATGCCGGGCGCGCAGGCGACCAGCCGGGTATCGGCCACGCGCATGATCTCGACTTCGGACTGCCCGGCGCCGACGGTTTCGATGATGATGGTGTCAAAGCCTGCTGCATCCATCACATCAACAATTTCTTCAGTGCTCTGTGACAAACCACCCAGATGGCCGCGCGTGGCCAGCGAGCGGATGAACACGTTGGGATGAGCACCGTGCTCGCCCATGCGGACGCGGTCACCCAGCACCGCGCCGCCGCTGATCGGGCTCGACGGATCGACCGCCACCACAGCGATGCGCTGACCGCGTGCCAGCAGTTCGCCCAGCATGGCATGAACCAGCGTTGACTTGCCAGCGCCGGGTGCGCCCGTGATACCAAGAACATGGGCGCGACCCAGATGCGATGCCAGCGTTTTGGAGACAGCGCCGGCGGCGAGCTCGCCATGCTCGATCAGGCTGATGGTGCGCGCCAGTACGCGGCGATCTCCTGTCAGCAGGGTCGGCGGCACGCTCCAGCCTGGATGGGGGTGCTGCCGCCGACTCACACGATCGCCTGTACGTGACCAAAACCCATCTCACGCCGCAATGTCTGGCAGATCTCGCCATGGGTGCAACCCGCCTCGGCCGCCTCGACGACACGGCCAAAGACGTTGTCTTTGACGTCGCCAGCGGAGCGCGCCAGCGCATCCAACGCTGTTTGAACCGCAGACTGGGATCGTTCCGCCTTGAAGGCCTTGAACTCATCGATCAGTGTCTGCATGCTGCTGCGGTCCGGGCGCGTGTTGATGGGTCGTGCGCTGCTGTCTTCCTCGACCTGATAGGCGTTCACGCCCACCACCGTCTGTTCGCCGGAGTCCACCTTCTGCTGGAACCTGCGCGCCGACTCGCCAATCATGCCCTGCACCAAGCCGGACTCCACTGCCTTGTACATGCCGCCTGCGTCCTGCACGCGCCTCATCACACTCTCGATCTGCGCCTGCATCTGGTCCGTCAATGTCTCGACGTAAAAGCTGCCACCCAGCGGGTCAATTACGTCGGTCAGGTGCGCCTCTTCGCGCAGCACGTTTTGCGTGGCAATCGCAATGCGCGCGCCGAACTCGCTGGGGCAGGACAGCGCCTCGTCGTAGGCGTCGGTGTGCAGCGACTGCAAGCCGCCCAGAATGCCGGCCATGGCCTGTACCGTGACGCGGGAAATGTTGTTGAGTGGCTGCTGGCGTGTCAGATCCACGCCCGAAGTCTGGGCATGGAACTTGAAACGCCAGGAGCGAGGGTCCTTGGCGCCGAGCACATCGCGCGCCAGGCCCGCCCAGATGCGCCGGGCCGCGCGGAACTTGGCAATTTCCTCAAAGAAACTGATAGACACATCGAAGAAGAAGGTGAAGCGTGGCAGGAACTGGTCCGGGTCCATGCCGCGCGCAATGCAGTCCTCGGCGTTCTGGATCGCGGTGCAGAGCGTGAAGGCCATCGATTCGGCGGGTGTTGCGCCAGCCTGCTGCGTGTGCTGACCCACCACCGACATCGGATTCCATTTCGGCAGATAGCGGTTGCAGAACTCGATGTGATCGGTCAGGATGCGTCGTGCCCCCGGCAGCGCGATGCGAAAGAACATGTGGTTGGCGACATAGTGGCTCAGGTAGTCGCTCTGGTTCGAGGTGCCGCTGATGCTCTTCCAATCGGTGCCGCGCCGGCGTGCGGCGGCCAGCATGAAGGCCAGCAGGGTGAACGGTGTCGGGTCGTTCTGCGCGCAGGATATTTTGGCCAGATCGACGCCCTGCAGGGCGCGGTCCATGTGCGCCGTGGTGTTGATGACGGTGCCGCAGGTGCCAAGCAATTCGATATGAGACTCGTCCATGTCGTAACCACGGAACACCGAGTTGCAGGGTATCAGTGACACCGCGGATGCACCCTGTGCCAGAACTTCCAGCAGACGCGCGTTGTATTCGCTGGGTGTGCCCATTCCCGTGAGTTGGCGCTGCGACCAGGTCTTGCCGCGGTGCATGGTGGCGTAGATGCCGCGTGTGTAGGGGGCCTGCCCTGGCATGCCGAGGTCGGCCGGGTGTTCGGCGGCGTTCCAGTCGCGCTGGGTGTAGATCGGTTGGATAGAAACGCCGGAACGGTTCGTCACCTGTTTGTCCACGCCAATGCTGGCAGCGTAGTCCTGTTGCCAGGCACCATAGGCATCGGCTTCAGACAGCAGTGTGTTATCGATGGCTTTGTTCATGCTGGGCTCTCCTGTCTAGGGTTGGTTCAAACGGCAACGCGGCGTGTGCGCCCGGCAACGGCCAGTTCGTGCACATAGGCTGCAATGTCGGCCATGGAACTGCCGGGGTGAAAGACGCGGGCCACGCCGGCCTCCATCAGCGTTGCCTCGTCGGCATCCGGCACGATGCCACCCACAATCACCGCCACATCATTCAGACCGGCCTCGCGCAAGGCCAGCATCAGCTTGGGCACGATCAGGTGATCCGTCGCAAGGGACGAGATGCCGATCACGTCAACGTCTTCTTCCAACGCCAGTTTGACCACGGTGCCGATCTCCTGCCAGGGTGGCGTGTAGATCACTTCCATGCCGGCGTCGCGCAGCCCAGCTGCTACGACGCGGCTGCCGCGATCATGACCGTCGAAACCGATCTTGGTGACCAGCACCTTGGGTATGACAACTTGACTCATGCTTTGACCTCCTGACCCTGACGCAGCAGGGCGATGAATTGGTGCGCAATAGCGCGGGGTTTGTACTTGCCGCCGGGGCGATACCAGGTTTGGGACGAGTTCAGCGCGCCGATCAGCAGCAGACGAAAGGCTCTGCGGTCAGTGCCCTTGCGCAGCGGCAGTGCCTTGATCAGATCGATGAACAACTGTTCGTAACGGTTGCGCAAGTCAATCAGGTTCTGGTTCACCAGCGCCACATCGGCTGGCCGAACGCGGATCACCACCTGGGCGTAGTCGTCGTCCTGCAGAATCGATTCAAGATGTGCCACGCAGGCAGCCTGCAGCCGCTCCCAGGGCCCGGCGTGCAACTGCACGGCAGTCTGCACCGCCGCGCTGATCTGCTCGACGCCCTTGAGGTAAACGGCGGCCAGCAGTTCCTCCTTGGTCGCGAAGTGACAGTACAGCGAGCCCGGCAGCATGCCCACCGCGCGCGCAATGTCGCGCACCGATGTGCCCTCGAAACCCTCAGTGCGAAACAGCTTGGCGGCCTGATCCAGCACCTTGGGCAGGCGCGAGTCAACGTGGGATTTGGAGCGGGTGTTCATTGCACGGGTCTGGCGTTGCCGTGCAGTATACCAAACAAGCGTTTGGTAAAAACGCCATCACGAAAGCGCGCCGTGCGTCATTGCGAGGCCACTCATTTCGTCGTCGCGAGGTCACTCATTTCGTCTTCGCGAGGCCACTCATTTCGTCTTCGCGAGGCCGCAGGCCGCGGCGATCCATGCCGTCAATGGATTGCCGCGTCACTGCGCTGGGCGCGCCCATCTCGCGCGGATGCCGCATCTGACCGTTGCGAGCAGACCACCGAGTGAAGAAGCGCACCCAGTAAACGTAGACTTTTTCGGTTGCACGGCTATAGTGCATATACCGAATGCGCTCACGCAACTGATCCAGCAAGCGGATTGATTGCAGCGGAGGGATTCGTCCATCCAACAAGTTGCTGCTATCCTTGGCGAATGAAGGTCAGCGAAATTCTCAGGATCATCCAAGGCGATGGATGGAAACTGGTCGCAACCAGGGCGTGTGACGGTTCCGGGCAAGCCCAGCGACGATTTGGCTATTGGCACTCAAAATAGCGTTCTCAAACAAGCTGGTTTGAAGTGAGGTTTTATGCGTTACGCAGTCGTTATTGAGCAAGCAATCGGAAATTGCTCGGCTTACGTGCCTGATCTGCCTGGGTGCATCGCCACTGGTCAGACCTTGAGCGAGGTTGAATCGGAAATCAGCGAGGCGATTGCGTTTCATATTGAGAGAATGGTCGAAGACGGCTTGCCTGTACCACAGCCATCAAGTCAAGTTGAGTACATTGAAGTTGCCGCATAACGAGGTCATTGCATCGGACCGGTACGCCGTCCGCTGAATTTGGACGTTAGACGGCAAGATTCACGGATCGCTTTGAGGAGACGAAATGAAGGAATTTGAGTCGCGGGGGAATCGCATTCGCGCCGACGCAAAGGCTCTGGTGTACGAGTACATGCAAGTTTCGGACCTTTGCCAGCCTGGAAGAGAAGGAGTGCGGTTGTCTCCCATCTTTCGCGCTTGTGGTTTTGATTGGGGTGAGTACGAGAAAGCCACTTCCTCGAACCAACAGTACTGGGTCGTCGCACTGATGCGCGAGCTTCAAGAGGAGGGAAAAGTTGAGCGAGTCTCAGCGTCGGAGCCGTGGCGACTCAAGTGTGGCACGCTTTGCCGTCTAACGGGTTCGTCGATTGGCCCCACAACGGCGGCCGACGCGGTCGCCATTCTTCAGTGCTGAGTGCGCCGTTGTGGTCCACTCACGGCCGACGTTAGAGCGCTACCTCTATGGAATACTTGTCGCGGTTCCGAATGCCAACACCGATGAAGATCACTGGGCGTTCTTCAAGCATTACGAACGCATTCATCAACTCGATAATTCCGGTCGTGCTGCCCAGTGCGCAAGAAGTAAAGCGAGCCTTGGAAATACTCGGAATGACCCCCGAGTCTTTCCAGTGCGCATACTGTGGCAGCGTTGCTTCGGAATGGGACCACCTCCGCCCGCTCGTCAAAGACAAAAAGCCAACTGGGTACATCTCAGAAATTCACAACCTCGTGCCGTCCTGCGGGAAGTGCAATCAGTCAAAGGGCAACAAGGAGTGGAAAACCTGGATGCTCAGCACCGCGAAACTGTCACCCGCAGCACGCGGCATTAAAGACATCCCAGAACGAGTCATGCGGCTGGAAGCCTACGAGAACTCCAAAGCTCCAACAAAAATGGATTTTGCCGCCATTGTCGGAAGCGATGTGTGGACACAACACCAAAGCAATCTAGAGCGGGTGCAGTCACTCATGCGCGAATCGCAGGCGCTTGCTACAAAGATCAATACCGAGGTCGCCAATGCATACAAAGCGCTCTAACCCCGCGCTCAACCTCGCTCCCTTCGGTCGCTGGACGCTGCGCGATAAAGGCGCGAAGCGCCGGTGACTTCTACGGTAAAGCCTTTGCAGATTAGTGCTAGGATTTATGCATGAATACTTCAACTATTACCCGTGAAGCGCTGTCACTCCCCGTGCAACAACGGGCGGAATTGGCCGCGCAGTTGTTGTCCAGCCTTGATGCGCTGTCCGAATACGAAATTGAACCGCTTTGGTTTCAAGAAGCGGCGCACCGGGCTGCGGAAATGGATCAAGGGTTGTCCAAACGCATTTCTGCAGAGGAAGCGCGACGGCAAGCAAATGCTTTGCTGAAGTGAGTTACTTCTTTAACGAAGCCGCGCGCGTTGAGCACCTTGAGCATGTGGCCAACTACGAGTCCTGTCAAATTGGGCTCGGCGCACGATACCTATTGGCTTTTGATGAGGCAATGGGGACTGTCTGCGAAGCTCCGGATAGCTTGAACGTTAGACTGATCGCGATGGGAACAACCGCTTCGCTTTACCCCGCTGTGGATGCAGCTGCCGTTTGGTCGAGGTTGCCGCTCCGTTACAGGACGAGCGTGGGCATCGCTGCATTAGGCATTGACCCTATCGATCTTCTCGTTTTCGAGACGGGTGAGCGGCATGTTGTGACCTTAGAGGACCTGATGAAGTCGATAAACGGTATTGAGAGTCCGTCCATGCGCCTCGCCGTGATCGGCTTCGACTTCACTGAGGAGGCTCGCATCCGAATCAGGTCGCTCGGCGGGCGCATCTTCGCCGAGCAAAATGTTTGGGACTGAACCGAGAAGCGCAAGGCATGCGATTTACCAACACGGACGTACAAGTGCCTCGGTGCGCGTCGCGCACTCGGCTTTTGAACGCCGGGCATCTCCGACGCTAGGCGTCGCATTCAACCCCACCGCGTCATGCAAGCCGTCGATAAACCAATCCCGGTACTTCCAAGCCGCTCCCTTGTCCGCACGATTACGTTCTACGAGAGGCTGGGGTTCAAAGGCCAACTGCTCTGCTGCGAAGCTATCGCCTTGTTCGGGGAACGTCCAGAGACTTCATCATGTACTCGCATCTCGCCGGTGAAGCGGCCGCCTAAGCCTCACATTGCTGGATGGCCGCGAGGGCGGCGGCAAGGCGTTGCGGACCTTGACCGCTGATGCGCGCAAAAGGCAACGCCAGCGCGGTGAGTTCGCGCTCAATGAACTGGTGCACGGGCGCGCGAACATGTTCGCCGTCGCGCTGCAGGCCGTCGGCCACCCAATCGATGTCGGGCGCCAGCAGCAGCGTCAGGGCGTAATTCGCGTGCAGGGAGCGGCCCCGTGGCAGCAGGGACGTGTCCGCAAAGATGTAGTTGCTGTAGATGGCGGTCAGGAGTGGCGCGGTGTCGCAGAAGACAAACGGCGCGTGCATCTGGTCTGCCTGTGCCAGTGCTTCAGACTCCCAGCGAACCTGTGTTTCAAGCACCTGCACCTGCTCTTCGCGCTGCGGTGTTCTGCCCTCGGTCTGGCAGAACTGACGCAGATACTCCGGCACCCAGGGGCAATCAAAATGCCTGGCCAGTGCTTGCGCCAGCGTGGTCTTGCCGGTGCTCTCGGCACCCAGAATGCAGATCAGGCGCGCGGCTGTCATTGCGGACTCATGGGTTGTCATTGCGACTCAGGGTCTGTCATTGCGATGCGCAGATTTGTCATTGCGGACTCATGTTTGTCATTGCGACTCAGGGGGTTTGTCATTGCGGACTGGATCCGCAATCCAGTGTCTGCCGGGAACTGGATCCCGGATCGAGTCCGGGATGACAGTGAAGTAGCCCGGGATGACAGTGGAGTGGCCCGGCATGACAATTTTGGTGCTTGAGTGCTATCGGCACAACAGTATTGTTTCAATTGCCGTCTCCCCAGTTGGATCGAGTCAAGCGCTCGTCATCCGCCTCTTCCATCCCAGCCAGCCCCAGATCGCCAGAAAGAAGAAGATGACGTAAAGAATCGTCGTCAGCTGCAGTCCCTTGTAGGCAAAGAGGGCCACGCTGGCGGCGTTGACCGCCAGCCAGAGCGGCCAGTTCTCGATGAACTTGCGTCCGAGCAGAATGGTCCCGACGAGGCTGCCGGCTGTGACCATACCGTCGGCCCACGGCACGTCGGAGTCGGTCACGCTGCGCAGCAGCAGGGCCAGCAGCAACCACGCCAGCGCAAAGCCCGAGACGCACCAGAGCAGGCCACGAGAATCGAGCCGTTCGATGCGCAGCGGGGCACCTGAGTCGCCGCGGTGTCCACGCAGCCACTGCCACCAGCCCCAGACACCGGTGACGGCAAAGAAGATGTTGACACCAGCCTCACCATAGAGCTTGCTTTTGTAGAACAGCCACGCATAAAGCAGGCTGGCAACAATCGTCAGGGGCCAGCCCCAGTGAATCTCGGCCACGTTGCAGGCTATGTTGGCCAGCGCCAGCACAAAAGCCAGCAACTCCAGCCAGCTCACAGCCGTGCCCAGCAGCGTAAAGGCGGTTGCCAGCATGGGTCAAAAACTCAGTGTGGCACTGACGCGCAGCGTGCGCGGTGTCGAGGGAAACAGATAGATGCCGCCCCACGACGTGGTCGGCGCTTCGCGCCAGTAGATTCGGTCTGTCAGGTTCTCTACGTTGACGCGCCACAGCACGGACTGGCCCGCGATGGAATGCGGATAGCTCAGACCGGCATCAAGCTGCCAGGATGCGGGGAGCTCCACACTGGCGTCGGCAGTCGCCGTCTTGGCGCTCTCAAAACTGGCCAGGGTGTTGATGCTCAGGCCGGGCAGCGCGCTGAGCTTGTAGTCCGCAAAGACGGAGGCCTTCAGGCGCGGCACATTGGTCACGCGTTGCCCCACCAGCGTCGGGTCCGCTGCCTGCGTGTAGTGGGCGTCTAGCGCCATCAGACTGGCCTGGACCGAAAGCGCATCAAAGAGACGACCGGCAGCGCTCATCTCGAAGCCACGATGACGCGCCGTCTTGGCGCCAGCGACGCGAATTGGCAAGGCGCCTGAAACCGCCGCCAGAACGTCATCGGTATAAGGCTTGTCGATGCTGAAGGCAGCCGCTGTCAGCAGCAAGCGGGTATTGGCTTGCCATTTCAAACCCACTTCGGTTTGCTCGCTCTTGAGTGCCGGCAAGACCTGGCCGGCATTGGCAAACAGTGCGGGCCGGTTCGGCACGGCTTCAAGTTCCACTCCTTGACCCCAGGACGCATAGAGCAGCGTGGCGCTGCTGACCGACCAGGCCAGGCCGGCCCAGGGCGTGCTGACCGTCTGCTCAAATGACACCGCCTCGCTGCCATCGCTTAACTCGCTGCTACGACTGATTCGCGACACCCGCAGGCCGGCAAAGGATTGCAGGTTCTCAGTCCAGCGCGAGGCCAGCGAGGCATAGCTGTCCAGGCCACGCTCGCGGCTGTTGCTGTTCAAGACCGTGAGTGTCGGGTCGGCCGGCAGCGCCACCGGTGCAAAGATGTTGCTGCTGCCAACGTAGTTGTAGGCCTGCATTGGCGGCAGGTCAGCACGGCTGCTGTGGCCGCCCAGGCCGAAGCGTGCCTTGTGCGAGAGACCCAGCGCGTTGAACCTGCCGTCCAGGTGCGCGTCCCAGCTCTGCAGGCTGCGCCGCTCGCCTTCGCTGCGGTAGTCGTAAACATCGACGTCGCCATTGGCGCACAGGCCCGGATAAACGTAGTTCGTGGCATTGCTGCAACCGTCCGGAAAGGTCAGGCGGTCGTTGATCAGCGTGGTCTGCGTGTTGACGGCAAGGCGCGCCTGCCAGTCAGCGCTGAAGCGGTGCGTCAGAGCGAGCTCGCCCGTTGTACTGCTGGACTGGAAGGGCAAGGACCAACTCTGATTGTTCAGGTTCAGGCGCGGGTTGATGCTGAGCGGCAGGCTGTCGCCCACGCCGTCGCCATTGCTGTCCAGCAAGCCCAGACCCGGCACCGAGGGCTGACTCTTGCGCTGGTATTCCAGATCGGCGGCGATGGTCGTGTCAGCGCCGAGCTTTGTGGCCAGCGCCAGACTGAGCAGTTGGCGCTCTCCGTTGGCGTGGTCAAACTGCGAATGCACCTGCTCATCGACCAGATTCAGGCGCAGGCCAACACCGCCGACGCTGCTGTTGTGGTCCAGATGAAGCTTGCTGCCGCCGTTGCCGTCCACGGCCAGCGTGACGTTGGAAAACGCCTCTTTCATTGGCACCTTGGTGACGTAATTGACCAACCCGCCGGGAGCCGAGACACCTGACTGCAGACCCGAGACGCCCTTCAACACTTCGATCCGTTCCTTGTTCTCCAGGGCCAACGGCATGTAGTTGGAAGTGGGCAGGCCGTTGCGGCTGAAGTTGCCACTCTGATCCAGCACAAAGCCGCGGATCGACAGGCTTTCGATATAGCCGCTGGTGTTGTAGTTGTCGGCCAGCGAGGCGTCGAGTTTCAGTACGCCAGAGAGCGATTGCATGGCCGTGCCGGCCAGCAGGTCGGAGGTCAGGACCGTCACGCTTTGCGGTGTTTTTGCGAGCGGGGTGCCGAAGCCGCCGACATCTGCGTTTTCAACATCGAGCAGCGGCGCCGCCTTGCCAGTGACGGTGACTGCGCTCAGACGGCCCGGCGCCATTTGCGCGAAGGACGTCAGGGCAGCACAGGCGGCCAGGGTGGCCACCAGGGGAGAAAGTCTCGGATTGAATGCCATCGAATGTTCCTCGGTCGACGGCAGGGGGGTGCAGAAAGAGTCGGGCACAGGCCCTACGGAATCAACATCGCTTCCCTGCGCAAGAATTACCTTGATCAAGTTCCAGGGTTTTTTCTCAGCCGGTCGTCTGTCGACAACCAGCACCCCTAGCGTTTACTGGAATGCCTGAGGCAGCCAGCGCGGCCATTGTATCGCCGCTAGATCGCAGCGTGCGGGCTCTGGCGGGAGGCCCACCAACTCATGAGCATGGCCATGAGCAGCCCCGCCAGGCCGAACCAGTGCAAATCCGCCATGCCGTCATGGGCAATCAGCCAGCCGCCGCTGCCCGCACCCAGTGCCTGGCCTGCGTACATTGCCGACGTGTTGAGCGCGATGGACGCCGAGGACAGCGCTGGCGCAATGCCTGCCAGGCGCGCCTGCTGCGCCGAATTGCTGGAAAAGCAGCCCAGCGCCCAGGGCACGCTGATCAGTGCAGCCAGCAGCAGGCTG
>SESE01000784.1_pt1 | contig 13162 bp, 8 predicted proteins | sample 3171371 | NCBI WGS metagenome assembly SESE01 (sample SAMN06051881, study PRJNA518727) | freshwater metagenome | biome: subpolar coniferous forest; feature: holomictic lake; material: water; isolation source: holomictic Lake 442, 13 m depth | place: Canada: near Kenora, Ontario | collected... | reverse complement strand
GCCAGGGTCAGGTTGCCGCTGGCCTCCAGGAAGAGGCGCCGACCGCTGCCATTCCGCAGGGCCACGGCCGCGCGGAGTTGATCGAGGTCCATGTTGTCCAGCAGCACGCCGTCCACCGCGGGTAGCTGCAGGCAAGTCTCGAGCTGAGCCAAGGTCTCCACCTCGACTTCGAGCTTCACCAAGTTCGGTGCCGTCTGGCGGGCCGCAGCCACCGCCGCGCAAATACCGCCGGCGGCGGCCAAGTGGTTCTCCTTAAGCAAGACCCCATCCCCCAGGGTCAGGCGGTGGTTGGTGCCGCCCCCGCAGCGCACGGCGTACTTCTCCAGGAGCTTGAGGCCCGGGGTGGTCTTGCGGGTATCGAGGATGCGGGCGCCGGTGCCCTCGATGGCAGCCACGAACTGTCGCGTCAGGGTGGCCGTCCCCGACAACCGCTGCAGCAGGTTGAGCATCACCCGCTCGGCCAGCAGGATGCCGTGGCTGGAGCCCACGATGCGAAGCACCTCAGTGCCCGGTGCCACCCGTTGCCCATCCTCCGCCAGCAGGTCCACGGTCAGGGCCGGATCGGCGATGAGCAATACCTCCCGCGCCACCGGCAGGCCCGCCAGGACCAAGTCGCCCTTGGCCACCCCGCGGGCGGTCATGGGGCGATCCGGCACGGCCGCCGTGGTCCAGTCCTGGGTACCCCAGTCCTCGCGCAGAAAGGCACGAAGGTGATCGCGGTAGGTCTCGGGATGCGGAGGATGGAACATCGAACCCATCGTACAATGAACACCCACCAAGGAGCCCCCATGTCCTTCACCCTCGTCGAGAAAGCCAACCGCATTGCCTGGGTCACCCTCAACCGGCCTGAGAAGCTGAATGCCTTGAACAACGAGGTCCTGCAGGAGTTGGAGCAGATCTTCGCGGACCTGGAGCAGGATGCCGAAGTGGGCGTGGTGGTGGTGACCGGGGCGGGCGAAAAGGCCTTCGTGGCTGGCGCCGATATTGCTGAGTTGAAGACCCTCGACACCGCCGGTGCCCGGGTGCAGGCCCTGCGCGGCCAGGCCGTGCTGCAGCGCATCGAATCCATGCCCAAGCCGGTCATCGCGGCCGTAAACGGCTTCGCCCTGGGCGGCGGCTGCGAGTTGGCCCTGGCCTGCCACATCCGCATCGCCAGCGAGAACGCCCGCTTCGGCCTGCCCGAGGTGAGCCTGGGCATCATCCCCGGCTACGGTGGCACCCAGCGCCTGCCCCGCCTGGTGGGCAAGGGCATCGCCCTGGACCTGATCCTCAGCGGCGAGATGACCCCCGCCGCTGATGCCCTGCGCATGGGCCTCGTGAGCCGCGTGGTGCCCCAGGCCGACCTGCGAGCCACCGCCGAGAAGCTGGCCAAGACCATCCTGTCCCGGGGCCCCCTGGCCCTCCGCAGTGCCCTCACCGCCGTCAACGAAGGCCTCGAGATGCCCCAGGAGCACGGCATCCAGTACGAGGCCGCCCTCTTCGGCCTCCTGGCCGCCACCCAGGACATGCAGGAAGGCATGGGCGCCTTCCTCGAAAAGCGGGCCGCGGCCTTCAAGGGGTTGTAGCTCCTACCCTGTCTAGCAGGACTCAAGAGCTGAACCGCAGATGACGCAGATGGCCCTCGGCCTGTCCTGATCAATCAGCTTGGGGTGGCCTCATCGAGCCGGTGGGGGGTAGCGAAACAACTGATTGAACGCTGAGGAGTGCGGAGTAGCGGAGGAAAGCGGAGATGGCCTTCTCTTGCCGCAGATATTGCAAGGAATTAAGAACAATGAAGGGGATGAAAGGGATCAACAGCAGGTCCGCTATTATCCCCTTCATCCCCTCCATCCCTGTTCATAAAAAGGGCTTGAAACCACCGATGCACACCGATGCACACCGATGAATAGCTGATTAAGCAGAGCTGTTCGGGCCATGCTGCTCTGCAGGTCCATATCGGTGTTCATCGGTGTTTATCGGTGGCAAACAACTGAAAGAAGATTGGCCACAAAGAACACAGGGCACAAAAAAGGACCAAGGGGCTTTTGCTTTTCTTTGCGGTCTTTGTGTTCTTTGTGGCTACTTTTTTTGCTTCCCAGTTTTGGGCTACCCAAGCCCCCGTATGGGCCCGCCGGAGGTGACTTCCGGCGATGCCGGAAGTCATTCCAGGGCGCCACGGCTGCGCCCCCAAAAAGCGCGGCAGCGGCACCCTGGGATGGAGCCCATCCTGCCCCACTGGCCAAGAGCAGAAGGGCTCCTACAGCATCGGCGCCATGCGCGTCATCTGCAGTTTCATTCTTTGACTGAACCCCTTCAGCCATGTGTGGCTTGCTGTCAGTCGGGCTATTTCTTGCTGCCGGAGCCCACCGTCACCGCCGCGGTCTGCTCGTTGTTATGGTGGTCCACGACCTTGACCAGCACGCGATCGCCGCGCACGGCATCGCGGGGTAGCAGCACATCGAAGCGCTCCTCCCGCTGATCGAAGACGCGGTCCTCGGGCACGATCTGGAGCCAGCGATCGCCATCAGCGCTGATGGCGGCCTCCTTCAAGATGGAGGTCTCATCCTTCGCCTGGAAGCGCACCCGGAGGCTCTCGCCTTCAAGGGTGGCGCTTAGTTCACTGATGACGGGAGGCGTGTGGTCCACAGTGAAGGCGGCCGTACGCCAGGTGCTGGTGAGAGCAGCGTTGAAGGGCGCCGTGGGCGCGTCGGTGGCGGTCACTTCCAGGCGGTAGCGGCCATCAGGCACCGGCAGGGTATCGAAGCTGAAGAACTTCTCCTTCCAGGCCTTTTCGATGAGGATCGCCGCCCCCCGCTCGGGAATGAGGCGGATGGCGAACTGCAGGGTATCGGCGTTGGGATCGCTCACGCGGAAGACGAAGCTCTGGCCACCGCGGCGGAAGCTGCGCTTCTCGGCGCCGAGGTAGCCCAGGGCCGGAATGAGTTTCTGGGCTTCCAGAGGCAGCCGCTCGATGCCGATGTCCTCCGGCGGGGCGGTGCGCAGGATCACCACCCCGGGCGGCAGGAGGTCCACACCCTCCCAGACCGGGGGCAGGTTGCGGTGCGCCCAGTGGATGTTCACCGTCTCGACTACGGGTGTGGCCCCGCCGCGGGTGCTGCTCAGGCGCAGGCGGAACTGGGCGCAGCGGGCCGCCGGGAGGACGGGGCGTTCGCCACTGCGCAGGGGCGGCGTCCAGGCGCTCCAGGTGGTATCGGGGGTTTCCGTATTCCCGATGCGGAACTGCAACTCGACCTTGGTCCCCGTGGGCGTATCGGCGTCCAGGTAGGCGCGGCCCCAGTCGGCGATGGGCGCGCCCTTCAGGATGCGCGATTCCAGGGTGCCCTCGGTGGCCTGGGCTTCCGACAGCAGGTGCAGCTCTGCGGGATTGGACCCCACCACCAGCAGATCCCCGCCGGAGGGCAGGAAAGCCGTGGCCTGGGCGGTCCCCAGCTCCTGCACCACGGCGAAGGGATCCGTATCGCGGGCGCGGCTCAGGGAGATCGAAAAGAGGCGGGACCGGTTGCCCGTGCCCACCAGCAATTGACCCTTCCAGACGGCCAGGGCGTAGACCTGGCTCTGGGCGCTCTGCCACAGGGTCTCCGGCACCCGATCCTTGTCCAGGCGGATGATGGCAGACCGGGTGGTGGTGGCAGTGTCAGCCTGGAGGTAGCCTTCCCGGCGTTCCAGCAGGCCCGTGCTGAACTTCGGGGTGAGGCCGTTGTCGGCGCCGATGTAGAGCTGGCCATCGGCCACAGCCAGGGCACGCACTTCTTCGAAGGGGGTGTCCATGAGGGTTTCCAGGCGATCGCCCTGGCGGGTGAAGCGCAGGACCAGACCACGGCCGTGGCTGCCCAGATACCAACCGCCCTGCCCGTCCGGGGCCAGGGCAGTGAAGGCGGTCTCGTCGGCCAATTCAGCCAACCGGCGGCTGGAGCCCTCCCGGGCCTGCACCAGCACTGCGCCCTTCTCGGCCCCACCGGCCACGATCACCGAGTCTCCCTCCACCGCGAGAGCCCACACAATGCGCGCATCGATTTCGGCGAAGGGCTTCACGACTCCAGCCGGGGTCACCCGGAAGAGCTTGCCTTCCCCAGTCGGTGCCACCACCAGGTCCTCGCCCAGACGCGCCAGGGCGAAGACGATGCCGCCCTTGACCTGGCCCAGGGGCTTCACCACCCCACCGACATAGTGGAAGAGCTTCCCGTCCGTGCCCGCCGACAGGTAGGCGCCGCCGGAACCATCAGCCACCGCCGCCCAGATCACGCCCTCGGGCAGCTGGCCAACCCGGCGCAGATTAGGGGCCAGGCGCAGGCGGCCATCGGCCCCGATGCGCACCCCACTGGTCTCCGAACCCAGCCAGTCATTGAATCCCGAAAAGGTGGCCGTGGGCTGATCCGCGAACGCGGAGAAGCCCAGCAGAGCGGCAACAACATAGGTCATCCAGCGCATAGAAGCCTTTCTTAGCAGTCCCATCTACTCGATCTCCACTTCCAGCTGCGCCAGGCCCCGCACTTCCCGCTCCAGGGGCAGCAACGCCCGGCCAATGATGCGGCGCTGAAGCTTGTTATCGCTGCTGGCACCATCCCCGCTGACCAGGCTCGCCACCGTGGGCGGAATGCCCTCGATGCGGCTGCCGCGCAGGCCAGCGCCGGGGTGGGCCTGCACCAGGAGGGCATAGGCGTGGTTGTTCCGGAGGGCGCCGTTGAGGACCCGCACCACATCGCCCAGGGTGGCCATCTCGATCACCCGCTCATCGGGATCCGCGGCCGTGAGGCTGAAGCCATCCCCCACCATAAGCATGGCCTTCCCTTTGGCAGCCGAGGCGGGCACCTGGATGTTGAAGGTGGCCGTCTCCCGCACGCCCTGGATGTTCTGCAGGGTCACCAGCACGGGCAGCACCTGCCCCCGCTTGGCCCTGGCCTTGAGCAGGCGCACCGCGGCGATGGCCGTCAGGTCCAGGCGCTCTTCGGCCTTGATGGTAAGTGAGATGCCTTCGAAGACCGGCTTCTCGAAGGGGTTCAGACAGATGGCCTGCAGCATGCCACCCACGTATTGGGCCATGCGGGAGGGGTTCAGGTCCGCGATGACATTCTCGATGAGGATCGGCGACTGGCCCACCAGCTTGATGTTGCCCTGCATGGACAGGCTCTGTAGGCCCAGGCCGCGGGTATGGGCATCCAGAGTCTGGGCCACGGCCGTGGCGGCCAAGGCAGCCGTGGCCGTGGGATGATCCATGATCTCGAAGCGGAAGTTCAAGGTGCGTTTGCCACCCAGGTTCAGGCCAATGCGGAGCGGCACCATGCGGGCCTCCGCACCCAAAATCCCAGCCACACCCGAGGAGCGGTCCAGGCGGAGCGCCCCAATGGGCGCCACCGGCATGGCCAGCTTGAAGGGGGTCTGGTAGTTCGGCACCAGGCCAGCGACCGTCGCCGACCAGAGGGGCAGATCCACGGGCCCAAGGTTGAAAAGGGGGTGCCCGAACAGCAGCACCCGCTTGCCTGAAACATAGGTGATGGTGCCCGAGGCCCCCAGATCCAGATCTCCCTGCATGATCATGATGGTGGCCATACCCCCTGGCTCGATGGGGCTGGCTTCCTCTCGCCCGCCCGAAAGGGTGGGTACCGCGGCGAAGGTGACCGGCCAGCCGGACCAGATGCGCTGGGCCTCGGCGCCGAGGGGACTCCCCGCCAGGACCATGGGCTGGGCCTGGGGGTCCGGTTCCCCTGTCAGGGTCTGGAAATCGAGCATCTGACCAAGAAGGGCCGACTTGAGCACCTTGGGGGGCTCCAGCTTGGGCAGGATCAGGGGCGTGCGGCTGGGGGCGATCTCCGGGATGTCTCGCAGCTGATCCAGCATCTCGGCGATGGGCGTGATGCCGCCGATGGGCTCCTTCCCGAAGGGAAAGCCAAAACTGAAGGCGCCAATGAGCTTGCCGTCGATGTAGCAGGGGCTCCCGCTCATTCCCTGGAGGAAACCGCTTTCCGTCACCAGGCTGCCGGAACCCTTGATCAGGATGCGGCTGCGGCCGGGGGCGGAATTCTTCTGGACCCCCAACACCTCGAACTCGAACCGGTCGATCTTGCCGCCCTGGAACACCGTGCGCCCATAGCCTTTCATGCCAGCCCGGATCTCAGCCACGTCGAGGGTGGCCGGGGCCTGGGCAAAAAGGCCCGTCAAGGAGAGCGTCGAAACAAGGATTGCGGCAAGTTGCATGGGTATCTCTAGGAAAACATGAAGCCTAACAGATGACCCGTGCTGGACCTCCTGTGACCATGAGGTGCCCACCGAGTGACATTGGTTCCAAACTACCCCGCAGCCCTTTTTTCCTGGGGCGTGGACAGATACCCTCCTGGTATGGAGGAACTTCTTATGCGCCCAAGGCACTTGAGCACTTCAACCCTGGTGGCCCTGCTGGTGGCAGCGGCACCGATCATGGCCCAGGGCGTGTCCACGCAGCTGGGCGGTAGGGTATTGGATGCCACCGGAGCAGCCGTGGCCGGAGCCACGGTGGTCATCCGCAACGCTGAGACCGGCCTGACCCGCACGGTTCAGTCAAGCAGTGAAGGTCGCTACATGGCGACGCTACTGCCCGTGGGCCCCTACACCGTGACCGTCACCAAGGCCGGCTTCCAGACCGCCAGCAACCTGAAGATCAGCCTCAACCTGGGTGATGCCGCTCCCCTGGTCGTCCGCCTCGCTGCCGTGAGCGGTGCCGTGGTCGAAGTGGTCGCCGGCGCCACCCAGGTGGACAGCGAGCGCGCCAGTGCCGCGGCCATCATCTCCACGGACAACCTAGCCAATCTGCCCGTCATGAACCGCTCCTTCACCAGCCTGGCGACCCTCGCCCCGCAGGTGGTGGTGGAAAGCAACCGTGGCAACCTCGCCATCGCTGGCCAGCGTGGTGTCAATACCTCCATCAACATCGACGGCGGCGATAACAATGAGCCCTTCTTCGGCGGGGCCATCGGCGCCGCAGAGAGCAAGGCCCCCTTCACCATCTCCATGGAAGCCATCCGCGAATATCAGGTGGTCACCGATGGTGCCAGCGCCGAGTTCGGCCGCATGGGTGGCGGCTACGTGAACGCCATCACCAAGAACGGCACCAACCAGCTAAGCGGCAGCCTCTTCTATTACACCCGCCCCAAGGCCTGGGTGGAGCCTGGTCCGACCCTGCTGCAGCCCACCGGCTCCTCTTCTTCCTTCCCGGTGGGTGACTTCAAGCAGGAGCAGTTCGGCTTCAGCGCCGGCGGTCCCATCATCAAGGACAAGCTGTTCTACTTCGTGACCTATGACGCCCAGCGGAAGACCTCTCCCACCACCCAGATCTGGGGTGGTAACTCTGGACTGTCGGCTTCGGCGGGCGGCCCCCTCGTGGCCACTAATGCCTACGATGCCATTCTGCTCTCCAAGGGCGGCAACTACTCCAGCCCCGAAAACTCCGACGCGTTCTTCGCCCGCCTGGACTGGAACATCACCCCGGACCAGACCCTGCAGCTGCGCATGAACCACTCGAAATATACGGGGGACACCGCCGGTGGCGTCTTCTATACCCGTGAGAATGTCGCCACGGACAACAACACCACCGATACCTATGTGCTGCAGTGGACCTGGGTCATCAATGCCAACTGGATGAACGAGTTCCGGGTGAACTACGCCAAGGACGACATGCCCCGGGTGCCCTACGCAACCACGCCCCAGGTTGCCATCTCCAATGTGGGCAACTATGGTGCCTATCCCTTCGACCGCACCTACAGCACCAAGCGCACCCAGTTCCAGGAGAACATCAGCTTCGTGACGCCCACCGTGCAGGTGAAGGCGGGACTTGATTACAACGACATTAGTGTCTCCGAGTTCTTTGCCGGCAACTGGCGCGGGGTCTACAATTTCAGCAACCTCAACAACTTCCGCACCGGCACCTGGAGCACCTACGTGCAGAACTTCGGGCTCAACGCACCTGCCCAAGAGGCTGGCCTCTTTGCCGCCAAGGAAAAGCAGATGGCCGCCTTCATTCAGGCCGATGTGCGACTGGGTAACACCTTGAAGGTGGGCCTGGGCGTTCGCTGGGACAAGCAGGAGAACCCTGACTTCCCCATCCTGGACATGAGCAACCGCCTGGCCACCACCATGCCGGTGACCGCCAAGATCCCCACAGATAAGCAGATTTCCCCCCGCCTTTCCTTCACCTGGACCCCGGCCTTTGACCAGGGCAAGACCGTGCTGCGCGGCAGCGTTGGGCGCTATGTGAGCACCACCCCCGCCGTCTTCCTCTACCAGGCCTTTGCCGCCAACGGCATTCGCACCGGGCAGGTCACCTTCCAGCCCAACACCTTCGGCATCCCCATCGGAGCCGCCTTCAACCCCAGCAACCCCTACTGGTTCCCGGCCTTCCCCACCGGCGCCGCCACCCCGAAGTTCAACATCTGGACCTTCAGCCCCGACTTCAAGAACCCCCACACGGACCGGGCGAACCTGGGCTTCGAGCGGCCCTTCTTCCGCGACCTGGTGGTTGGTCTGTCCGCCACCTACGCCAAGGGCGTCAACCTGGAACGCACGGCCGATGTCAACCTGGGCGCCCCCACGGCCAATGCCTATAACCGTCTGATCTACCCCAGCACGGTGGCTGCGGTCACCACCAGCACGAACGCCACGACGGGAGTCACCACCTGGTCGGGTGGCGGCTTCACCCCGGTGCGGCCCAACACCAACTACGGCCTGATGGGCATGTATCTCTCCGATGCCACCAGCCGTTACCACGCCTACACCTTGAGCCTCAAGTACCACAAGGACGACAGTGTCTTTGATGCGCAGCTCTACTACACCTACGCCATCAACAAAGACACCGACTCCAACGAGCGCAACTACTCCGGTGTCAGCCTCCAGGATGCCGGGAACCTCGCCGGCCAGTGGGGCTACGCCGATACGGACCGCCGTTCGATCCTCACCGGCTATATAAGCTTCCTGGAGAAGGACCTCACCGGAGTTCTGTCCTCCCTCTCCATGCGCTACCAGACGGGCACCCCCTACACCCTGACCTATGGTTCCGACGTGAATGGTGATGGACTGGTCAACGACCGCTACTTCGCCAACGGTGTGGACTCGGGCCGCAACACTCGCCGCGCCGGCAACCTGTTCTACATGGACCTGGGTCTCCGCCGGGAGTTTGTCCTCTCCAAGCGGATCAAGATGACCGCCTCCGTGGACATCTTCAACCTGCTCAACCGCCAGGACACTTATGTCTCCACCAGAGTCTCCTACCCAGGCACGGGAATCCTCCCGGTGACGGGCGTGGTGCCTTCCACGGTCGATGTCAACTACGCCAAGAACCTCACCACCCAGTTGAACTGGATCGGTGCGGCCCGCCAGGTCCAGGTCGGTGCCCGCTTCTCCTTCTAGTCCGATCCGTTTCAGGAAAGGGCGGCGCACCAGCGCCGCCCTTTTTTCGTTAGTCTGAATGCATGCGAATTCTCATGCTCGGCGATGTGGTGGGGGAACCCGGGCGGCAGCTCGTGGAGGCCTTCGTGCCGGAGCTGCGCCGGGAAACGGGTGCGGACCTGGTGGTGGTCAACGGGGAGAACGCGGCCCATGGCCACGGCATCACCGACACCATCGCCCGGGGCTGGTTCGACCAGTTCGGCATCGATGTCATCACCACGGGGAACCACGCCTTTGATGTGAAGAACATCGAGACCTACTTCCGCCAGGAGCCGCGCCTGCTGCGGCCCGCCAACCACCCGCCGGATACCCCTGGCAACGGCTGGCTGAAGCTGCACACGCCCTCTGGCGCTGAGGTGCTCATCATCAACCTCATGGGCCGGGTCCACATGTCCCCCTGCGAGTGCCCCTTCCGCTGCGTGGACGGGATCCTCCAGAAGGAGCGGGCCGATCTGGTGCTGGTGGACATGCACGCTGAAGCCACCAGCGAGGCCCAGGCCATGGGCTTCCATCTGGATGGCCGCGTCGCGGCGGTGCTGGGCACGCACACGCACGTGCCCACCCTCGACACCAAGGTGCTGGCCGGCGGCACCGCCTACGTCACGGATATCGGCATGACCGGCCCCTACGACGGCGTCATCGGCATGAAGAAGGAGGCCAGCCTGGGCCGCTTCCTCAAAGTCCAGCGCCCGAGGTACGAAGTGGCCGAAGGGGACCTGCAGCTGCACGCCGTCCTGGTCACCACCGAAGGCCGCAAGGCCACCTCAATCGTGCGGCTCCAACGCAGCCTTTGATCCTTTCCCGGTTGCAAGCGCGCAGCGATGTCAGCGGCTGAAGCGCCGCAGCATCCGCATGTTCCGCCGGTAGGCCACGCCCCGAGTGAAGTTGATGGCCACCTGCCGGGGAAAGCGGGTGATGGAGCCCGCCAGGGAGATGAATACCCGCACGGTCTGGGCGGGGCCGCGGCCCAGGCGGCTGGCATTGTCGTAGTAGACCATCAGCGCCTGCTTCATGGTCGCGCGAGGCAGGTTGAAGAGGCCATAGCTCTCGATCACATCGTGGTTGATGCGGCGCGTTCCGTCCTGCTCGGTAACGATCAGGTCCTCGGGGCGGATCTCCTGGGTCATGGCAACTCCTGGGTCAAAAGTGTATCGGCCCAAGACTGGGTTTGCTCAAGCCGTGCCAATTCCCAATGGAATTGCGGCGCCAGGAACCAAGGGAAAAGAAACTGATTTTTCACCGCCAAGTCGCCAAGAACGCCAAGAAAAACAACTGCCTTCTTTTCGCAGTTCTTGGCGTCTTGGCGCCTTGGCGGTGATCTTTTTCAGTTGAACCAGGGCTATTCCTCGAGCTTGGGGAACAGGAACCCCGCCACGGCGGCGCCAATCAGCGGGGCCACCCAGAAGAGCCAGAGCTGGGAGAGGGCCCAGCCGCCCACGAAGAGGGCCGGTCCGGTGCTGCGGGCCGGGTTCACCGACGTGTTGGTGACGGGGATGCTGATGAGGTGGATGAGGGTCAGGCAAAGCCCGATGGCGATGGGCGCGAAGCCCGGGGCTGCCTTCTTGGCGGTGCTGCCCAGAATCACCATCAGGAAGAAGAAGGTCATGACCACTTCCGTGAGGAAAGCTGCACCCAGGCTGTACTTGCCCGGGGAGTGGTCCCCGAAGCCGTTGCTGGCGAAGCCGCCGATGACAGAACCGTTGCCGGTGGCGATCACGTAGAGGATGGCCGAGGCCGCCACGGCCCCCAGCACCTGGGCGATCCAGTAGCCGGGCAGGTCCTTCCAGGCGAAGCGCCCACCCACCGCCAGGCCCAGGGACACGGCGGGGTTCAGGTGGCAGCCGGAGATGGGGCCAATGGCATAGGCCATGGTCAGCACCGTGAGGCCGAAGGCCAGGCTGACGCCGTGGAGGCCGATGCCCACGCCCGGGAAGGCCGCCGCCAGCACGGCGCTGCCGCAGCCGCCCAGCACCAGCCAGAGGGTTCCAAAAAACTCAGCCGCAAGCCGCTTGTTCACAACTTCCTCCTGGGAAGAAAAAGAGTTCTGATGGGATAGCTGAGCCAGTCTAGCTAACCCCGGCCCGGAAGGAAATGCCCGGTGTTCAAGACAGCCGGGCCCAGCCCTCCAGGAAGCGCTCGAAGCCAGGATCGGCGGTGGCCTTCTGCTGGACAAGGCTCTTGATCTGGGCCTCCTCCGCCTCCATCTGCTCCGGTGTCAGGTGGCCCGAGAGCGTCATGCCCCGCAGCCAGACCAGGAAGGTGGTCAGGGCATCGAACTGGTTGTAGCGGACGATGCCCGCGATGTCCTCGGCCCGCCAGAGGTCGATGACACTCTTGCCATCGGTGCCCAGCTTGCCCGGGATGCCGCAGGCCGTGGCCAGCTCGTGCAGGGTCGAGGAGGCCTTGCCCCAGGCGCCGGTGATATCGCGCAGGTCGATGTGCTGGTTGCCATAGCGGTCGAAGAAGTCACCCCCGGCCCACTTCTCGGCGCTCCGCCCCAGCCCTGGAATAGAGAGGCGATGGACCATGGCCCGCTGGACCAGGATGGGCAGGTCCGCCTCCCGGGAATTAAAGCCCACGAGCTGGGGCTTCTTGTCCCCGATGGCCACCAGGAAACGACGCAGCAGCTCGTCCTCCGGCAGCGCCTCCGGTCCTTCGGGCAGGGCATAGAGCTTGTGGTGCACGTCCCCACCCTTGACGGTGCGGATCACCGCAGCGATGGACACGACACGGCAGAGCACGGTCTTCAGGTAGGGCCGCGGATCGGCCTCTGTGGCGCCGCCGTAGGCCCACATGCGCTCCAGCACCACTGCATCTGGCAGGTCCACGGGCAGAGCCAGCACCCGCCGGCCCGTAGCGGGATCGGGAACCCACTCGGCATCAAAGGCGAAGAGCTGGTGGAGCGGAGGGCGCAGCATGGGCAGACTCCTGTCTTGGACCTCGAAAAACTACACTCGCAGAGATCCCGGGGAAAGCGGAGAAAAGCGGAGGGAAATCACCGGGGCGGGACGCTAAGATTGAGGGGGTTAACGACCTCCACATCGGCTTCGCAGCTTCCGCTCTACCCCACCCAAGGAGACCCCCATGAGCATCCAGACCATCGGCGTCATCGGCGCCGGCCAGATGGGCAATGGCATCGCCCACGTGTCCGCCCAGGCGGGCCTCACCGTGGTGATGCAGGACATCAGCGAGGCCTTTGCCGCCAAGGGCGTGGCCAACATCGACAAGAACCTGCAGCGGGGCGTGGACAAGGGCAAAATGACCGCCGAGGAGAAGGCCGCCATCCTGGGCCGCATCCGCACCACCACCAAGCTCGAGGACCTGGCCGACTGCGACATCGTGGTCGAGGCCGCCACCGAGAACTGGGTCATCAAGAAGCAGATCTTCGAGACCCTCGACAAGGTCTGCAAGCCCGGGGCGATCCTGGCTTCCAACACCAGCAGCATCTCCATCACCAAGCTGGCCGCCGTCACCAAGCGCCCCGACGTGGTCATCGGCATGCACTTCATGAACCCCGTGCCCGTCATGCAGCTCATCGAGGTCATCCGCGGCCTGGCCACCAGCGACGCCGTCTATCAGGCGGTGATGGATCTGGCCGTGCGCCTGGGCAAGACCCCCATCTCCTGCAATGACTTCCCGGGCTTCGTGGCCAACCGCATCCTGATGCCCATGATCAACGAGGCCATCTACACCCTCTTTGAAGGCGTGGCCACCGTGGAGAGCATCGACGGGATCATGAAGCTGGGCATGA
>SESE01000780.1_pt1 | contig 13227 bp, 12 predicted proteins | sample 3171371 | NCBI WGS metagenome assembly SESE01 (sample SAMN06051881, study PRJNA518727) | freshwater metagenome | biome: subpolar coniferous forest; feature: holomictic lake; material: water; isolation source: holomictic Lake 442, 13 m depth | place: Canada: near Kenora, Ontario | collected... | reverse complement strand
AATGCCAGCAGGGTCAGACTGTCGCGTAGCAGGGTGGTCAGGGAGTTGACGAGCAGCACCGAGCCGGTTTGAACCTCATAGACGACGGTGTTGGCCAGGGCGCTGGAGGACTGCTGCTGAAACAGCGTGAGTCTGGCGTCAAGCAGCTTTTCAAACATGGTGTTGCGCATCATCAGCAGGCCGCGGTTGGTGACTTTGGCCAGCGCCAGTTGTGCCAGGAAACTGGCGATTCCGCGTACACCAAAAAGCAGAATCAGGGCCGCCGGTACCATCCAGATTTTGAGTGCGCCCTGTTGAAAGCCCTTGTCCAGCAAGGGCTGCAGCAGGGCTGGAATCATGGGCTCGGTCAGGGACAGGACCAGCGTCGCGCCCAGCACCGTCAGCCAGGACCCGTAGGGCTTGCCGAAATAGGGCAGCAGGCGAGCCAGTCTGCGCAGCAATTGGCTTGGTGATTTTGGCGTCGTGGCAGACATGGGGCTGAACGCTCAGGCGACCGCTGGAACGGCAGACGATCGCACTGCGACCGGCAAGCGAAGCGCCAGCAGCAGACCCAGGGTGATGCAGAAGAAGTCCCCAATCATGGCGTCATGCAGGGCGCAGTTGAACAGGCATGCCACCAGCAGGGCCAGCAGCACTGACTGCAGCGCCCTGCGTTCCGGCGTGGCCAGCTCTTGACTGTCCCGGTACAGCGCCACGAAGAGGGCACACAGCAGCAGGATTCCGGGCAGTCCCATCTCGACACCCCAGAGCAGATACTCCTGATGCGGATTGTGATGCTGATTGCTGGCGTCGCTGATGGGCATGTCGTTGGCATGGACGATTTCCTGTCGCCTGAACTCGGTATTCCAGCTGCCGACGCCGGTCCCCCTCCAGGGACTTTCGGCAAGCGACTGCAGTGAGAGCTTCCAGAGCTCAAGGCGCATGCCAGGTGAGGACGTGCCTTCACTTGTCGGATTGAAGGCCTGCATGCTGCCGCTAACTTCCCGGAAGCGCTCACCCATCCTGCCTGAAGCGGCGGCGAACGCGACCAGGAGCAGCAGGCCTATGAGCATGACTCTCAGATGGAGACGCTGCGGAAATTCCCACAGCGTGGCCAGCAGCACCAGCGCGATGGCTACCAGGTGTCCGGTGCGACCCTGAAAAATGAAAAATACGCAGGACAGTGCCAGACCGGCGACCAGCAGCGCAAGAGCCGCCCGATGGCGTGTCGGTGCCAGGCTGCGCAGCTGCCAGCAGACGGCGGCCAACACGGCGCTCATGATCGACTGATCAAGGTAACTGGAGAAAACCGCGAACGAGCAGGTGTCGCAGATTCCCGCTTCCTTCGACATGACCCAGGGCAGCGGTACGCCGACAAACAGCAGCCAGGTGCTGCCAAGCAGAAAGATCTGCCCGCCAACAAAGAATCCCATGGCGATAAGGGCATCGCGCCGCGAGCGTGCCAGACTCAGAATGACAGGAATCAGGATCAGACGAGCGTGTTTGGCAAGGGCGGTCAGAACTTCATCGCTTGAGCCGGTGCTCCACAAAGCACTCAAAGCCAGGAGCAACAACGCCAGCAAAATCATGGGGGTGATGCTGGTTGAGGAAAGTCCGCCGTGTGTATCCCGCCGGCACCAGCCATGCACCATCACCGCGGCCGTTCCCATCAGCGCCAGCAACTTGGCCAGGCTGACGATGGCAATCGGCAAGGCGAGCGCCACCGCGGCAAGACAGATGAGGTACAGGCGAACGCTTGAAAACGACCGGGGCATGAATGTGGGTTGCTGAAGAGTCTGTGGGATACGCCAGGGCCGCCTATTATCAACGCTGTGTTGGCGCGTGCTACGCTGGTTCGGTTCGGCTATGCTCTGCGCTTGCCAAGAAATATTGAAAACATCCACTTGACTCAACTCAGTGTCATCATCATCACCTTCAATGAGGCTGCCAACATACAGGCTTGCCTGCAGACGGTATCTTTTGCTGACGAAGTGATTGTGCTGGATGGCGCAAGCAGCGACGGCACCGCCGATCTTGCACGCGCTTTTGGGGCCATCGTCCATGTTTCGCAGCAATGGGAGGGGTTTGGAAAGCAGAAGAACCTCGCACTTGATCTTGCTCGTTATCCGTGGGTGCTGTCACTCGATGCCGATGAGCGGGTGTCGCCCGAACTGTCGCAACAGATCCAGTGCGCGCTGGTGGATGGTGATTCCGACGCCTATGAAATTCCCCGGCTGACGCAGTTTTGCGGGCGCTGGATACGCCATTGCGGTTGGACCCCGGACCATGTGCTGCGTTTGTTCAAACGCGACCTGGCGCGCTTCAGCGATGATCTGGTCCATGAGCGGGTGTTGCTTCGGACCGGTGCGCCAGGGCGTTTGACTGCGCCGCTGCAGCACTTCAGTTATCCGACGCCAGCGCATTATTGGCGCAAGCTCGAACAGTACAGCCAGGCTTGGGCAGAGCAGCGCCATGCCCGTGGGCAAAAGTGCTCGATGATGCGGGCCGCACTGGCCGGGGTGGTAGCATTCCTGCGCAGCTATATTTTTCGCCGGGGTTTTCTCGATGGTGCCATGGGGTTTGCGGTGTGTGCCATGCAGGCCCAGGCCGCGTTCGGAAAATATTTTGCCTTGTATTGTTTAAATCATAAAAATGACCTTTCGCCCAATCCACCGTCTGTTTGATGCGTTTCGTGTCTTTTTGCCAGTGACTCTGCTGATCATCGCCAGTTTGGCGCAGGCACAGTTTCGTGTCGATGTGTCGGGCATTGGGCTCAACCAGTTGCCAATCGCTGTATCCGCCTTTCGCGGCGAAGACAGTTCGCCACAAAAGATTGCGTCCATCGTGCAGGCGGATCTTGAGCGCAGCGGGCAGTTTCGCGCAGTGGAGGCCAGTGGCGCTGCGCTGGATGAGTTGAGCCGACCGGACGCCCCCATGTGGCGGCAAAAGGGGGCGGATTCTCTTGTGCTGGGTAGCGTGACCCGCCTGGTCGATGGTCGTTATGACGTCAGGTTCAGGTTGTGGGATATCGTCAGAGCGCAGGATCTTGGCGGTCAGAGTTACGCTGTAACGCCGTCTGACCTGCGTCTTGCAGCGCACCGGATTGCCGACTTCGTTTACGAAAAGTTGACCGGTGACAAAGGCGCTTTTTCGACGCGAATCGCCTATGTCACCAAACTGCCGCAGCGCTATCAGTTGTGGGTGGCTGACGCGGATGGCGAAAACGCCCAATCTGCGCTGTCGAGTCCGGAGCCCATTATTTCCCCCGCCTGGTCGCCCAACGGCAATCAACTCGCCTACGTCTCGTTTGAATCGCGCAAGCCCGTGGTCTACACCCATGACGTGGGCAGTGGCAAGCGTCGTCTGGTCGCCAACTTTAGAGGCTCCAACAGCGCTCCAGCCTGGTCGCCAGATGGCGGTACGCTGGCGGTGACACTCAGTCGCGGCGGTGGCTCACAGCTGTATGCAATAGCTGCGAGTGGCGGTGAACCACGGCGTCTCGCCGAATCCAACAGCATTGATACGGAGCCCGCCTACAGCCCGGACGGGAAGTACATCTATTTTGTCAGTGATCGGGGCGGCGCACCCCAGATTTACAGGATGCCGGCGCTCGGTGGAGGCGCCGAACGTGTGACCTTCACCGGTAGTTACAACATTTCTCCAGCAATCAGTCCCGATGGACGCTGGCTGGCCTATATTTCGCGGGTCAGTGGTGTATTCAAATTACATGTGCTGGACCTCGCCAGCGGCACCGCCAACGTGCTGACAGATACTACGGCCGACGAGAGTCCGAGCTTTGCTCCGAATAGCCGATTGATTGTTTACGCCACTCAGCAGCAGGGGCGCGAGGTCCTCATGACGACAACGCTCGACGGTAAAATCAAGGCCCGGCTAACCGGGCAAAACGGCAATATCAGGGAACCGGATTGGGGTCCGTTTCAGAAATGATTTCTTTGACAAGGGGTAATACATGAAACGATGGTTGTTGGTTTTTTTTGCGACGGCGCTGCTCGCGGCTTGTGGCTCTTCGGTAAAACTCGATAACGTACCGGTGGAGGATAGGTCTGGAACGCCCGTCGCATCAGAAACCGGCACCGGTAGTGCGGTTGAAAAGCGCGGCGTGACTTCGGTTGATATTGAAAAATCTGGTTCGCAGGGAGCCGTGCCGACCGGTCCGAGGATCGTATATTTTGATCTGGACAGCTTCGTGATCAAGCCGGAATTTCAGACTCTGATTGAGACGCATGCACGTTTTATCAAGGCTGACAAGGCTCGCAAAGTGGCCATTGAGGGACATACCGATGAACGTGGTGGCCGTGAGTACAACCTGGCTCTTGGGCAGAAGCGCGCTGAGGCGGTGCGCGCTGCACTGGGTCTGCTCGGCGCCCCTGACAGTCAGCTTGAAGCGGTGAGTTTTGGCAAGGAAAAGCCGGCCGTGCCCGGCAATGACGAAGCCGCCATGGCGAAAAACCGTCGCGCCGAAATAAGCTACCGCTAGGCAAGCAAGAAATGGGCGCAATCACGCTGTGGGGCAGGACTGCTGGTCTGCTCATGTTTTGCTGCTGGACGGCGACTGCTGCTGCTGGATTGTTTGACGACGAAGAGGCGCGCAAGGCGATACTTGATTTGCGGCAACGCGTCGACGCTGTTCGACTGATTGCCGAGCAGGGTAGCAGTCGTGCCAAGGAAACTGGTGACGAAAACGCAGCGTTGCGGCGCAGTTTGCTTGAACTGCAGAGCCATATTGAAGTGTTGCGTGCCGAGACAGCAACACTCAGAGGCATGAATGAGCAGTTGGCGCGCGATTTGGCCGAATTGCAGCGAAAACAGAAAGACATCACGCAAGGCGTGAACGACAGGCTGCGTCAGTTTGAGCCGGTCAAAGTTGCGCTTGACGGTCAGGAATTCATGGCGGAACCGGCAGAGAAGCGCGAGTTTGAGGCAGCGCTGGCGGTCTTTCGCAAAGGTGATTTCGCTGCAGCGCAATCGGCCTACCTTGATTTTTTAAGGCGCTACCCGCAAAGCGGATATGGATCGGCAGCCCTGTTCTGGCTCGGTAACGCGCAGTACGCAACGCGCGACTACAAGGAGTCGATGATCAATTTTCGCTCGCTTGTGGCAAAGGAACCCGAACATCCACGTAGCCCGGAAGCGGTCCTGTCGATCGCCAATTGCCAGATCGAACTCAAGGACACGCGCGCTGCACGCAAGACGCTGGAAGATTTGATCAAGGCCTATCCACAGTCCGAAGCTGCAGTGGCGGCAAAGGACAGACTGACGCGCCTCAAGTAGGGTGCGCCGGCGTGCCAACTGATCGACGTTTTGCCGCTCTGGCGCGCTTGTACGGCGTCACTGGAGCCGAGCGGATTTGCCGTGCCCATGTGGCTGTGATTGGCGTTGGCGGCGTGGGTTCCTGGGCGGCTGAGGCGCTGGCGCGTAGCGGCGTTGCGCGCTTGACGCTGATCGATCTGGACCATGTGGCCGAGTCCAACATCAACCGGCAGATTCATGCGGTTCTGGCGACCGTGGGGCAGGCCAAGGTGCTGGCGATGCGCGACCGGATTCACTCGTTCAACCCGGATTGCGAGGTCAACTGTGTGGAGGAATTTGTCGAACCCGGCAATTGGCCGGCACTGATGCCAGTGGACGTCACTGCAGTTATCGATGCCTGCGACCAGGTCAGCGCCAAGACCGCGATGGCGGCCTGGGCACGCAGCAGCGCAAGCGTTTTCATTTCTGTCGGCGCGGCTGGCGGCAAACGTCATGCGCATCTTGTAGACATCGACGACTTGTCCCAAAGCACGCACGATCCCTTGCTGGCACAGCTGCGCTACCGTCTGCGCAAAGAGCACGCGGCGCCGGCTGCTGGCAAGAAGATCGGTATTGCCTGCGTTTTCAGCCGCGAAAGCGTCCGGCAACCCGATGCTTCATGCGAAGTGACGGGCGATGGAACCCTCAATTGCCATGGTTACGGTTCGGTGGTCAGTGTCACCGCGACCTTCGGCCAGTGCGCGGCGGGTTGGATTCTGGATCGGGTCGCCAGCCAGGCGGGTGATGCGTCAAAATGAAGCTACAATTCTTGGCTTTACCGGATAATCAAAAACCCGTTTTTGAGGACCTGATGGGATGTTAGCTCAGTTGGTAGAGCAGCGGACTTTTAATCCGTTGGTCGCGAGTTCGAATCTCGCACATCCTACCAATTTAGCCTTATGGCACAAGGAAAGCCTGCTATCAATACGATAGTGGGCTTTTTCTTTTATGGCTTCATTGCCAGAATATTGCCAGAATTTCTGTCGATGACATGCCATTCCCAGTGTCGCTATTTGTCCTAATTTTCAGGGCGGATTAGGGCAATTTCACGACAAACTTGATTGTCAAGTCGAGCGCATTCTCCCGCGCATGTGCAGTGGCGGTTTCAGTGCCTCACAGCGGCCCCTGCAAACCTCTGAATCCGCTGACCCTGCTGCACCCCTCAGCAGAGTCTGCAACGCCTTTTAGCGTCAGAGGCAACGCTCAGATGACGGCAGCACAAATTGCTGAACTAGCCGGGGGGTACCAGTGCGTGCTTGTGTCAGGGATCGATGCCCATGTTTTTGCAGCGATACTCACTCGCTCTCCCCTGCCGGTTGCCTGACGAGTGAGTACACCGGGAAACGTGGGAATTCGGCAAATGCTGCATTGCTTGGCGCACCAGCCCGTACTCGGCGGCGTATCGTTACTTCTTGGTTGGCCTGCCTCAGCAACTTCTCGGCTTCGGCTTGAGACTGCGCTGGTGTGGCGTCCTTCACATCGAACAAGCGCATCAGGGCTGCAGCAGCAGCGACGCAGGCTACAGGTAAGCTCATTACGGCGATTGCTGTGGTGATATTCATTTGAAACTCCTCGGTGTCGTTGGTCTTGTCACTTAACGGGGGCGGATCCGATGAAACGCTCGTCTCTTGCCGCAAAGGCTTTTGGTTCACTTTAGCGTCGTAAAAAAGAATGATTGGCCAGAAAAGACCGGCATTAGTGCAGCAGATGCCGCATTTGACTAGCAGACCATGGTGATACAACTCGTTCCCTAATCTGCTTATCCAGAGGCAGGTTCCGATACCCGCTTGGGCGTCATGGCATAGCTGAAACCCGTGCTGTCGCCAAGCCTAGGCCGGCAAAAATGTGCCGCGTACCGCCAGACCGGGCCTGGTGGCCTGCCGTTGGCGCTTGGCTTGAGCGAGTGTTAGGCGGCTCTGTCAGCGGCGATGTTGCTTCACAGCGGAGACCATTGATTGATTCGGTGCTGGACTGGCCACTGACCCCTTCGGCCAGCAAATCCCTCCGTTGGCATTGTTGTGCTTGACGAATGTCATTGCCATGCAGTTGTCATCTCGATCGCAGAGGTCTGAGCACTCTGAAGCGTTGTTCGATTGAATGCCCACTGCTGATAGGTCGCTTCCTTGCCTGTTAGTTCCGCCTTCGAGTGGCCCCATAAAGTGTGTTGGTAGATGTGAAGACCCGCCTGAACCGCTGCTGGCGGACTTGCTGCCAACTTGCCCAACCAAGGACCCACGAATCCAGCGCGCAGCAACCCTGCTCCATCGCAAAATTTACCCAATCCATCGCACCACGGCGCAGTCTGTCGCATTGCCCGTGCAATCGAAGATCAACGTCCGTACATTCTCTTCAACGGGCCAAGATGGCCTGAAACTGGAGGGATCAAATGAACACAAATCGCACAACCCGCTTCGCCGGACTTTTGGTAGCAGTCCTGATAACTGTCGCAATCAACGGCGCCATGCTCTGGAAGTTCGATGCTGTCTCGCGGGAAGCGGTGCTTGCCACCAATGGTCAGGCGGCCGCTGTGGTGACACTGGAAAGGGTCAGCGTCGTGGCTCATCGCTCGTAAGCCAGTGAAGACACTGCTCTTCCTGATCGGCTGGTGCATCCTGTTCGTGCTGTGCTGGCCCCTTGCTCTACTGGCGCTGATAGTTTGGCCTGTCGTCTGGCTGATCTCAATTCCACTGAAACTGATTGGCATCAGCATAGGCGCGGTGCTGGCCTTGGTGAAAACCATCCTGTTCCTGCCAGCGAGGATGCTGGGTTATCGCGGGTAGGACAACCCAACGCCGTCAAGAAGCAGGCGTGGCATTCGGTGCCGTGCCCGTTGCCGATATCCAGCGGAACGACGGCAATTTCGGGTGAATAGATCGCTAAATTGCCACTGACTTCAACTTGAAACGCTTGGCATTCTTGGCCAGGACGGTGTCCAAAGTGACTATGCCCTGTGCATTGGCTTCTATGGCACAAGCAAGATGCAAGGCATCTCCAGCGCGCAAGCCTGCAGCCGCGTCCATGGTCATCAGCGCAGCCTTGTGAAACGACATGGTCTCCACCGGTAGCAACTGCAGGTCGTTGGCACAAATGCGCTCGAACTGCACCCACGCGGTCTGCGCCTGCGACTCGATCAATTGCCCAGTGCGCTGCTTGATGCCCAGGGCACTGGCAAATTCAGTGACGCACCACGCTGCAGAAGCGAGCTCGACGGTGCATGCTGCATACCACTTGAGCACCTCGGCCGTTTTGGCCTCATTGGTGCATAGCGCGACGAGGACGCTGGTATCGACGTACAGCATCAGTACCGCGCCCCTTGCCGCAACTGTTCCATGACCGAAGTGCCCATCGGCAGCGCCTTGGCATCGTGCGCTAATTCCTGCGCGAAGGCTTTGCGGCTCCACCGAGACGGCACGCTCAGATTCAACGCGCCATCAATGCTCAGGTGCGCTATCAGTTGATCCCCTTCTTTGACGCCGATTTGGCGCACATAGTCAGCGGGAATGCGCACAGCAAGGCTGTTACCCCATTTGGCAATTTGTAGATTCATCATGATTGACTTGGATATACATTGACGTTGATACATTCTAATGCGTCACGCCACTGCGTGCAACTTGCCTGTTGGCCGGCATATTCTCAAGTCCGAAAGCGCTTCAAAATGCCAAAAAAGCGGTTTCGGACCGCCATTAACAGCCGGAATCAATGACCGGTAATTGGCGGTCAATTTGAACATCTGTAAGTCGGGCTGCGCTGCACTGCTGGCCCAGGATTTTCTCCATACCTGCCGTTCAATTTTGACGGTCAGCTGTCAAGAAAGTTGGCTGGCTCCAGAAGACACGAAGCGGTCAGCCAGCGGTCGCCAAATCAGGAGCACTTATGGATTTGCTTGTGCTCAATGGACCGCCGCTGGCATGAAGAGCCCGACACCGTGACGGAATAATTGGAGCGATCTGACCAGCAGGGCGCAATCTGATGTGAATTGGGCGCACAATTCTCGAAGAAGAATAATGGGTATGGGGGGAAATCCACGTCATCCAAACGGAGGCTTGCCATGTGGAAATTGCTTTTTGTGCTGTATTGCATGCTCACCCTTTCGGGGTGTGAAAAGCCGCCCGGGACAGCAGGCACATCCGGTAGCACGCCGGCGCGCCAGAAGGTCACCATCGCACTCGTCAACCAGCCGCAAAGCACGCTGATTCTCGTCGCCATGAAGAAGAGCTACTTTTCGGACGAAGGGCTCGATGTGCAAGTACTGCCGCAGGTCAATGGCAAGCTGGCACTGCAAGCGATGGTCGAGGGCAAGGCAGACTTTGCCACGGTGGCCGAGACGCCGATCATGTTCAGCATTCTGCGCGGCGATCGCATCTTTGTGATTGCCAATATCGAGACCAGCACCGAGAACGATGCGATCCTGGCGCGCGTCGATGCGGGGATTACGATGCCCTCCCACTTGAAGGGCAAACGCATCGGCTTCATACCGGGAACAACCCTTGATTTCTTTCTCGATTCGTTTTTGACAGCACAGGGCTTGACGCGTCAGGAAGTCACGCCGGTCCCGCTCAAATCCGAGGAGATGCTTGATGCGCTGCTGGCAAAAAAGGTGGACGCAGTGGCGGCCTGGAACTACCCGCTCACCCAAATCAAACGCCAGCTTGGTGCGCAATCGGTGACCTTCTATGACCGGCAAATCTATACCGAACACTTCAACATCGCTGCAATGCAGGATTTTGTCCGGCGAAACCCGCAGACTGTCGCCGCTTTGTTGCGCGGCCTGGTTCGGGCCGAGGCGTTTGTGTCAAGCAATGCAGGCGAGGCGCAAGACATCGTGGTCGAGACCATCAAGGTGGAAAAGGACCTGGTCGAGGAGGTGTGGAATGTGATGAGCTACCAGGTCCGTCTCGACCAGAGCCTGACGATTACGCTGGAGGATGAGACTCGCTGGGCCATGAAAAACAAGCTAACGGATCAGACGGTAATGCCAGGCTACGCGAGTTTCATCTATGTTGACGCTCTGAAGGCGGTGAAGCCCGGGGCCGTCCGGATGGACCGTTAGAGCGTTCATGCGCATCGCAAGGCAACTCAAGTTCAGCGCCATGGCGACCCTGGCCGCTATGCTCGTTTTGACGCCGCAGGTGTACCTTGCCTGGCAGGCTTTCGACAGCGCGCAAACAAATAGCGGTATTGCTCAGACGCTTTATCGCAACTTCTTCGAGCGGGTTTCCATTCGAGATCAGTATTTTCTCTACCGTGAAAACCGTACCCGCGTGCTGTGGGACGAAAGCAAGGCGCAGTCCGACGCGTTGTTGGCTGTGGCCAAGACACAGCCCCGCAGCGAAACCGATCAACAGGCGCTGGAACGGGTGCGCGTGGCGGTTGACGAAGAGGTCACCATTTTTCATCGCATTGTGGACAACACGCAGGCCCAGAAGTCGGCTACCGACAACCGACCGGTGTATGAAGAACTCGACAAGCGGCTGTACAGCCAAATGCTGCTTCGGGCCACCGAAGTTCGCAATGCCACCAGTGCATTGGAAGAATCGAGTGCCAAACAAGTTGAGCGGGCCTATCGACGCTTGATCTTGGTAGCTTTCGCGCTGGCACTGGCGCTGGCAGCCATGATTGTCTTCAACGCACTGCACATTGGCGGTTTACTGCGCAGGCGGCTGGCTCCGCTGCATCAGGGCACCAAACGGGTTTCTGCTGGCGATTTGGCGCACCGGATCAAGTCCGATGGGACTGACGAGTTTTCGGAACTTGCCCAGTCTGTCAACGCCATGACGGAAAAGTTGCAGCAGCTCACGCAGGGACTGGAAGAAACAGTGCGTGAGCGCACCGCCGAGTTGCGACAATCGGAGTCTCACCTGCGAGCAATCGTAGAGTCGGAACCGGAATGCATCAAGATTGTGGACGCCCAAGGGCTGCTGACCCAGATGAATCCTGCCGGTTTGGCCATGATCGAGGCCGACTCGCTCGAACAAGTGCTCGGACGCGATGTCAAAACCCTGTTAGCACCCGAATATCGGGAGGCCTTTGCCGCCATGCACCAGCGCGTACTGGCGGGCGAGTCGTTGCAAATGGAATTTGAGGTGCTTGGTCTCAAAGGAGGGCGGCGCTGGTTGGAAACCCACGCCGCGCCGCTGCTGGTTAACGGTCAACCCGTGCAACTCGCCATCACCCGCGACATCACCACACGCAAACAGGCCGAAGAACAGGTCCACAGTCTGGCCTTCTCCGACTTCCTGACCAGCCTGCCCAACCGCAGGTTGCTGATGGACCGGCTTGAACAAGCCATGGTCGGCGCCGTCCGCCATGGGCAACAGGGCGCACTGCTGTTCGTTGACATGGATGACTTCAAGAGGCTCAATGATTCCATGGGCCATGACAAGGGTGACCAACTGCTAAAACAGATCGCACAACGTGTGTTGACCTGCGTGCGTGAAGGTGACACAGTGGCGCGTCTCGGCGGCGATGAATTTGTTGTGTTGCTCGAAGATTTGGACAAGAGCCATAAGGAGGCAGCCAAGCAGGCCGAAGCCGTGGCAAGAAAAATTCATAACGCACTGCGTCAACCCTACCAACTCGACAGCCACGGCTATCACAGTACCGCGAGTATCGGCATCACCTTGTTTGGTGGCGCTCAGCGCGAGAGCATCGAAGAGCCTTTGAAACGCGCCGAACTGGCCATGTACAAAGCCAAAGCTGTCGGGCGCGACAACCTGCGTTTCTTTGAACCCGAGATGCGACAGGACCTCAACGCCCGTGCCAGACTGGAAGCGGATTTGCATGAGGCGCTGAACCAGGCTCAGTTTCGGCTGTACTACCAGGCCCAGGTTGGTATTAATGCTCGCCTCACAGGCGTCGAGGCCCTGGTGCGCTGGCAGCATCCCGAGCGCAGCTTGATTGCGCCGGACGAGTTCATTCCGGTTGCCGAGGACAGCGGCTTGATCCTGCCACTGGGTCACTGGGTGCTGGAGACCGCCTGCAAACAACTCGCAGCTTGGGCGCTGCGACCGGAGATGGCCCGCCTCACCATATCTGTCAATGTCAGTGCCCTTCAGTTCAGGTTGCCCGACTTCGTTGAAGAGGTGTTGACCATCCTGGAGACTACTGGAGCCAACCCCGAACGCCTCAAACTCGAACTGACTGAGAGTCTGCTGCTCGACAATATGAAAGACATCATCACGAACATGACGGCACTCAAAGCCAGAGGTGTGGGTTTCTCACTTGATGACTTTGGCACGGGCTATTCATCGCTGTCCTACCTCAAGCGCCTGCCGCTCGATGAACTCAAGATCGACCGGGGCTTTGTCCGGGACATCCTCACCGACCCTAACGATGCCGCCATTGCCAAAATGGTGGTTGCTCTGGCCGAGACCATGGGGCTGGCGGTCATCGCCGAAGGGGTGGAGACCGAAGCGCAGCGCGACGCACTGGCTGGCCTGGGTTGCCATGCCTACCAGGGCTATTTGTTCAGCCGGCCGGTGCCGATTGACGAGTTTGAGGCGTTTGCGCGGGGAGTTTGAGTCTGCTTAGGTAGCAACCTCGGAAACAATGCCGACCAAGACGATCGGCACCTCCAAATTGTGGAATTGGACTGCCCGCAAGCTGCTTATGTACATCGCTACAAAGACGTTTCAACGTCTGCGCGGCTTAACGACGGAATTTGTCTGGGTCTGGAAGAGTTGTAGAGACTCAACTACGGCACCAACCCGAGGTCAGCATCAAAGGTGCTGTAGGCGACTCAGCCTGACTGGTACAAGGGTCTCTGAATGGTGCTACTGTGTAGTCGGGTATCGATGCCCCCGCGCTTTGTTCATTTCACGCGGTTCTACGAGATTTAGCCCGGCCTTGTGTCGGGTTCTTTTTGGCCTGATGAAGTGGGTTGGATGGTACAAAACCATGTACTGCGGGCGGCATAGCGCAGGTATGACTGAAAAAGAA
>SESE01000779.1_pt1 | contig 13239 bp, 12 predicted proteins | sample 3171371 | NCBI WGS metagenome assembly SESE01 (sample SAMN06051881, study PRJNA518727) | freshwater metagenome | biome: subpolar coniferous forest; feature: holomictic lake; material: water; isolation source: holomictic Lake 442, 13 m depth | place: Canada: near Kenora, Ontario | collected... | reverse complement strand
CGCATGCCCTTCGAGAGGCTTTCGGTGAGCTTGGCGCGCTGCGGGCGATGAACTCGATCTGCTCGGCCACGGTGAGGAGCGGGTAGAGGCTGGGCAGCTCGGGCACAAAGGCCATCTGGCAGCGGGCCGCGCTAGCCTCGACAATGCTATCGTAGCCGCACACCCGCACCGCACCGGCGCTCGGGCGCAGGACGCCCACGCAACAGCGCAGCACCGTCGTTTTGCCCGCACCGTTGGGGCCAACCAGGCCCACGATCTCGCTGGCGCGCACCTGGAACGAGAGGTCGTCCACCGCCAGAGCCCGCCCGTAGCGCTTCGCGCGGCCAGACACATCGAGCAGGGCGACCGCAATACCGGCGCTCACGTGAAGATGACGCTCCGCATCGACAGCGAGCCCAGGTCGAACTGGTCGTTGAAGAAGGTCAGCGTATCCTGCGGGTCACGCAGGCCAAGGGTATAGATCAGCGGCAGGTAGTGGTCGTTGGTCGGCACCGCCAGGCGGGCGGCCTGGCCGAACTGCTGGTAGTCGATCAGCGCCTGGTCGTCGTGCGCCTCCAGCCGCTCCTTGACGATCGTGTCAAACTCAATCGCCCAGTCGTAGACGCCGCCGTTCATCTGGAGCATGCGCAGGTTATGCACGACGTTGCCGCTGCACACGATCAGCACGCCCCGGCGGCGCAGGAACGCGAGTTGGCGGGACAGATCGTAGTGATACGCCGCAGGCTGATGGTCGTCGAGGCTGAGCTGAAAGATCGGGATGCGGGCCTCAGGGAACATCGGCTTGAGCACGCACCAGGCTCCGTGATCGATCCCCCACTTGTAGTCCTCGTGGACGGGCACGCCCTTGACCTCGGCGATGGTCATGCGGGCATAGTCCACCGCGCCGGGCGCGGGGTACTGCTGGTCATAAAGTTCCTGCGGGAAGCCGCCGAAGTCGTGGATGGTGCGCGGCGGATCGGCCATGGTCACGAAGGTGCCACGGGTGAGCCAGTGGGCCGAAATGCAGAGGATGGCCTTGGGATGGGGCAGGTGCCGTCCCAGATCTTCCCATGCCTGCCGAAAGATATTAGCGGTGATTGCGAGCATCGGGTTGCCGTGGCCGACAAACAGCAGCGGCATACGCTCGGTGTGTTCATATCCGTCAGCGATCTGCCCAACGGCGTTCAGCCCGAGGCTGGTAGGGAACGAGTCCATTCCGCGTTCTCCTGGGTATGTCGTGGACATAGGGTGTCAGTGTAGCATATAGCAATCCTATGAAAGTTGTCGCATGGAGTCGAGGCTTTAGCCGGAGAGCACCGGCTAAAGCCTCGACTCCTCTTCACAACCTATGTAGGATTGCTATAGCGCCCAGGGGTCACACATCCGCGTATAATGTGAGCGGATTGACCCAGAATATCCGGCGACCATCAGGCGCCGCAGGAGGGAAGCACTATGGCCCGTGTTGGAATCTACGGGGCGAGCGGCTACACCGGATTCGAGCTGATCAAGCTGCTCGACCGCCACCCCGAGGTCGAGATCGCCTTCGCCACCGCCCGCTCGGCGGCGGGCAAGAGCCTGAGCGACATCTTCCCGACCCTGATCGATCAGCCCTTGGTGGCCGCCGAGCAGGCCGACCTGCGCGGGGTCGATCTGATCTTCACTTGCCTGCCCCACAACACCCCCGAGCTCATCCCGCTGGTGCAGGCGGCCCTGGACGCCGGGGTCAAGGTGATCGACTTCTCCGACACCTTCCGCCTGGATGATCTGGACACCTACACGCGCTGGCGCAAACAAAATCACCCTGCCCCCGAGCTGCAGCGCGCGGCGGTGTATGGGCTGCCCGAGCTGTACCGCGAGCGCATTCGCAAGGCCCGGCTGGTAGCCAACACCGGCTGCTACCCGCTCACCGCCATCCTGCCCCTGCATCCCCTGGTCAAGGCCGATCTGCTGGCCGCCGGCCCGGTGATCATCGATAGCAAGTCGGGCGTGTCGGGTGCCGGGCGCTCGCTCTCGCTCAAGACCCACTTCGGCGAGACCCACGAGACCTTCAGCGCCTACAGCGTGGGCCGGACGCACCGCCACCTGCCCGAGATGGAGCAGGAGACCGGGCTGCACATCATCTTCTCGCCGCACCTGCTGCCGGTCTACCGTGGGATCTTGTCCACACTGTATATCAACACAAAGCCAGGGGTGCGCGTGGCTGACGTGCGGGAAGCCTACGGGGTGTACGCCAGCGAACCCTTTGTGCGGCTGCTGCCCGAAGGCCGGCTGCCCGAGCTCCGCCACGTGGTGGGCAGCATGAACCTCGCCATCGGCGTGCAGCCGGTGGAAGATGGATGCTTTATCCTCGTGGCGTGCGTGGACAACCTGATCAAGGGGGCGTCGGGGCAGGCCGTGCAGAGCATGAACCTGATGCTGGGCATGGAGGAGACGACAGGGCTGCGCTGAATGCAAAATCAGAACACGATCTGCTCATTTTGCATGTTGCCTTACACCAGCGCCTTCTCGCTCTCGCGGTCGAAGATGTGCATCTTATCCATATCGAGCACAATCTCTAGGCTGCGACCGGTGCGGGCGGTGGTGCGCGGATCGAGGCGACCGATGAACTCTTTGCCGCCGCTCTCGATGTAGGCGAAGACCTCGGAGCCCATGGCCTCGGTCAGGTTCACCTGGGCGTTGATTTTGGCGCTCTCATCGACCCCGCGAGCCACGAAGTGGGAGTCGTGGACATCCTCAGGGCGGATGCCGAAGTAGACGTTCTTGCCCACGTAGCCGCCGACCTTATCGGCTTTGCTGGCGGGCACGGGCACCACAAAGTCCTTGCTGATCACCACGCCGAGGCCGCCGCCCACTCGGTCGAGTTTTGCCTCGAAGAAGTTCATCGCCGGGCTGCCGATGAAGCCGGCGACGAACATGTTGGCCGGAGTGTCGTAGAGGTTCTGCGGCGAGTCGAGCTGCTGTAGGATGCCATCCTTCATCACGGCGATGCGCGTGCCCATGGTCATTGCCTCGGTCTGGTCGTGGGTCACATAAATGAACGTCGTCTTCAGGCGCTGGTGGAGCTTACTGATCTCAGCGCGGGTCTGCACGCGCAGCTTGGCGTCGAGGTTCGAGAGCGGCTCGTCCATCAGGAAGACGGCGGGGTCGCGGACGATGGCCCGACCGAGGGCGACGCGCTGGCGCTGGCCGCCGGAGAGCGCCTTGGGCTTGCGGTCGAGCAGGTGGCCAATCGAGAGCATATCGGCGGCCTCCTTGACTCGCTTGGCGATCTCGCTCTTGGGCACCTTGCGCAGCTTCAGGCCGAAGGCCATGTTATCGTAGACCGACATATGCGGGTAGAGGGCGTAGCTCTGGAAGACCATCGCGATATCGCGATCCTTGGGCGGTACATCGTTGACCACGCGGTCGCCAATGCTGATGGTGCCGTCGCTGATCTCTTCCAGGCCGGCCAGGCAGCGCAGGGCGGTGGACTTGCCGCAGCCGGAGGGGCCGACCAGCACCAAGAATTCGCCGTCGTTGATCTCGATGTGCAGATCCTTGAGAACCGTCACCTCGCCGAACCGCTTCCACACATGGTCGAACGTGATCCCCGCCATTGGAGTTCCTCCATTAGAACACTGAGGCGCTACCTTTTTGCTGAGGCAAACGTACGGGAGCAATCAGTGAAGCCTATTGTAGCGCACATCGTGAAGCCAGGGAAAACCCCTGAAGGCGCTTTCGCCGGGTTCTGGTGAACCACAAGCGATCTCCGCTGTGGCATCGGTGCGCTTAACACAGACTTAATCTTGGCATGCTATCGTGCAGTGGTCATGGATTCGACCAAAAGGGATGCGTATGCGTGAACATTTTGAGCGTGAGCTTGCGGCGGTGCGCGCCGAGCTGATCGCCCTGGGGCAGATGGCCGCAACGGCACTTGGCCACGCGGTGGCCGCGCTCCAGCAGCGCGATCCGATCTGGGCACAGCGGGTGATTGCGGGTGACGCGCCAATCGACGCAGCGACCGTGCGCCTGGAGGCCCATGTGCTCCAGATCATCGTGACCCAGCAGCCGGTGGCGACGGATCTGCGTCGGCTGATCGCCGCGCTGAAGATGAGCGGCGAGATCGAGCGGATCGCGGACTATGCCAAAGGGATCGCCCGCATCGTGGTGCGTGACGCCGATCAGTTTTCTGCGGATCTCCCGTCTGACCTTGTGGCGCTGAGCCAGCAGGCGATGACGATGCTCACGGCCGCAATCGCGGCATTTGCCGCGCAGGATGTGGCGGGTGCCACCGCGCTCAGCGCCGCAGACCAGGTGGCGGACGCGCACTATGCGCAGGCGGAGGCCGCGCTGCGTGATCTGATCCAGCAGACTCCGACGGCGGTGCGCTGGGGCACCGGGCTGCTGCTGGTGGCGCACCACCTGGAGCGGGTTGCGGATCGGGCCACGAACTTGGCCGAGTCGGTAATCTTTATGGCTGTCGGCGCAATTGTTGACCTCAACCCATAAGCGGCCCGAGATAGCCGATAGCCGAGGTGAGAGATGCTCCCTGTTGAGGATTCGTCCAATTCCCCGCACACACCTGAACCCGTCCGCGTGCTGGTCTCGCATGCGCTCGCGCTCTTTGATGCGACGACCGTCGCCCATCGGTTGTCGCCTGAGCAGCGCGACGGCCTGATGTTCGCCGCTGTTTGCTACGCCGTCGCACGTCAGGTGGATGCGTCGCGACCTGAGATCGCCGGGCGCGACGCCGTACTCGCCACGACGCATGATAGTCTGACGCCGGAGCAGCGCTGCGTGATCGCCAGCGCGGTCGTCTTCCAACGCGCCCGGCTGCGCCGTCGGCGTGAGCCGGCGTTTCTGTGGCTCTCGCCCCATGCCCAGGCGACCGCGCTGCGCCTGAGCGCCCTGCTGATGCTGGCCGACGCGCTGCGTGAGATCCCTGCGACCGCGCTCAGGATCACCCACGCGGATGGGGCGACCACGATCTCGGTTGCCGAGATCCCCGCCGGGTTCGCGGTCGACACCACGCCGGTCGAGCGCTGGCAAAGATATATTGGCCCGCTCCAGATCGCGGAGTTGACGAGCTATCCGCTTGAGTCGGCATCCGATACGACCCGTGCGTGGGAATTTCCCGCTGGGTGGAAGCCGGTGTCCGTGCCCCTTGAATTGCAGGCTACCGAGTCGCTGACCGAGGGTATCCGCCGGATCCTGTGTCATCAGTTCGAGCGACTGCTGGCACGTGAGCGGGCCGTGCGCGCCGATGAGGATACGGAAGATGTTCACCAGATGCGGGTTGCCACGCGCCGCCTGCGGGCCTCGCTCCAGGTGGTGGCAGCCTTCTTCGACTCGCAGCAGATCATCCGCTTTCGTGGCGGGCTTCGCCGTATCGCAGCGGCCCTCGGCAGCGTGCGCGACGGCGATGTGTTGCTCGATCACTTGCAGCGCTATCAGGAGTTCATGCCGGAACCCGCACGAGACTCCCTCCATCGGCTCCTTGCGGCGGTGACGCGAGATCGGGCCAAGGCCCGGCAGACGCTGCTGACGCGCCTTGATACGCCGGACTACGCACGGTTCACACGCGCCTTTGCCAGCTTTCTTACCACGCCCGGTGCCGGCATTGCGCCGCTACCATCGACCGAGGTTCCCCCGCGTGTCCGTGATGCGGTCGGCTCGCTGCTCTGGCGGCGCTATGAGGAACTGCGATCCTTCGAAACCGTCCTGATCGATGGCCCGGAGGAGATTCAGCACCAAGCGCGGATCGCGGGCAAGCACCTGCGCTACAGTATCGAGTGCTTTGCCGAGGCGATTGGTGAGCCGACTACCGGGTTGCTGGAACCCCTGTCTGCCTTGCTCACAACCTTGGGCGAACTTCAGGACGAGGTTACAGCGCGGCGGTATCTGGCGGAGTTGGGCCTGGCAGACGACCCTGGCGCCCAGGCGTATCTCGTCAGCCGCAGCGCCGAGCGTGCGGCCTGGCGTGCGGCCCTGCCAGGCCAGTGGGTACAGGTGGTTGGGCCAACCTACCGGGGGCTGTTGCTGGAGGTGCTTGCGGCGCTCTAGCCGAAACGCCCGCTGATATAATCCTCAGTCCGCTGGTCTCGCGGTGCCGTGAAAAGATCGTTGGTTGGGCCAGTCTCCACCACCATTCCGGCACGCCCGTTCACATCCATGAGCATAAATACGGTGGTGTCGGAGACCCGCCCGGCCTGCTGCATGCTGTGGGTCACGGTGATAATCGTGATCTCACGGCGCAGTTCGCGCATGAGTTCTTCGATCTTCAGCGTGGCGATGGGGTCGAGTGCGGAACACGGCTCGTCCATCAGTAAAACGGCGGGGTTCATCGCCAGGGCGCGCGCAATGCAGAGTCGCTGCTGCTGTCCGCCCGAAAGGGCCAGCCCAGAGGTCTGCAGCCGATTACTGACCTCGTTCCACAGTCCGGCCTTGCGCAGCGCCTGCTCGACATGCCCATCGAGGTCGCGGCGCGCAACCCCCTTGCGCCGCAGGCCATAGGCGATATTTTCATAGATCGATTTCGGAAACGGGTTGGGGCGCTGAAAGACCATGCCGATGCGGCGGCGCACATCCACCACATCCACACTGCGTGCGTAGAGGTCGCTGCCATCGAGTGTGATCATGCCTTCGACCCGCGTGTTCGGCTGCATATCGGTCATGCGGTTCAGGGTGCGCAACAGCGTGGACTTCCCGCAGCCGCTTGGCCCAATGATCGCGGTGATCGCACCCGGCGCAAAGTCGAGCGTGATCCCTCGCAACGCCTGGAACGCGCCGTAGTAGAAATGCATGTCGCGCACATGGATGTGACCATTGCAGCGCGCCGTGCGATCTCCGACCGCAGCCTGGGTGGATTCCTGAACGCGATCATAGGTGAGTTCCAGTTCCATATTGTGTCCCTTTTTGTTCACCCTATCACCCAATCTTCCCCGTGATGTAGGACTCCGTGCGCGGATCGCGCGGGTTCGTAAAGATCTCCTGGGTTGGCCCATACTCCACCAGATGACCGGCGCGGTCATCGTCCATCATAAACATGGCCGTCTGATCGGCGGCGCGAGACGCCTGCTGCATATTGTGGGTGACGATCACAATCGTATAATCGCGCTTGAGTTCGTCCATCAGTTCTTCGATCTTGAGTGTCGCAATCGGATCGAGCGCGGAGCATGGCTCGTCCATCAGCAACACTTCTGGCTGCGTGGCGATGGTGCGCGCGATGCAAAGTCGCTGCTGCTGCCCGCCCGAAAGGGCCAGCGCCGAGAGTCGGAGTTTGTCTTTGACTTCATCCCACAGCGCGGCAGATCGCAGGCATGCCTCGACCCGATCCGCAATCTCAGTGCGCCCGAGTCGTCGCTCCAGGCGCAGCCCAATCGCCACATTCTCGAAGATTGACATGGTGCGCAGCGGGTTGGGCTGCTGAAAGATCATGCCGGTGCGCTGGCGCACATCGGTGACATTGATCGCCGGATCGTAGATATCCACGCCCTTGATCTGCACTGTCCCCGTGACCCGCGCACCACGGGCGACCTCGTGCATACGGTTCAGGCTGCGCAGAAACGTTGATTTGCCGGTGCCTGACGGGCCGATAATGGCGGTCACTTGCCGGGCGGGAATACGGAGCGACACCTCTTTGACTGCGCGAAACGCGCCGTAAAAGCAGGAGAGGTGGTCGATCACAACCGCTGATTCGGCGTCATCGGCTGCCGGTGCGTGCGTGGTCATAGATTGATGCTCCGCACCCGGAAGACATAGCGAGTCACAATATTCACCAGCAGCACCAGCATAATCAGGACAAAGGCCGCCGCAAAGGCGAGTCGGCGACCTTCCTCAAACGGCGCAATTGCGTAGGTAAAAATCTGGAGTGAGAGCGCGGCCATGGGCTGATCAAGTTTCGTGTTGTAGAAATTGTTGCCGAGGGCGGTCAACAGCAGTGGGGCCGTCTCGCCCGCTGCACGGGCCAGCCCCAGCATGACGCCGGTGGCGATCCCGCTGAACGCACTTGGCACCACCACCGTGAGGGTGTAATCCCACTTGGGTACGCCCAGCGCGGCAGCCGCTTCGCGGATTGAGCCGGGGACAAGCCGCAAGATCTCTTCGGTGGTGCGAACCAGAATGGGGATGATGATCACCGCCAGGGCCACACCACCGGCAAACCCCGAGAACGCCGCCCCCTGAAACCAGCGTGGCAGCACAATGATCGTGTAGACAAAAATGCCGACGACAATCGAGGGGATGCCGGCCAGCACATCGGTGGCGAAGCGCACAACCGTCGCCAGGGGGTTGCCGCGATACTCGGCGAGAAAAATGCCCGTGAGCACGCCCACCGGAACCGCGATCAGCAGGGCGATACCGCTCATGATCAGCGTCCCGATGATCCCGTTGCGCACCCCGCCGCCCGCCTCGCCAATCGGGGCCGGGTCGTTGAGGAAGAAGTCGAGGTTGAGGTAGCGGACGCCCTGGATCAGCAGCCAGCCCAAGATGAAGAGCAGCGGAGTTACGGCGATCAGCGTAGCCAGCACCGTCAGGGCCAGCATAAACGTACTGATCGCGTTGCGCCGCCGCCGCGTGCCGGACGGTACCGAGAGCCATGTGGTACTCATGCGCGGATCGCTCCCGCTGGCCCGCGTGACACCTGCCAGACCAGCAGCCGCGCAAGCAGATTCAAGATAAATGACACCAGGAACAGCACCAGCCCAATCTCAATCAGCGCATGCAGGTAGAGATCGTAGGTGGCCTCGGTAAACTCGTTGGCGATCACCGCCGCCATCGTATGGCCGGGCTGGAGGATCGAGGTATGGATGCTTGGCTGATTGCCGATCACCATCGTCACGGCCATTGTTTCGCCAAAGGCCCGCCCCAGGCCCAGCATGACGCCGCCGATGATACCGGCCCGACCGTAGGGCAACACCGCATGCCAGACCATCTCCCACTTGGTGGCCCCCATCGCCAGCATGGCCTCGCGCTGATGGTTCGGTACGGCCTGCAATACATCGCGGGCGACAGCGGCAACCGTGGGGATCACCATGAGGGTCAGAATCAGACTGGCCGCGAGCATACTGACGCCAAAGGATGGCCCTTTGAAGATCGGCAAGAATCCGAGTGTATGACTCAGCCCTGGGCCAAGCACGCGGCCGACCCAGGGTACCATCACAAAGAGCCCCCAGAGTCCGTAGACCACACTGGGAATGGAGGCCAGCATTTCGACCAGGAAACCAATCGGGCTGCGCAGGTGATCGGGCGCGAGCTCCACCAGGAAAATGGCGATGCCGATGCCAATCGGACCCGCCATCGCCAAGGCAACGAGCGAGGTGACCACGGTACCGAAGATATACGGCAGCGCGCCGAATTCTTCCGTGACCGGATTCCAGGACGACGTCCAGAAGAATGACCAGCCAAACGCGGCCCGCGAGAGCGCAGATTGCTGCCACATGGCGTAGCACATCCACAGCATAAGCCCGATCACCGCCAGGGCGATCAGGAAGGTGATTCCCCAGAAGATCTGGTCGCCGTAGCTTGGTCGCCACCCCGTGCGGCGACCAACGCCGGGCTCAGGTTGGGTCATTGCCGTGTCTTCCTCTCATCAAACACCCGCGATACACAGACTGTCAGGGAGCCTCGTGAGGCTTCCTGACAGCGGATGTGTATCGCGGTAGTCTCCTAGTTCCCAAACACCGGCTTCCCATTGACATTGATCAGCTTGATCTTGGCTTCGGCCTTAGCAACCACCTCGGGCGGCAGCGGGGCGTAGTTCAGATCCTGGGCAAACTGCTCGCCGTCGTGGATGCCCCACCAGAGGAAGGCCACGATGGTCTGCGCCTTGGCGGCGTCGGTCTGATTGGGGTTGACCAGGATGTAGGTATAGCTGGTGATCGGGTAGCCTTCCGGGCCGTCGCCGTTGGTGATCGAGACGCGCAGGTCATCGGGCAGGCTGCCCGCCGTCCCCGCCGCCGCCGCCGTCAGGCTGGCAATCGAGGGATCAATGAACGTGCCCGCTTTGTTCTGCACGCTACCGTAGGCCAGTTGGTTCTGAATGGCGTAGGCCAGTTCGACATACCCGATGGCGTTGGGGGTCTGCTTGACCAGGCCCGCCACGCCGTCGTTACCCTTGCCACCGACACCAACCGGCCAACTGACGGAGGTTGAGGCACCGGCGGTCGTTTTCCAATCCGGGCTAACCTTGCTGAGATAGTCGGTCCAGACAAAGGTGGTACCGCTGCCATCGGAGCGATGCACGACCGCGATGTCGGTATCGGGAAGTTTGGCGTCGGGGTTATCCTTGGCAATCGCCGGGTCGTTCCACTTGGTGATCTTGCCGAGGAAGATGTTTGCCAGCACCTCGCCGGTGAACTTGAGCTTCGGGCTACCTTCCAGATTGTAGGTCGCAACCACGCCGCCCAGCACCGTCGGGATATGGAAGACATTCGCGGCGCCACCGGCCGCCGTGATCTGATCGTCCTTCATCGGGGCATCGGAGGCACCGAAGTCAACCGTCTTTTCGGTGAACTGCTTGATGCCGCCACCCGAGCCGATCGACTGGTAGTTGATCTGGATGCTGGGGTAGCGCTTGTTATACTCGCTGAACCACTTGGAGTACAGCACGAACGGGAAGGTGGCCCCCGCACCGTTCAGCTTGACCTGATCGCTGGGCGGGACGGGTGCAGTGATGGTCGCGACAGTCGCCGTGATGGCGGCGGTCGGCGCAGTTGTCGGGGCGGCAGTGGCAGCGGCGGTGGTCGCCGCCGGGGCGGTGGTCGCCGCCGGGGCGGTGGTCGCCGCCGGGGCGGTGGGGGCATTTGTCGTCTGAGCAACCGGAGCCGTGGTCGGCGGAGTGGTGGCCTTGCTGCCACACGCGGAGAGAACCGGGATGATCAGGGTCAGCAGAACCACGAGGGCCGCGAAGCGTTTGGAAAGAACGCGCATACATCCTCCTCTAAAACCGAAACACTGGTGGGTACCGTGGCGTACGACAACACAAAACCGGGGGCGAATGATCGTCCCGTCGGCACTGCGGAGTGCTTGGACACGCTTCGTGTTGCGCACGTACCACCGGGCCATTCTACGAGGTCGTGGTTAAGCACGAAGGATGTTTAGATTAAGCCCGTGTAAAGAAACGAAGAACAATCTGCTTCGGCTGGGCACTACGCGCCTATGCCACGGGCAGCGTGAAGCTGAAGGTACTCCCGTGGCCTTCGGTACTCTCGGCCCAGAGCCGACCGCCATGGCCCTCGACCAGATGCTTGGCGATGGCCAATCCCAGTCCAGTGCCGCCCGCGTGGCGCGTGCGGGCGCGATCAACCTTATAGAAGCGCTCGAAGATCCGTGGCAGATCCTGGGATGGGATGCCAATGCCGGTATCGCTCACACTGACGTGGAACCAGCCCCCTTCCCCATGTGGGTCGTCCGTCGTTGTTCCCGCTGGTGCGGGAGCAACTAGCGTGGCCTGCACCACCACGGCCCCGCCCGCCCGGTTGAACTTGACGGCGTTGTGCAACAGATTGAGCAGCACCTGACCGATGCGGTCGGCATCAATCAGGGCGAGACACTGTTGATCATGGATCTCGGCTGAGATCGTGATCTGCGTGCGATCCGCCTGGGGGCGGATACGCGCAATGGCGCGCTCGACCACGGGTAAAAGCGGGGTGGGCATCAGCTTGAGGGCCACACGGCCCGATTCGATCTGCGCCAACTCGTGCAACTCATCCACCAACTGTGTGACGGCGTCAATCTCCTGGGCCATCAGGTCAAGCATGCGCTGGGCAACCTCAGGTGGCGGTGCCGATTGCACCGTCTCCACCAGAAGTTTGAGTGAGGCCAGCGGGGTGCGTAGCTCGTGAGAGACGTTGGCGACCACATCGCGGCGCGCGCGCTCCAGCATACTGATCTGGGTCACATCGTGGATGAGCAGCATCGCCCCGCTGATCTGGCCGCTCGGGCCGAGGGGCGTACAGCGCAGGCGCAGAATGCGCCCGCTCGGGATCGGCTTCAGCACGATCTCACGGGACTCGCCATCGCGCAGCGCCTGGGCGATGAGGGCGTCGGCCTGATGATCGCGGATCAGGGCGATCAGCCCCTGGCCCAGCAGGGACTGACCGATCCCGAGCAGCGCCTCGGCTGGTTCATTAAGGAACTGGATTCGGCGGGCGGGGTTCACCACGATGACACCGGTGTCAATGCCGCCGACCACGGCGAGAAAGGCCGGCTGCCGGAGCGCGGCAAGCGGGTCAGGGACGGGCTTGGGCGGCGGCACAGGTGAAGGGGAAGGCGGTTGGTGCCTGGTCCAGCGCCACGCGCAGCACCCCAGGCTGGTAAAGAGGGCAAGGGAGAGTACAAGGTCAAGCACGGTCATGTGAGGCGATCCGATCCGTGATCTGTAGTGCATCGTGTGCGATCCGGTCACGCATCAGCGGGTGCTTCAAAACGGTAGCCAATGCCGCGCACGGTCTGGATGTAGCGGGGCCGGGCCGGGTCAGCCTCGATCTTCTCGCGGAGCCAGCGGATGTGGACATCCACGGTGCGGCTGTCGCCAACAAAGTCACTGCCCCAGACATGATCGAGTAGCAGGTCGCGCGAGAGCACAATGCCGTGATGGCGGATCAGGCAGGTGAGCAGATCGAACTCCTTCTGGGGGAGAGTCAGTTCGTCGCTGTCGCGCCAAGCCCGTCGGCTACTTGGATCAATCTTGATCACGCCGGCCTCCAGCAATTCACGGCCAGTATGGCGCGGCTGGCGCTCGCTGCGGCGCAGGATGGCGCGCACGCGGGCCAGGAACTCGCCGAGGCTGAAGGGCTTGCCGATATAATCATCCGCGCCCAGCTCCAGGCCGGCGATGCGATCGACCTCATCCTGACGGGCGGTGAGCATCATAATCGGGACATCGCTCTCCTGGCGAAGGATGCGGCAGATCGAGAAACCATCGAGACGCGGCAGCATAATGTCGAGCACAATCAGGTTGGGTAGCTCACGGCGGGCCAGATCAAGGCCCTGGATGCCGTCGCTGGCGTGGAGTACGAGGTAGCCCTCACGCTCAAGGTTATAGCGCAGCGCCTCGGCAAAGGTGAACTCATCTTCGACCAGCAGGATAGTGGGCATCGCGCACTTTAGCATGCGCCTGTGAACGAATCGTGATCAGTGTATTAAGTCCGAGTTAAGCGGTGGTGGCACGGGTCGCTCCATAACGATATCCAAACAAATGTTTAGCGCTGCACATCATACCAGCTTAATCAGTGCTTAACGTGTCCATCAATGTCTGTTTATATGCGCGTGGTAGAGTCC
>SESE01000778.1_pt1 | contig 13241 bp, 12 predicted proteins | sample 3171371 | NCBI WGS metagenome assembly SESE01 (sample SAMN06051881, study PRJNA518727) | freshwater metagenome | biome: subpolar coniferous forest; feature: holomictic lake; material: water; isolation source: holomictic Lake 442, 13 m depth | place: Canada: near Kenora, Ontario | collected... | reverse complement strand
CCTTCTTGGCCGTCGTCTGCGCCTGTATGCCGCTTGCCACTACCAGCAGGCTTACCAACATCCATCTTTTCATTGCAATCTTTCTTGAAAAAACACAGAATTACCGATCGGAATCCAGGACCGACCGAGGGTCCATTATCATCCGGCCCCTGACCGGATAATCAGCGCCCATGCACACGCTCGGCTTGCCTAACACCCTCCCCGCTTTACGCCCATGAAGAAGCTGCTGCTGCTCGGCGCTGGTCAGGCCCATCTCGATCTGTTGTCCACTCTGGCCAGCCAGCAGCCCGCCGATGTGCAGCTGACCCTGATTGCGCCCTATCCGCTGCACGTTTACGCCGGCATGGTCCCACGCTTTGTGGCTGGCCAGCACGCGCTGGAGAACTGCCTGATCAGCCTGGAGCCAATCCTGAAAAAAGCGGGTGCGCGCTGGCTCACAGGCAACGCGGCGGCGCTTGACGTCAACAAAAACACGCTGCGGCTCGCCGACGGCAGCACCTTTGGTTTTGACTGGCTTTCAATCGACACCGGAGCGCTGCAGAACCGTCAACAAATCGAGGCCGTCATGCCCGGCGCCCGTGAGCACGGACTTTTCGTGCGACCGCTGGAAGCCTTCTGCGCTTTGTGGCCCAGGGTGACCGAGCTGGCCACAAGCCGCCCACTGCGCATAGCGATCATAGGCAATGACCTGATGAGCGTCGAATTGGCGCTGGCCATGCGGCAACGCTTGCCGGGCTCAGCTGTCACCCTGCTTGCTGGTACCGACTGGCTAGCTGGCGCGATGGTGCCGGGCCATGAACAGCGCATCCTCAAGATCCTGCGAGAACACAGAGTCACCGTGCTGCCAGACCGGGTGGTCGGCATTGAGGCCCAGCAGGTTCTGCTCGCCAGTGGCGCGCGACTTGCCTGCGACGTCCCGATCGTCGCCAGCGCCGGGTCAGCACCGGCCTGGCTTTCTGGCAGCGCGCTCACACTGGACGTGCACGGGCGGATTGCACTTGACGTTTTCGGGCGCTCCATCAGCCACCCTAAGGTGCTTGCCGCCAACGAGGTCTCTAGCCGTGCCAAACCGGCCCTCACAAAAAACCTGCTGGCCCTGCTGGCCGGTTCACCAGCGCGCCGGCACCAGTCAGCGCCCGATCACCTGCATTTTGTGGCCTATGGCCAGCGCCGAGCGCTGCTCGTTTGGCGCGGCCTATCAATGCAGGGACGCTGGGCCGGGTGGCTCAAGGACTGGCTGGAAAGGCGCTACCTCCGGCGTTACCGACGCGACTGAACACGCAGTTTGCCGGCAATCTGACCAGCGGCAATCTGGCCGATCTCGGTTGCGGCTGAAAAACCGTGACGCCGGAAAATGTCAAGCACGGCTCCCACTGCGGCAGGCGCACAGGACACCAGCAGGCCGCCACTGGTTTGCGGATCGCTCAACAAGTCTTGATCAACCTTGGCAAAGTCCGCCGGCAACTCGAGGTCTTTTCCATAGGCAGCCCAGTTTCGTCCCGACGCCCCTGTCACCATGCCCTGCAGAGCCAGATCTCGCACACCGTCGAGCAAAGGCACGCTCGACCAATTGATCTCGACCGTGCAACCGGCCCCGCGTGCCAGTTCCAGAGCATGCCCGGCCAGGCCAAAACCGGTGACATCGGTCAGGGCGTGCACCCCGGGCAATGCCGCCAGATCCGGCCCAGGTGTATTGAGTTGGGTTGTCAGCTGGATCATCCGGGAATAGCCAGCGGCATCAAGTTTTTCTTTTTTCAGCGCTGCCGACAGGATGCCAACCCCGAGCGGCTTGCCAAGAATCAGCCTGTCGAGTGGCCTGGCATCAGCATTGCGTTTGACCCGGCTGGGGTGCACCAGGCCCAGAGCCACCAGACCGTAAATCGGCTCCACGGAGTCGATCGTGTGACCGCCCGCAATCGGAATGCCCGCCGCGCGGCAGACACTGGCGCCGCCTTCAAGAATTCTGCCAATGGTCCGCGTGGACAGTACATTGATCGGCATACCGACCAGGGCCAGCGCCAAAATGGGCTTGCCGCCCATGGCATAAACGTCCGAAATCGCGTTGGTGGCGGCGATTCGTCCGAAATCGAAGGGGTCATCCACAATCGGCATGAAGAAGTCAGTCGTTGCAATCAGCGCCTGCTCGTCGTTGAGCCAGTAAACAGCCGCATCGTCCGAGGTCTCGATGCCGACCAGCAACTCCCTGGGCAGCGGCATGGTGCTGACGTTTTTCAGGATATCCGACAGCACACCTGGGGCAATTTTGCAGCCACAGCCGCCGCCGTGGGACAGACTGGTCAGGCGCGGCTCGAGGGCCGGGGCGGCGGGGGAGTTTGGGCTTGAAGTGATCATAGGCGGGCTATTTTCCCTTGAAATGCCCCGCCGGCACTCCAATTTGGCAGCTATCGGTCCGATTGAACCCTTCAATTGGCACTCGATCCAAGAGAGTGCTAATATTGAGGGTATGACAAACAGGAGGTCTGCAATGGCTCATCCAACTGGAGTTTCAGGTTCCGCATTGACACTGGCCAACCCGTGGGCGGTGGTGCCCTCGCTGGGCAACCTCGATGCCTATATCTCGGCAGCCAATCGTCTGCCCATGCTGACGCTCGAACAGGAGCAGGAGTTCTCACGCAAGTACCGTCTGGACAACGATCTGGATGCTGCCGGGAAGCTGGTGCTCTCGCACCTGCGCCTGGTGGTTTCGATTTCACGCCAGTATCTGGGCTACGGTTTGCCGCACGGCGACCTGATTCAGGAAGGCAATGTCGGCCTGATGAAGGCTGTCAAGCGCTTCGACCCGGACCAGGGGGTGCGCCTGGTGAGCTACGCCATGCACTGGATCAAGGCCGAAATTCACGAGTACATCCTGAAGAACTGGCGCATGGTCAAGGTCGCCACGACCAAGGCCCAGCGCAAGCTGTTTTTCAACCTGCGTTCCATGAAGCAGCGCTACAAGAGCGACGACGCGGCAGCCGACACCGGCACGCACCGCGAAACCTTGAACGAAGAACAGATTGACGCCATGGCGGCTGAACTCAATGTAAAGCGCGAGGAAGTGATTGAGATGGAAACACGGCTCTCCGGCGGCGATGTGCTGCTCGATCCGAGCCCATCCGACGAGGGCGACACCGCCTTTGGCCCGATTGCCTACCTGACCGACACCCGGCACGAGCCCACCGCCATGATCGAGGCGCACCAGCGCGACATCCTGGCCAGCGACGGTATTGCCAGCGCACTTGAAGCGCTCGACGAGCGCAGCCGGCGCATTGTTGAGGAGCGCTGGCTCAAGGTCAATGACGACAATTCGGGCGGCATGACGCTGCATGAACTGGCAACAGAATATGGCGTCAGTGCGGAGCGGATTCGCCAGATAGAGGTGGCGGCCATGAAGAAAATGAAGAAAACACTAAGCGAGTACGCCTGATGATCCGACGCGCCGCCCTCTTCCTCGCGATGGCCGCGTTGTCCACCTGGGCAGCGGCGCAGAACCCGGCTAAGGATGCGGCGCCGTCCTGGCCCAGCCGACCCGTTCGCATCATCGTCGGCTTTCCCGCCGGATCGTCACCCGACCTGACTGCGCGCACCCTTGGCGAGCCACTTTCGCGGGCCTTGGGCCAGCCGGTGATCATCGAAAACAAGGTCGGTGCCGGCGGCAATATCGCCGCTGACTACGTGGCCAAGGCGACCGATGACCATACCATTGGTCTGATGATCAACGGCAACATGACGATTGCCAAGCTGCTCAACCCGAAGCTCAACTACGATCCGCTGAAGGATCTGACGCCGGTCAGCCTGATCGGCGTCTCACCGCTGGTGCTGACCGCTCCCGTGGGCGCGCCCGGCGCCACGGCGCAGGAATTTTTCGCGGCAGCGCGCAGCGCCAGTGACAAGTGGAGCTACGGCACACCCGGCGTTGGCACCGTAGGTCACATCGGAATGGAGTGGCTCAAGAGCAAGACCGGCATTAACCCGGTTCATGTGCCCTACCCTGGTTATCCCCAAGTGGCCAACGCCATGCTTGGTGGACAGTTGCAATTGGCGATGCTGCCCCCGGCATTGGCCACGGCGCAGATCAAGGCCGGCAAGTTGCGCGCTATCGGTGTTACCTCCAGCGGGCGCAGCACGCTGGTACCGGAACTGCCCAGCATGAGCGAGGCCGGTGTACAGGGCTTCAGCCTCGAAATCTGGAATGCCATCGCAGCACCGAATTCCATGCCCAAACCGGTGGTGGCCAAGCTCTCAAGCCTGTTCAGCGACATTGCGCGCTCGCCCGAGATGCGGCAAAAACTGTTTCAACAGGGTTGGCAGGTCCAAGGCACATCGGCCGAAGGCCTGGCCAATCGCGTCAAAGTGGATACTGCTCTGCTGGGCGGCGTCATCACTCTGCGTGGCATCAAGGCCGAATGAGCAGTCTGTCCAACTGGACCTTCAGAGTATCAAAGCGGGAAAACAGGGGATCGAGTTGCTCCGCCTGCAGTGGCTGTTTACCAAGTTGTTCTATTGCCGACTCCAGGAACAGGCTTGTCTGCTGCAAGCTGGCGACACCGGCTCGCTGGGAATGGCTCTGCAGAGTGTGCAGAAGCCGTAGCGCCTCGTTGCGGGCACTCACATTGTCCGGTCGGGCGCGCCATTGTCGAAGCGCGCCGCCCAGTTGGTGCAACAGGGTCGACGCCTCTTCAGTGAATTCTTCCGACAAGCCTGGGGTCGGCATATCCGTACTGATCAGCGCCGCTTCAGAAAACTCAAAGCGTTCAATCTCCTGCAGCGCCTGCAGCAACCCGGCTGCGGGCGGCTTGAGAAATCCAGCGGCAAATTGATGCAACAGGCGACGCAGGTCTTCTGCCGCCTCAAGAAATACGCTGGCATGCTGTGGCAGACCGAGCGCGTGGCATTGCACATGGTGCAGTGCCAGTTCGAGTGCTTGCGCCAGCTCGAACAAGGCCTGCAGTCCGATGCGCAACGAACTTGCAGCCAGTGAATGTGCCCAGCCCAGCGTGCTCTGCGAGATAGGCCGGTGCAGCTCCAGTGCCCATTCGCTTAGCTCAAGGTGCAGGCAGCGTGAGCACTCATCAGCCTCGTTCAGATAGGCGTTGAATTCAGCAATGCCAATGCGCAGGTTTCCAATCACCTTGGCCTGGTCTTGCGGATCTGGCTTAGCCAACTCGTAAGCCTGCCAGACAGCGCCCAGCAGCGGCAGCTGCGCTGCCCGCAGCGCATCGACCTTAGCCAGCAAGGACAACAACTCACGCGACAGTCTTGGCGAAACGTCGTTCTGGCCGCGCGCCAACGCCCGGTACTGCAACAGAATTTGCGAGAGCGCGCGTTTGCCCGGTGCATCTGCCACGCACAGGCCGCCCGCCATCGCCTCGAAATAGGCGGCGCAAATCTGCCAGAAAACGCGTGGCTCGAGCGCGCTCTGTGCGCTGACCAAGCCGAGGCTGATGTCACACATGACCTGGGCACAGGCGGCGTCGCCAGAGCGGATCAGTTTGAGTACGCAGCCGTCGATGCGGGACTGAAGCTCGGGCTCAAAGGCCAGGGCCTGCCGCTGCCGCGGCAGTGCAAAATCGATCCAGCGCCACTCCAGCGGCCGCTCGTCTGCCGGGCTCAAAGCTGCACCATTTCGAAATCTTCCTTGCGCGCGCCGCACTCTGGGCAAGTCCAGTTAATGGGTACGGCGCTCCAGGGCGTTCCGGCAGCCAGACCATGCTCGGGTGAACCGCTGGCTTCGTCATAGAGCCAGCCACAAATCAGACACATCCAGGTGTTGGTCGCACTCACAGCAAAACGCCTTCCAATAGAATGGCTTCATTGTAAAACCTGGCTTGCAACCGAAGGCGCCCTCGCACATGACACACTCCACTGACCACAACCAAGCCCTGTTCGATCGCGCCAAACGTGTGATCCCCGGCGGTGTCAATTCACCCGTCAGGGCTTTCAAGGCGGTCGGCGGCACACCGCGCTTTGTCAAGCGGGCCCAGGGCGCCTATTTCTGGGACGCCAACGAGCAGCGCTACATTGACTACATCGGCTCCTGGGGCCCCATGATTCTCGGTCACGGCCACCCGGCAGTCGTCAAGGCAGTCCAGGAGGCTGTTCTGGAAGGTTTCTCCTACGGCGCCCCAACCGAGCGCGAAGTGCAACTGGCAGAGGAAATCCTCAAGCTCATGCCCTCGATGGACATGGTGCGCCTGGTCAGTTCCGGCACCGAAGCTGCGATGAGCGCCATCCGCTTGGCCCGAGGTGCCACCGGTCGCAGCAAGCTGATCAAGTTTGAGGGCTGTTATCACGGCCATGCCGATGCGCTGCTGGTCAAAGCCGGCTCGGGTCTGGCAACCTTTGGCAACGCCACCAGTGCCGGGGTGCCGCCCGAGGTGGTGCAGCACACACTCGTTCTCGAATACAACAATGTGGCACAGCTCGAAGAAGCCTTTGACCTGTATGGCAGGGAGGTCGCCTGCCTGATGATCGAACCGATTGCCGGCAACATGAATTTTGTGCGTGCGTCGGTTCCCTTCGTGAAGCGCTGCCGCGAGTTGTGCACCGAGTACGGTGCGCTGCTGGTGTTTGACGAAGTCATGAACGGCTTTCGGGTCGCCCTGGGCGGCGCGCAAAGCGTGTATGCGTGCCAGATTCCGGGCTTTGAGCCTGACATGACAGTGATGGGCAAGGTCATTGGCGGGGGCATGCCGCTGGCGGCCTTTGGTGCCAAACGCGCCGTGATGGAACAGCTGGCGCCCTTGGGCGCCGTCTACCAGGCCGGCACGCTTTCGGGCAATCCGGTGGCCACGGCCTGTGGTCTGGCGACCTTGCATGAGATCAGCAAGCCCGGCTTCTTTGAAGAACTATCGAGGAAGACACAGTCCCTGGTCAGCGGCCTGCGAGCCGCGGCTGCCAGCGAAGGCGTGCCCTTTAGTGCCGACAGTGAAGGCGGCATGTTCGGTTTCTTCCTGCTACCCGAGTTGCCGCAGAACTACCCCCAGGTCATGAAGACCGACAGCGCGCGCTTCAACCAGTTGTTCCACGGTTTGCTCGATAGCGGCGTCTACATTGCCCCCGCGTTGTACGAGGCCGGCTTTGTCAGCGCGGCGCACAGTGACGAAGACATTGCCGCCACGGTGGCGACAGCGCGTCAGGTTTTCAAGCAGATGTAGCTCGGACCCCTCATGACTGCGCTGACGACCCGGCTGACGCGTTCGCTGCATCTTCGTCACCCGATCATCTCGGCGCCGATGGCCTTTGCCGGCGGTGGCGTTCTGGCCGCAGCGGTCAGCCAGGCGGGCGGTCTGGGCCTGATCGGTGGCGGCTACGGCGACCCGGCCTGGTTGGAAGAACAATTTGCCGCAGCCAAGGGTCAGCGGGTCGGCGTCGGATTCATATCGTGGTCGCTGCGCAAGTCTCCGTCCGTCTTGACCGATATCCTGAAATACCGACCCGCCGCGGTAATGCTTTCCTTTGGCGACCCTCGTCCCTTTATCGACGACATCCGCAGTGTCGGCGCTACCCTCATTTGCCAGTGCCAGGATATGGACCACGTGATGGATGCGGTCGACGCCGGGGCCGACATCATCGTGGCGCAAGGTGGCGAGGCCGGGGGCCACGGCGCCTTGCGCGGAACCTTGAGCTTCGTGCCGGAAGTGTCGGATTTTCTGACCAGGCAGTCACCCGGGACATTGCTGCTCGCCGCCGGCGGCATAGCCGATGGACGCGGACTGGCTGCCGCATTGATGCTTGGTGCCGATGGCGTCTTGCTTGGCACGCGCCTGTGGGCCTCCAGGGAGGCTCTTGTGAAGCCGGGTCACCACGGGGCCATCGTTGAAGCCAATGGTGATGGCACGCTGCGCACGCATGTTGCCGACATTGCACGACAGATTCCATGGCCACGCGGATTTAGCGCGCGGATTGCCCGCAATGCATTCACCGATCGATGGCACGGCCATGAGGACGCACTAGAGAAGAATATCGCTGTGGAAGGTACAAAGTACCGGCAGGCTTTTGCCGAAGGTGATCCAGACCAGTCCGGAGTATGGTTTGGCGAGGCAGCCGGCCTGATTGATGAAATTGAGTCAGCAGCTGACATTGTCGAAAAAATGGCGTCCAATGCAGCCCTGCATATCAAACACCTGGGAGACACGGTGCTCTCCTGACCATGGTCGAATCAAGCAACAGCCAACAGCGTCGTCGCACCCTGGTTCTGGCCATCGTCGTCGCGACCTATGCCTTGTCCTTTTTTCAGCGCTTCGCACCAGCCGGAATAGCAGCCGATCTGGTGGCTGCATTCAACACCAGCGCTTCTTCGCTGGGCGCACTGGCTGCAACCTACTTCTATGTTTACACGATCATGCAGGTACCCACCGGCATCCTGGTCGACACCCTGGGGCCACGCCGTATTCTGCTGATAGGGGCGGTGGTGGGAGGCGCTGGCAGCCTGATGTTCGCTCTGGCCAGCGGGCTCGAACTGGCGCTGGTCGGGCGCACACTGATCGGGCTGGGCGTCTCGGTCACGTTTATTGCCATGCTCAAGATCATCGCCGTGTCCTTCGATGAGCGCCGCTTTGCCACGCTGGTGGGCCTGGCGATGTTGATCGGCAATCTCGGCTCGGTGCTGGCCGGCGCCCCGCTATCATGGTTGGCCCAGTTAACCAGTTGGCGCCATATCTTTGTCGCCTTGGCCGGTGTTTCGCTGCTGCTGGGCATCGCCTGCTGGGTGCTGCTGCGAGAGCAGCCGGCCGTGGCGGGCCAGGCAGACCCGAAGCCCTCGTTTGACCGCAAACTGATTGTCGCGGGACTGGTCTCGGTGCTGAAGAACCGTGACAGCTGGCCCACGGTGTGTGTCAACTTCGGCATCTGCGGCAGCTTTTTTGCTTTTGCGGGACTGTGGGCAACGCCGTTTCTGACACAGGCCCACGGTCTGACACGCGCTGCCGCGGCCAACCATGTCAGTCTTTATTTTGTCGGCTTTGCACTGGGTTGCGTCTTCATGGGCGCGCTGTCGGATCGACTCGGCAAACGCAAGCCGGTGCTGATAGTGACCAGCCATCTGTATCTGCTGATCTGGCTCGTACTGCTGTGGGACCTGGCGCTGCCGCTGCTGGCAAGCTATGCCCTGTTCACCCTGATGGGTCTGGTCACCGCCGGTTTCACACTGACCTGGGCTTGCGCCAAAGAAGTCAATGCGCCTCTGCTCTCAGGCATCTCCACCAGCGTCACCAACATGGCCGGCTTCCTTGCTGGCGCCATCCTGCAGCCGCTGGTCGGATGGGTGATGGACCAGCGCTGGCAGGGCGGCCTGACGAGCACGGGAGCACGCCTCTTTACGCCGGACGATTACCACGCCGGCCTTCTGCTGCTGGCAGCTGTGGCAGCCTTTGGCGCGATAGCTTCATGGTGGATCAGGGAAACAGGTTGCCGCAATATCTGGCGGCAAGCGGGTCAGTGATTTCTTTAAGAAAGTTCTTGAAAAACCGGGCGGATAGTCTGGCAACTCGCCAAAGCACTGGTATCCCAGATTCTCGTAAAAACCTCTGGCACCAAACTGGGTGTCAACCCAGGCAGCCAGACAGCCTCGCTTCAGTGCTTCCTGTTCGGCACGCTGCATGATGGCCCGGCCCAGCCCCTGACCGCGAAGCCCTTCCGGGACCAGCAGCATCTGCGTGTAGAGCCAACCGTAGGCGGTCGCGCCCCAGAGGCCACCGATGACCGCATTCGCGCTATCCCGAACCGCAAGCACCAGCGGCCGCTGCTGACCCGGCCCGGCAAGCTTGACGTTGTACTGGATCAGGGCATTCGCAATCAACTTGCGAATGTCATCGTCTGCGCTGTCGGTCAACTGCAGCGTGCAGGCCAGCGGCCCGTTGGCGTCTGGCAAACTCATCTCCGGTACGCCTTCACTCAGTGTCGGAAATGGCGCACACCTGAGAACACCATGGCGACACCGCGCTCATCGGCAGCGCCTATCACCTCCTGGTCGCGCATCGAGCCACCGGGTTGGATGATGCAGCTCGCACCTGCGTCCACCACGACGTCGAGGCCATCACGAAACGGAAAGAAGGCATCGCTCGCTGCCGCCGTGCCCGCGAGCGAGAGCCCGGCATGCTGTGCCTTGATGCTGGCAATGCGTGCCGAATCGAGCCGGCTCATCTGCCCGGCGCCCACCCCCATGGTCATGCCGTCTTTGCAGAACACGATGGCATTGCTCTTGACGAATTTGGCGACGTTCCAGGCGAACAGCAAATCCTGCAACTGCTGGGGCGTTGGCTGCAGCTTGGTCACCACTTTCAGATCAGCCAGCGTGAGCTGGTGGTTGTCGGCGGTCTGCATCAGCAGGCCGGAGCCCACGCGCTTGAAGTCCACTGCATTGCGCCCGTTGTCCCAGTCGCTGGCGCCACCGGCTGGCAGGGCAATCTTGAGGATACGCACGTTGACCTTGCTCTTGAAAACGGCCAGCGCCTCGGGTGTGTAGTCGGGCGCCATCAGCACTTCGACAAACTGTTTTGAAATTTCAAGCGCTGCGGCTTCGTCCAGCGTCCCATTCAGCGCGATGATGCCGCCGAAGGCCGAAGTGGGATCGGTCTTGAACGCCTTGCTGTAGGCCTCCAGCGCGTTGGCACCGACCGCCACACCACACGGGTTGGCGTGCTTGACGATAACGCAGGCAGCAGCGCCTTCAGCGCTAAAACTCTTTACACATTCCCAGGCTGCGTCGGCGTCGGCGATGTTGTTGTAACTCAGCTCCTTGCCCTGCAACTGCTGCGCCGTCACCAGCGCGCCCGGTGCCGCGTGCAGGTCGCGATAAAAGGCCGCCTGCTGGTGCGGATTTTCGCCATAGCGCAGGTCCTGCAGCTTGACAAAACGCGCATTCGACTGCGCCGGAAACAACTGCCTGGAGGGCGTGTTGTTGCCTTCTTCAAAGTTGAGTGCCGACAGGTAGTCACTGATGGCCCCGTCATACTGGCTGATGCGGTTAAACGCCGCCACCGACAAGGCAAATTTCGTCTTCAGACTGATGCCACCGGCCTTGAGCTCCGCCAGCACACCGGCGTACTGGGCGGCGTCGGTCAGCACGGCCACATCTTTCCAGTTCTTGGCTGCGCTGCGCACCATGGCGGGACCACCGATGTCGATGTTCTCGATGGCTTCTTCCAGCGTGCAGCCGGTCTTGGCGACTGTTGCCTCAAACGGATACAGGTTAACCACCAGCAGGTCGATGGTGTCGATGTGGTGCACCTGCAGCGCCGCCATGTGCTCGGGCAAATCGCGCCGTGCCAGCAGGCCGCCATGCACCTTGGGGTGCAGAGTCTTGACACGGCCGTCGAGCATCTCAGGAAACCCCGTGAGTTCAGCCACCTCTGTCACGGGCATCCCCTTGTCAGCGAGCAGCCTGGCGGTGCCGCCCGTGGAAATGAGCTTGATGCCTAACTCGTGCAGAGCCTGGGCAAACTCAACAATGCCAGTTTTGTCGGAGACAGAAATGAGTGCGTTCATGGATTCAATTCAAAGATTCAATCAATTGATTTACTTGATCAACTTGTGTTCAAGCAGCTTTTTGCGCAAGGTGTTGCGATTCAGGCCCAACCACTGTGCTGCTCTGGACTGGTTGTCGTCGGCGTGGCGCATGACGACTTCGAGCAGCGGCTTTTCAACGGTGTGAAGCATCATGTTGTACATGCCATCGGGCTCCGTCCCACGCAAATCGCGCAGATAGGTTTCCAGACTCGTGCGTATGCATTCTTCTATGTATTTCTTGCTCATGCTGCTAACTCTCCCTCTATCGTGCTCTCCAGGCGATTCGATGGATACGAAGCGCCGTCCCCTATTCTGTCCATGCGCTGATTCAGGCCATCAAAATAATCTGACACAGCCGCCACCTGGTTGATGCAATTTTCGATCAGATTCATTTGCCGGCGAAATTCCTCGCCGCCAGGCAGGCTCCTGACGTACCAGCCAATGTGCTTGCGCGCGCTGCGCACACCCAAAAATTCGCCATACAGTTCGTAATGATCCTGCAGATGCAGCATTGCCCACTGCTTGACTTCAGCCACCAGCGGCGGTGCCAGGTGGCTGCCGTTTGCCAGAAAATGAGCAATCTCGCGAAAGATCCAGGGTCGGCCCTGGGCCGCCCGGCCAATCATCAGCGCATCGGCCCCGGTAGCTGCCAGCACGGCAAGGGCTTTTTCTGGCGAATCGATATCTCCATTGGCCACCACCGGCACGCTCACTGCCGCCTTGACTGCGGCAGCGGTGTCGTACTCGGCCAGTCCGCTATAGCCTTGCTCGCGTGTGCGTCCGTGCACCGTGATCATCTGCACGCCAGCGGCCTGCGCCTGCACTGCCAACGCCACTGCGTTCCTGTGCCCTTGTGACCAGCCACTGCGCATCTTGAGCGTCACCGGCACGCCGCGCGGCGCACAAGCGCTTACCACCGCCTCAACAATGGCCAGCGCCAGCCACGGGTCCTGCATCAAGGCAGAGCCAGCCCATTTGTTGCAAACCTTCTTGGCCGGACAGCCCATGTTGATGTCAATGATTTGCGCGCCGCGGTCGATGTTGTAGCGCGCCGCATCTGCCATCAGCGCCGGCTCAGTACCAGCAATCTGGACCGCGATCGGTCCGGGCTCGCCCTCGTGATTTGCGCGCCGCGTGGTCTTGGGCGTATGCCACAGGTCAGGGCGGCTGCTGATCATCTCGCTGACGGCATAGCCCGCGCCAAGACGCCGGCAAAGCTGTCGGAAGGGCCGGTCCGTCACCCCCGCCATGGGAGCAACAAACAATGGATTGGCGAGGAAATGAGGACCGATGTTCATGCGCGTTGCTGATTCTAGCTGCCCAAAATTTCAGCAATTGAAACGTAAACCTATACTTGCGCACCGATGGAAGCCTGGCTCGAACAACTGCTGGTACTGCTTGCACTGCCTCAATACGGGCTGAGCACGGTGTTTGTCGTTTCCTTTGTTTCCGCCACGCTGCTGCCGCTGGGTTCGGAACCTGCTGTTTTTGGTCTGGTCACGCTCAACCCGCAATTGTTCTGGCCGACGATTCTGGTGGCCACTGCCGGTAATACGCTGGGAGGTGCACTGGACTGGGTTATGGGACTGGCATCGCACGAGGTCGTTGACCGTTACCAACATTCCAGGCACCATCTCAAGGCGCTGGATTGGCTGAAACGCATAGGTCCCAAAGCCTGCCTGCTCGCATGGCTGCCCATCATTGGTGACCCGCTGTGCGCGGTGGCCGGTTGG
>SESE01000776.1_pt1 | contig 13250 bp, 6 predicted proteins | sample 3171371 | NCBI WGS metagenome assembly SESE01 (sample SAMN06051881, study PRJNA518727) | freshwater metagenome | biome: subpolar coniferous forest; feature: holomictic lake; material: water; isolation source: holomictic Lake 442, 13 m depth | place: Canada: near Kenora, Ontario | collected... | reverse complement strand
TATTCTTATCTCTTTCAAAATATTCGCTCCTAATTGTTGGTTTTTCAAGGAATTTAAATTCTTTCCGCCCAAAGGATACTTCAACATCTCGTTATTTTATTGGCACCGGACACCTCCTAAAAACTATAGCAAAGTACTTGACGCAATTGCTGGACGTATCCATCTTTCTCCTGCAAAGTTTATTTACCGAAAAGTGTCGTTCTATGTCGCGAGTGACCATGGCTTTGTTGCTGGAACTTTCGTCCCTCTTTAGCCATAGCATGAAGATAATTCACCCTTTGAAAATGAGATAGTGCTTGTAAAAGCACCGACGCAGTCAAAGTATGGCAATGCGTAACCCGTACCTCAAAGTGGAGCCTCAATTGATGAACATGTCCGTCGCTCATTGTCATAGCGAGAAACTTAAAATAACATCCGTTTCTATATTTCCAGCTATCCAGGATTTTTCCTGTGGATTCAGACCCGTTATCCACAGTAATGGCTACCAGAAATATATTCAAATTAGTCTGACGTACAGCCCTTCACTTACAACCAACGACACCCTGAAGGGCTTTGATCAGTTCTTCCGGTGTGCAGATCCTTGGTACATCTGGCACTATCCAGCCAAATTTGGATATTGGTCGAATGAACTCTTGCGAAGGAGTGCACACACAAAACTCAACATCCCAAGCGCCATGCACTGGAGAGTCAGGAAGCTGGCACTCATTGCTGAATGCATTGGCTGCCGCTTTTGCTTGCTTTAAATCTTTAGTCAATTGCGATGAGCGTTGTTGCACCACCGCTGGATCACCCCGAAAAAAAAATGATGATTTTGCGTGCGCTTTACACTCAATGACAAATACTTTCTTTTTCGCAGAGACGATCAAATCACACTCAGTTTTCCCTCCATGTTCATTTCTCACCAACATTTTTACTCCGATTACTTTTACACTTGGTACATGCTTCTCAATCATAGTTTTTACGCTCAGGGTAAAACGGTCGCCATGCTGGGAGGAAAACCAGTCTTTTGCTCTTTCAATTAGATCGCGCAGAAAATCTCCAATTCCTGAGAGATCCATGTAGAACTCGTCGCTAGGTGCCTTGTAGAGCAAAGGATACGTACGAAGGCGGCTTAGATCCATAACAGCACATTTTTCACACGTAACGGCTAAGCCATTAAAGAACTCCTCCACTAATTCTCGTCTTTGACTTTCCTCAGGCGCCCAAGGTGTTGGAATAGCTGAAAGCGATTTGATCCAATGCTCACGCGAGAAGCGGATATAGCCTTTCCGTAGTAGGCTGAATGTGAAGTCGAGCTTGTGTTGGAATTCTTCAGAGAAGTCGGATGGTTGCAACTGTAGTTTTATTTCGCCTGTAGACTTCACTATATCTATTTTTTCCGGTAAATTAAGCGTATTGAACACATTGATTGATAGAGTATAAAGCACTTGAGCAATTGCTTCCACACGCACATTGAAAAGATCTGTGATTGCTTCTCGATAACTTTCTAAAATATATAGAACTGGTTTCCAGCGAAACAAAGATGGCATAAAGTTAACGTTCAGTGTGAGTTCTTGCCTTGGTTCATACAACATTATCTGAGAACCAATACGACTTCTAGCGAAGCAGAATACAAAGATCTCTCCTACGTTAATTTCGAATATGTCCTTGGTATCCTGAGCAATAAGGCCTTGATCGCGAAACAATCCTTGGGGCCGTCTAGCCTCGTATGAGTCCACTGCCAATGTCGTTTCGGAATCCATTTCGTATTGTAATGGATTTATGGCTGTTGGTCGAAATTTTGCACCCTTTCCAACTAATCGCATTACTATGACAATAGTGTCCAAGATGTTAGCAAGGGTCGCAATACGATCGGCAACGAATAGCGTCTCGCGTGTCCACGCATACACCAATGCGTGCGTAGAATTCGCCACCAAAACACCTCTGGGTTTGTTGAGATTAGGATTAGTGTATTTGACTAAACCCAGGGATAGATATGTCAGCCAGTTGGCACCACCCATGAACTGTATGGGAGCACGGCGGAGTATCGCCATTAAATCATCAAAACCTTGATCTTGACACAGGTCACGAAAGCGCTCCTCTGACTTTGCAAAAGCTATGCTGAGAATTTCAAAGGCCTTTGTAGGCTTTGGATTCGTATTGAAATATGATGCGATTGGTACAGTTACAAAGGCAAACTCTTCATCACGATTTCTTAGAATTTCATGTGAGTTGCTATTGTAAAAATCCTCCAAGCATCCACAGATTGGATCAAAAACAGTTTTTTTCATGGCACTGCTTGTTTGAGATATTCCGGTAACCCAATATTCGATCTATCGACACTGTGGTAAACGAGGTCTGATCTCTAAGCTCACCACCCTTTCTGCAACTGCTCCCTGACAGCAATTGGATCAAGAACAAGTGAGCAGGTTTCCCAGTCGGCATCCTCAACCTTGCTGTATTTGACGTCGAATGGGTTGCGAGTAGCGGCTGTCCGGTCAATAAGCTGCCGTGCTTCTGTCTCGCTGTTCAATGCTATTTGTACCCAGACATCTTCGAGGGTATCGGGAATTTGCCCGAAAAGTTCGTGAATTGATTCAAGCCTGTCCGCAAGTACCTGATGCACCCGATCTTCGACGGAGTCGCGGTAGCGGAGGTTGGCGATCCAGACTTCGCTTCTTGCTTGGCCGATTCTTTGAATACGGCCTTTCCGCTGTTCCAGACGGGTTGGATTCCAGGGAAGATCAATATTGATGAGGGCGCCAAGTCGCTGCAGATTTAAGCCTTCTGATGCTGCATCTGTTCCAAGGAGCAGTTTCAGTTCACCAGACCGAACTCGCGCTTTCAGGGTTTCTCGATCACACCGCACAAACTTGCCTTGACGCCAAACGCCTGAGCGAGTGCTTCCGGCATAGAGGCCGAACTCCAGTTCAGAAAATTCTGCTCGTTTGGCAAGTTCATCGCCGACCCAGCGCACCGTATCGTAGTACTGTGAAAAAAGGATACAGCCCAACTCAAGCCACGGTCTCTCTGCCTTGGGTGATGTTCCAAGGAGAAAGCTGATCACGGCATCCAGTTTGGGCTCTTTGTTTCCTCCCTCTCGAAGCAGTTGCAGGCAGCGATTGAGTGAAGCAATTTCAGCAGGAGAGAAATTTTTAAACTCACTTCCTCCATTTATCGCGCTTCCCTGAGTCAAGGCGTTGTCATCTGAATCGTCATCATCCTCTTCATTGGGTTCGTCAGGATCTTGCCCCAGGAGCCGCATAATGGTGCGTCGTCCAGCTTCCATGGAGCTGCCCAATCGCCTTAACAGCAAGGTTTTGAAAAAACCTGCGCCCTTGACCCGTTGCTGAAGGAGAAGGCTGAATGCCTCTGCCTCTTTGTAAGCATCAAGAAGATAGCCGCTGAGTTCAAGGACACCAAGGTCATCTTCTCCGAACAGTCTCACGGCAATTCTTGGCAGAAAATATTCTCCGGTCACCGGATTAATGGTGGCTTCGAGGTGAGCCCGGGTGCGACGAACGATACAGCGCAGGAGCGGATTGAACAGCTCCCCGTACTCGGGCAGAATGTCGCGTTGCAACTGAACTCGACGGATGGCCGGTGATAATCGGTCAAGCACTTCGGGGCTGAATTGCCAAACCTTGTCGTCAGCGTCAATGTTGCGGCGAATTCGATCGAATGCAGGACTCTCTGCACGTGAAGGCAAAGGATCACGAACGTATTGCCACCCCTCCCGGTCATTGAGTGGCACGGCGGTATCACCCACCGCAATCGAAAGGCAATGGCTTGCCCGGTACCAGGGGCTTGTAAGTGTACCGCCGCCAAGAACCCCGTCATTTCCGTGAGAGAGAATATTCAGGAGATCCCACGCTTCAACCGGGTGGAGCTGCACCGGCGTTGCGGTGGCAAGAAGCATGCTTTTGGTTGAGGAGCCTATTGACTGCAAAAATGCCATAAGCTTGTTTGGCACGAACCGTTCATCAATCTCTTCCGGGCCGGAATCAACCTTTGGCAAGGTATAGCGTCGCGCCCGGTGTGCCTCATCAACAATAACACAGGTATATTTTTTTGACCGTAACTGCTGGAGAGCTTCAGGCATTCCGCGTACAACCAGACCCTGTGAGACCAGACCAATCCGGCGAGGGCAGCGCCCCAGCGATTTCACTCCATCGGAAGGATATTCGAGTTCATTTTCATCAATCCACGCATGTCCATTCCAGCGAGCTGAGGGAAGTTGCAGGAGTTCCATCATCTCATCCTGCCATTGCTGCAAGAGCGGTTTCGGGGCAAGTACCAGTATCGGGCCGCCATCAGGATCATCCAAAGCCATCAAAAGCGCCGCCATTGCCAGTTGAATGGTCTTGCCCAAACCAACCTGATCGGCAAGAAGAAGTCGGGCGCCTCCAAGCCGGTGTCGCTGCAACGCTAACTGGGCAAAATATTTCTGATGCGGCCAGAGACCTTGTTCACGACGATACAAAGGAGTTTCAACCGCAACCGATGCTGCTGAAAGCCTTGTATCAACAGTAGTTTGCCACTCCGGCGGATCAATAACCCTGCGGGAAATAATGCGCTTCAAATCCTGGGCGATAAATGGGCAACAGGCCAAATCCATTGCTCTCGGGTCATTCCAGAGCGCATCAAACTCCTCCTGCACCCAGGCGACGCTCTCCGGTGAGTCATCTTCCCAGAGCAACTCGTAATTGATTTTCCATGCGGAGGCGCTCTCGTTCACACTGCCAAGAAATGAGATTGCCGACCGGTCGGCATAACGGATAACGCCAGCCTTGCCATGAACAAGACCAAATGCAGAGTCGGGCAAAACGCGCACCACCATTTTGCCAGTGGTCAGCGCATCATAAAGAGCCTGATACCGGGGGATGGCAGCGGGTGGAGCCGCTTCAGGCAATCCGGCACACCAACTGCGGCGAAGAGCGGCCTGGGCTGCGGCTGCCGTAACCACATCCTGCGGGTCAAGGTCAGAATTACAAATAATCCTGACCGGGCCACCAACTTTTGAAATGGCTTCACCGGCAACCTCAAACAGACTGGAGCGGAAATAGCCAGCGATCCGGTCATAAGAGAGAGCACCTTCCAGCCGCTGATTGAGAAGCGCATGGTCAAGGCGAGCACGCCTGCTTGAGTATCGTGTCAGCATGGGCTACCTATGCTTCGTCGTTACGGAGCCTGCCGGAGAGCACCCGGGCCGCTTGTGCATCTTTATGCCACTCCTCCATTCCTGAGCTGTTGCCAAGCCGGGCAAACCACTCAAGCAGACCGATAAACCTATCCCGCTGGTTCCAGTACCCCTGGCCAAAGGTATCGCGCAAATACTGGCGTCCCGGCTCAGGGTTATCATCAGCCCCGGTTGTTTCACGAACGGCAAACAGGAGATGCCTCAATGGCGATAGGGCAAAGGGGTGCGGAGCACCGGAAGCTGCCCGACCACGCCGAGGCGTAAGCATCGTCTGGTTTTGAGCTGCACCCTCAAGAGAGGCAAGGTGTGCTGACCCCAAATCGGATGGAGTGACCATACGGGTACCATTGGCTTTGTCGGATTGAAGCAGGGGGCGAATGTCGGTAACGCCAAAGCCCCGCGCAAGTTCTTCATACATACCCTTGCGCCGTTCGCCGCGTGACTCAACGTCGAGTGAGCGCATGTAGTACCGTTCAACCAGCGAGAGGTCGCGCCATAACCGGTCGAGCCCTTGTGGTACAAGGTAATCACAGGCAATTCCAAGCGCTCGCTCGATAACCGCCTGAAAATCACTCTTTTCGTTTGCTGCACGCAGGGCAAAAAGCTCATGCTCAACATCGCGTCCGTCGATATTGCCATACCGGGTAAGCACCTTGAGCGCAGCGGCGTAGGCCGCAAGCTGATAATCAGCATCATTGAAGTTTGGTTCTCCGCCTTCATCAAGCGCCTGCATGGAGGCTATCTGGCACTTCACCTCATCTTCCACCAGAGGATACAGCTCGTCGAGGAAGCCGGGTTCATTGCCAAGCCGTTTGCGCAAGACGAGGCAGACGGTGCCTTGCACATAGTTGCCTATCTTGAAGCCGCCCGCATCGGTTTCTGTGCTGATGGTCCAGGCAGCCGTTGCCTTGAGCCCGGCAGCCCAGAGAATCATGCCGAGATCGGCCCAGACGGCAGGGTTCTGGTGGGTGAACATCACCATCTGCATACCGTTGTCCGGCATGTGCCGGGCAAGATTTCTGTAAATTTCCACCATGGAACGCCGGAAATCATCGCCATTGCCACGTACTGCCAGTTCAGCGCGGGCATCGGGTGTCCATTCAGGAAAAGCCCAGAGCAGTTGCTTGTCGTACCATGCAAGGAAAAAGTCTCCGAGTTCGTGGTAGTTTATGGCATCGGCATAAGGTGGATCGGTTATCCAGAGATCACATGTTTCATGAAGGTCACGAGCGTCGGACAACTTGACATTAGAGTTTCCATATTCTGAAAGATCTGAAGTGACTTCAAAAACAGTCCACGTTGGCCCAATTTTTAGCATAGGTCTAACTGAGAAGTTGTAGAAAGGGTTTAGCGATTGGTTGTAGAACGTATTATTTCCTTTCTCGTTTCCTTTTTGTTGCAACCAACTACTTAACCGAGAGTTCCAATTGCTTAAACTTCCCAACCCAAGCAAGCATCCGATCTTAACCGTTCTTGAGTGCGCCATTTTTCCGCTGATTTCAGCCAGCAACCCATGAGTCAACAACTGTCTTGGTGTAAAGAGCTGGTGCCAGTGCGTCCAGCCACGTTCCCTGAATAAGCGATCTGTTTCAGCTCCTTTTTCAGGTATCGCCTTCGATGGAATAAACCCCTCACGTTGCCAGTCAGCAAAACGCTCTCGGAGCAATTCAAGCACCTTCGCTTCACGGGCAAGATCAGCCGCATTGGGTGCAGCATAACGACGAACAAGCTTTGGCTTGCCATTGTGCATTACGGTTTTTGCCCATCGGATGCAATAGAGCCGTTCCTGAAACACATCACCGGGTCGAGGCACCACATCGTCATTGCTCCAACGGCGCAAACCTTCAGGGCCACGCAATGCTTCCACCGACCAGGAACGCGTTGTATCAAACGGATCAATGACTCGGCTATCAACCATAGTTGCATTTTTCGGAGTCATTTTTTTCTTCGCGTCACCCTTCCAATACTTTAGCTCAGCGTCCGAAACTTTTATGATCTCAGGCTGAAGCCGATCGGAACCTGATTCCCGATGCCATAGGGCCACAACCCTTGATTTTTCTCCGATAAGCCAGCTCGGAGCAAGCGGAATGTAGTAGTCACACCCCTCCGGCTTCACTTCCACACAGTACAGGTAAGCATCCGCACGTTCACCATGCTCGTTGTGCTCAATACCCCATTCAGAAACCTGGCGGTCGGCGGCGGCCAGTGCCTCAGCCTGAACACGCATGATCTCTTCCTGCACCTGCTTGCCGCCACCGAGCAAATTCAGACTGGCCCAGGTAAGCAATCCAGCCACAGGATTAAGATCAGAGCCAAAAGCCTCACATCCAATACGGGCAGCCTCAAAAGGAATGGAGCCTCCGCCACAAAAGCAGTCGCCGACACGGGGCGTATGGCCATAGGTACGCTGGCCGAGTTGTTCAATCAGTTCAGCAAGGTTACTGGCCGTGGTGCTAAGGTGAGCATTAATCTCTTCCCATGCTTGTTCGATTGGTCCATCAATATTTTCGGGGCGTTCGCACAGCCTCAGGCGTTCGGCATAAGGCATTCGATTAAACACGGTGATTTGCAGAGCATTGGAATATACAAGAAGCGCTTTTCTTGCCATCTCGGCTTGTTCGACAGCTTCCTTCAATACTGCACTGGCAGTCGCTATAGCGTCGAGATTACTCTTTGGAAGACGTTTGAGTTCTTCTGTTACCTCGTTGATTTTGTTGAAGAGCCGTTCACGTTCTGTGAGCAGTTCATGGTAACGGTTACGTTCATCGGGCAAGGCAAGCTCAAACAACTCTGTCAGGGTATAGCGTTCGTTTGGCTTCCAGCGCTGCACGGTACCATCATCATCCATAGTGAGGATTTTAAGGAAAATCTCACGATCTCGCTTCGGATCATTGGACGCGGGCATAAGCATTCCAAGAATACTTGCCCTGACAAGAATCAGCGGCTTTCTGCCCCACCACTTGCCAAGTCGAGTCAGTGTCTGGCTATTATTGGCTTTCCGCTCTTTATAGGACTCAGCCGAAAGACGGGCAATGGGAAACTGTGTTTCAATAAATGCGGGCATACCAGAGGAGCTGTTAAAGATTGAGTGCCAACTGATCGTGATGGCCGAGGAGTTCACGACGGGCACGCGGTGAACTCCCTTCGCCCTTTACAAAGGGATTATCTGCCAGCGCCGCCCTGAGCGCCTTGCGCCAGCCAATGCCCCGCTGCAATGCCTGGGCTGTGGTGGCAACCGTCATGGTGTAGAGCCACCAGCGCTCTTCAGGCGCAAGGGCTTCCCAGTTTTGCAGGGCATTTGGAATATCTCCCGGTGGGGCCTCTTCTACCGCCCAGCAGAGAACGCAGAGTTCCTTGCCGAGTGAAGGGTGAACCGGCACGGGCTTTGAGGGATTTTTTATGAATTTGCAGGAGGGGAAGCCGTTTGCGCGAAGGCGGTGATTGGCCTCCTCCCAGAAGGTTGGGGCAAGCGCCAGCCAGCGTGCCCGGTCTATCAAAACGCGCAATGAGGGGTCTTTGTGTGAAACCGGGTCGGAGATACGTACGCCAAAAACATCGAGGTCTGAACCACGGTGCTCGGTAATGGCAATCAAATCGGTCTGATTGCTCCCTTTTGGCACATCAATCACAAAGCCGTGGCGGATTTCATCGGGCAAAAAACCCAAACCAACCGTTTTCCTGCTGGTTCCTGTATCTGGTTTTGCCATGATCTACTGGGTTACTTTGGTCATATCAAGCGATTGACCGGCATTTCTCAGCCAGTCGAGCAGCGCCTGACCGGTTGAAAATCCAAGCGAGCCAAGAGTCATCTTCAAACCGCCAGCACCAACCAGAATCTGGAGGCTGTCAGCAATTGATTTGAGGGCGGTTGCCTGGTATCCTCCATCAATATCACCGGTATATTCGATATGCTGGAGTTCATCAGCGCTTTCAGCCGACAAAGAAAGAGCATAGGCCGTAATATTCCCGGCACTCTCCATTTTTTGCAAAAAGTCCCAGACGGTTCCTGCATCGTCAAGGCGAATTCGTTGACTATAACGAGCAGGCTTGGTACGATCAAGCGTTGGATCGGTCGTTCCCGGTTGGGGAATGGTGATACGAATTGAATCTGAGGCGAGCGAGTAGGCCGCAGCATAGGCGTAGGCACAGACCACCCTGCAACCAGCGGGTACCCTGAAGATGTTATCGTAGGTGGCCGCAGCAACAGAGGTTGGCGCACTGCCATCAGTGGTGTAGCGAATGGTAATTCCGTTGGCTTTGGGCAGCGCTTGCAGCTCAACCTCAAAGTGGTCGCCCCGATGATGGAGCTGATATTTCAGCCGCAACTGTGCACTCCACTCCTTGACAACACCCAACCGTTCAGGCTCTTCCGGGTCAACCGCCAAAAAACGGTAACGCAGGCCAGAGGCTTCAAAGCGGGCTGGAGTGGGAACCGGTGATGATGCTGTTGTCGGTTCCGAATCGCCGGTTTCATAGACGATTTGGGTAGCGTGAAGCGGCTCAACTTTCAGGAAGGTGTGGCCATCACCATCTTCAGATTCAGACAACACCCTGATCTCAACGGTGGGTTGTGGCGGAGGGAATGGGCCACGACGAACATGGGAGCCCTCTTCGCGCCACAACCCGCGACGCAGGCAGTCGGATTTCAGCTCATCAAGTGCCGATGTTTTGTGCAAGGGCCAGTTGGTATTGACTGCGGCGGCTCTTTTGAAGTCTGCCCAGAGAACAACTTTTGTCTCTGCTGAACCAAAAAGGCGCCCCTCAGCCCGAACACGGAAACTATCCTCATCAATCTTTGCTGTGAATTTCTGTGCTCCTTCAAGGGTTTTGCGAATTGTTGCCTCACCGTTCTGGTTTCCGGCAAATGCAAGGTCAATGCCGGTTGACCTGAGCGCAGAATTGATGGATGGGTAAACAATCTGATCGAAAGATTCTTTGAGGGCAGCGCTGAACTGAAGGCCAATACGGTCGCGCAAACCATCGATAGCTCGCCATTGCGGGTCGTCCGGTGGAGTGCCTTCCGATTTGAGTTCATCCTGAATACTCTGGAGCGCTCTTGTCTGGCGTGCGGCGTCAATCACTTTCTGAAAGGTGTCACGCGAGCCACTCAAAAAAAGCACACGGTTCTTGTATTGCTGCTGCTCCCACCATGCCTGCCAATCGGAAGCAATGGGTAGTTGATTTGCCTGTCCACCGGGGCGGGTAATCACGAGGGTTGTTCTCTCTTGCTCAAGCGGTACTTCATCGAGTGGAGGGAGCACCTTGACTATCTGGTAACAATCCCTCATTGACGCGGCAAAATAATCGTCAAGATGATCACGCAGCATTCGCTCAACCGTTTCGGCGTGCAGTGAGAGCGCCGTTGAACGAAGCTTTGCCGCAAGGTTTTGCTGGTTTTTAAAAAAGTGGCGTCCGTCAGCAGAGGTATGCAGGTACCATGCGCGGATCGCCAGTTTGTCAAGAACATTTGCCTTGAAGGTTGAGAGGTCGCGACCGGGCCGCTGGAGGCAGTCAATTACTTGATATTCCCGTAATCCATGAATGGCGCCGGGAGTTGTAGAGAGTGATGCCACCAGAATGAGGCGTGCAGCATCAGATGCGTCAGAATTGCCATTGGATTTGTCTATCTGTTCCACCTCGGAGTCCCCGCCATGCGCAATATCATGGGCAATTGCCTCACTTAACGAAGGGTTTATTGTCCTGATTTCAGAGGCGATTTCATCAATATTCAAATTGATGTCGTAAGGATGGATAAGCTGTAATCCTTTTGCTTTGTTAGAGTTCCATAAGTCGGAAATCACCATCTGCATAAGCCGGATAACTCCACGGGTCTGCTGGAAACCGTCGTTCTCTTTGAACTTACCAACCAACTCTCTCAAATCAGGATGAAAGGGGTATGAATCCATGACACGGGTGTAGAGCGACTCGGGCGTCGTGCTTGTTAGGTTCATCTGATTTGCCGTACGAAGCGCATCCCTGTAGGCCGATGCAACCTTTTCAATTTCAGATTCGGCTACGTTGTTTTGAAACAGCCGTTTTCTCAGAATATGGTAGAGTTCATCTCCGTTGGGATTGACGGGAGTTATGGGCACGGCAATCCGTCTCGCTTCTGAAGCGGTATGCTGCACAGCACGATCAAAGGCGGTATTGAGTTTTTGTTGCCCAACGCTGTAATTGGTGCCTGCCAGATCGGAGATAATAAGGCAGACATTATCCATTTCGGCAACTGCGCTGAAAAGATTTGCCAGTGCGGTGGTTGTCACCAAACCAAGATCACCGCTCCCCACCGAAACCGCAACGGCGTATTCAAGGTAAGGGGGCAATTCATCAAGGAATAAAACCAACGGGTCACCACCAAGAAGCTGTTTCCATGCTTCAGGCCCTGGAGCGCTCAGTAATGGAGAAACGTAACGTGCAAACTGATCTGATTTGCCAAGTTGTTCGGCTATTGAGCCCCATATACCGTTTGGGGTATCTGAGTTGCGTCCGTTGAAACCAGCAACCCGGCACCGGCCAAGCCTTGGGGCAGGGTCTTTGTCGCCCAATACCTTACGACGCAATTCAGGATCACGCGCAAGCAGTCCAAGGCCGATCATGCTGTGCGTCTTGCCTCCACCCATCGCCTGTGACAACAAAAAAACAGAAGAGCCGGCACCAGTGCCCGACAAATGGCGAAAAGCACGATCCACCAGCGTCAGCATACCGTTGGTAAAATAATTCTCCTCAAAAAAATCGGCACCATGAATCTGCCCTTTGAGAAATGCGTCAAGGTTGAGAACCGTCGCTCGCCGGTCAGCAGCAAAAACTGAGTCACGAGGTATGCAAAGCGTCTGGAGGTTCATGCGTTATTGGTTTTTCTTCGCGAAACAGATTACTGCTGTGATCGGAACACTACGCTCAGTTTGAGTCCCCCCGCATCCACAAGCAATAAAGCATATAACTCTTGAATGCACAAATGAATGGCCGGATGTTAGCGGGCCGTTCTTGATGAAGATGCCGGGAGTGTTTATTTACAGAATAGTTGCTTTGATTGCAAGCGCACGGGCGGGATTTACGGGAATGGCGATTATTGGCCAGCGGTGGGGGGGGCTTTGTTGGCTGGGATGGGGCGGTGCCGATGACAAAATCCGGTTCCGCGCAAGCTTTTTCCACTTACCGTCACTGAACCATCATACGAGTTGGATGTCAACAGCTACCTCGACGGCGGTAAATGGAGGCGCTTTTGCGAAATATCGGGCGAGGGCAGGTTCACCTCAACGTCATGCACAACTGCGGGCAGAGGCACTGAAACATGGGCAGAGTAGGGTATGCCATTGGTATTGGCGTTGAACGCTTCCGTGCTACTGCTGCACAAGATTGAATGTTATCAGGTTCCAGTTTGAGAATAATTTACGGATGCTGAATAAGTTTACTGCGTAATAGGGATGCTATCATTTGCTTAGTGGCAACAACAAGCTACTCGCCACGACGCTCTTTTCACTGGGGGAATGCTTCGCCAACAGCAAGGGTGAGTGGTAAATAACAAAAAGTGCAAGTACCTCTGTAGTTGAAGACTGTTAATGCCTCGCTGATAGTATCAATTATATGCGGTAATAGTTTACTTAATGCACAAAAACTTCTTGATCATTATTGTAATTAACCACATCAACACAGCGCCTACTATCCTGCACTATTTTACGCAAGTTATGCGCAAAAGTATACGGAAGCATTAATGTGTCTTCATTTACCGGGGTCATCCGTTCAGCAATCTCTTTAACAGAAAAGTTTTTTTTGTCTTGCTTCTGTAAAGCATAGCCAAAAAGATCAAACGCCTTTTTCATAAATCTACTTCTTAAATCGAGTTGTTTTACCGCTTTTTATAAGAGTTTGTACTGTAAATGCCACAGAAAAAGCAAGGGTATCCGCAACAAAACGCACAGCATCAACATGCTTTTCTACAAAAACCCCTTCACTTTTTGAGGTAATATATAAAAGACCTATGATTTTTGCTCTTTTTTCACCCCCACTATCCCAACCATTAAGTGGAGCAACCATCATTGTTCTTATTTCGTTCGAATAGCTTCTATCATTT
>SESE01000774.1_pt1 | contig 13254 bp, 11 predicted proteins | sample 3171371 | NCBI WGS metagenome assembly SESE01 (sample SAMN06051881, study PRJNA518727) | freshwater metagenome | biome: subpolar coniferous forest; feature: holomictic lake; material: water; isolation source: holomictic Lake 442, 13 m depth | place: Canada: near Kenora, Ontario | collected... | reverse complement strand
GGATTGGGCGAAATAGAGGCGCTTGTGTCTAGCGGCGCATCGCTTGACATGGTGGAGCCAGGCACGCCCCAAGACATTTCCGTTCGTTTAAAAATATAAATCAGGCCAGGTTGTGAAGGGTCCGTGGCGCTTGGCGCTGAAATGGCAATGATGTCTGGCGTGCAAGAAAGAGCCGCACCAAAACTAGAATTCTTGTGTGGAATGCTTGGAAGCAATTTGATCAAAAACTCCTCTTCGTCTGGTTTGGTTTGAGAAAATTGATAGACGTAGACAGCTCCAACGCGACTCATATTATTGAAGGATTTCAGGGGCGCGCCGATGACAAAATGTGTTCCTGCAATTCCAACCGAGGACCCAAACGCATCGTCGCTGCGCTTGTCTGGCGCGGAAATATATTGTGTTTGTATCCAAGTTGTGTTCGCACGTTGAAAAATATTCACCGAACCGCTTTTGCTGAAGTTTCCATCACTGTCTTCAGGCGTACCCGAAAGCGCAACGGTTCCCAAAATAGTCACGGCCCATCCAAAGTGGTGGTCGGGACCGTTGCCAGAGATATTGTTTTCGTCGCCCTTGAACGCCTTGTTTCCAATTTGAGAAATACTAACCAAGGGTTCGTACGGCCAACCTTTAGCTCTGCGAAGAAATATATAACATTTACCAGCCTCGGATTGTTCGGAAGCGCGGGCAGTGGGTGCCCCAACAATAAGTTGAGTTCCTTTCAGGGACAGCGCGCCGCCAAATTGGGCACCGTGAATGCCTGGGTCGGGCTGCAGCGTAATATTTTCATTCCATTTTCCATCACTGTCGCGCATCCATGTCAGAACAACACCATGGGCGTGCACGGTTTTTGTTTCAATCCGTTCAACAACGGGCTGTGTGACAGATTTGACTATGGATTCAATGAACAAGGGCTCAAATGGCGCGCCCGCAAGCAGTGTGTCATCTCCAATGGCGACCGTGCTTCCAAGCTTTGCATTGGCGGCTAAATCCGGGTTTGTGAATGTGCCAACAAAGTTCCACTGATTTACTTTTTTTTCCCACACGTGAATCATGCCAACATTTTTTTTCTGTCCCACTTGCGCCTTTGGCGAGCCCACTGCAATAAATCGCCCAGAATCCGAGATAGCCACGGAGGTTCCAAACGCATCCGTGCTTTCAAGATGCTGGGGAACAAGTTGTATCGGCGGCGCGTTTGAATTTTCCAAATCAAAGATCCACGCGGCGCCACCACCAGTTGTATTTGGTGCGCCAACCACCAGCGTATTTAAGGTCAGAGCAATGGACGCGCCAAACTGATCATTTATTTGTGGCGATGGCGATTTCAATATCACATGTTCAGTGGCCGTCGGCACGTCGATCGCTGGTTTGATGATTGGTTGAACCGGGTTTTTTGTAAGCACTCCTGTTGACCAGGGATGTTGAGGCTCTGGTTGGACTTGCACACATGAAATAGGGCCACAAGCGGCAAGAATGTATGCCGCAAAAATCAGGCTTTGAAAATGTGCGTGTAGGCGCATAGGCACTCCCTCAGTCTAACGGCTTGAAATAAGTAGTTTCTTGCGCAGGATTCGCCACGTTGCTCGGCTATGCTTTGAACATGAGGTTTCGTTCTTCTTTTATTTTTATGATTGCCGCAGGATTCATCGGTGCTTTGGTGGTGGCCGCCTTGGCTATGTCCTACGATGAGTCAACTCGAACCGTGATCATTCCAATGACAAAATCAAATCGAATACTTTCTCGTGCTGGGTACAACATCGCACCATTGTCAAAAGACAAAATTGACGCTTTGGCGAAAAAATTGACTCCGGAGCAATTTAAAGTGACCCAAAATTCTGGAACAGAGCGGGCCTTTTGCGGCAACTTGTTGGATAATAAAAAAGAAGGCGTGTATTGCTGCGTGGTCTGCGGACTGCCGCTTTTTTCAAGCGAAAATAAATTTCATTCAGGAACTGGCTGGCCCAGTTTTTTTGCGCCGTTTGACCCAGACCATGTTGGCTATAAAAAAGACAATGACATGGGAATGGAGCGCGTGGAAATTGATTGCGCGCGCTGCGGCTCGCATTTAGGGCATGTTTTTGAGGATGGTCCCAAGCCAACGGGGTTGCGATATTGTTTGAACTCGGCGGCGCTTGTGTTCCACGAAAAGGGAAGCGCGCTTGCGCCTGAAAGTTCCCCACTTCCATTACAGACCGCGTATTTTGCGGGTGGATGTTTTTGGGGAGTTGAGCATTGGTTTCAGGAATGTCCAGGCGTGGCCGATGTTTCCAGTGGGTACATGAACGGAACCAGCGACAATCCAACCTATGAGGAGGTCTGCGCCCACAAAAGCGGACACGCCGAAGCGGTTCGTGTGAGATTTGATCCAACACAGGTGACTTACAAGCAGTTACTTGATGGATTTTTCCGCATCCATGACCCAACGCAACTTGATCGCCAAGGACCCAATGTGGGGGATCAATATCGATCGGCGGTGTTCACCACCGATGATCAACAACTTGTGGAAGCCAAGGCATGGACCGCGGCTTTGCAGGCGTCGCCGCAGTTTGCGGGCAAGAAAATTGTGACGGTGATTGAGCCCGCAAAAAAGTTTTTTCCCGCCGAGGGATATCACCAAGATTATGTTGAGCGAACTGGCCGAGCTTGTCACGGCAGCAATCCGTGGCCCGCTGTGTTTGGCGCGAAAAAAGAAATTTCGCCGGCAAAGGTCACTCCATAATGTGGAATTGTGTGAAGGCGTTGGTGATTGTAACTTTGTTATTTTTATTTTGCGTCGAACCAGGGTTCAGCGCTCGGCACAATCCTCCTCCAATTGGTGGCGGGGCAAGCATGCCAACCTTCGCCGTGGATCCGCCCACATCAACAGGTGTCACGCAACTCACCGCCAAGCAATACGCTGAAAAATTAATCACGCTGCCGCAAGCCGCCGAGTTGCGGCGTTGGCACGACGTGCTGACTCAAGAGCCACATGTTGCGGGAACTCCCGGGGATTTGCGGCAAATCGAGCGTTTGAAACAATCGTTCCAGTCGTTGGGCTTAGAGACACGCGTGGAAACTTTTCGCGCGTTGCTTGCCAAGCCGATTGGGGCGACTCTTGAAATTATTGATGCGGGCGAGGTCAATCAAAGCAAAAACACCAACACAAGTTCTGCCCGCAAAGGCATTTTGTCCCTTGCAGTTGGTGAAAAAAATTTACTTGAAGACCCTGCGACCGCTCATCCGGATTTGTCCTACGGATGGAATGCCTACAGTGGAAATGGCGACATTACCGCGGACGTGGTCTATGCAAATTACGCAACACAGGAAGACTTCGCCACGTTGCAATCGCTGGGCATTGATGTGACCGGCAAGATTGTTCTGGCTCGCTATGGGAAAAATTTTCGCGGTTACAAAGCGCGCTTTGCCCAAGAAGCCGGCGCCGCGGGTCTAATTATTTTCACCGATCCCGCTGATTCTGGATTCACCAAAGGCGCAACGTGGCCAAGTGGTGGCGGATGGGCCAATGATGGTTGCATTCAGCGTGGAACATTGAACACGCTGCCATATCCAGGCGATCCCGGTACTCCAGGGGTGTACGCGTCCGACAATGTCCTTCGCGAAGATCCAAACCAATTGGATCTTCCGCGCATTCCTGTTCAACCAGTGGGATATGCCGCGGCTGGCGCCATTTTGGCGCGCATGAAAGGGCCAAGCGTTCCAGATCCATCGTGGCAAGGTGGATTAAATTTGACATATCGATTGACTGGTGCGAGTGATTTTAAAGTTCATCTTGCCATAGAGCAACAACGTTTTATTGGAGCATCGGCGAATGTGCTTGGAATGGTCAAGGGTTGGAGACGTCCCGAAGAGGTGATTATTGTTGGTTGCCATCATGATGCATGGGGGTATGGCGCCGCGGATCCATGCGCGGGAACAATTTGTTTGTTGGAGGCCGCGCGCTGCGTGACAGAATTAACCAAGCAAGGTATTTGGCCCGAGCGTTCCATTTTATTTGCAGCATGGGGCGCAGAAGAATTTGGAATTATTGGAAGCACTGAATGGGTGGAAGCTCATGACGGCGAAATGGCGGGTCGAATCGTGGCGTATGTCAACCTTGACATGGCGGCAATGGGGCCAAACTTATCCATGTCCCTCACACCGGAATTGACGGCAGTGGCAACCAATGCCGCCGCGCTTGTGCCCGCGGCGGGAAATTCCGCGGCAACCGCTTTGGATGTCATGAAGAAAAATAAAAATTCGGATTCACTGTTTGGAATACTTGGTGGCGGAAGTGATCATGTTGGATTTGTGTGTCGCATGGTGGTTCCCTCCATCGCAATTTCCGCCGGAGGTTCCCAAGGAACCAGTTATCACAGTAATTACGACACAACCGCCTGGTATCGCGCAACCGTTGGTGAGGATTATGAACCGGCGATCATGGTGACGCGGGCCACGCTTTCATTTGCGGCTTTGATGTCCAATCAAAGCATGTTGCCTTATCAGTTTGAGGAATTTGGGCGCATTGGCTTGCAGTCACTTGACGAACTTACGCAACGTGCCCAGACCGATCAGGATAAATTAGAGATTGAAACCCTGCGACCCTTGTTGATGTTATTGCGGTCGCGTGCCCATTTGATTGACGCGGAGATTTTAAAAAATTCATTTATCGAACCGCGTTCGCAACAGCGGGTGTATTTGGGAATGAAAAAATTTATAAAAGCATTCCATGATCCAGTCGGACTTCCTGACCGGCCTTGGTATCGCAATCTTTGGGTCGCCACAGATCCATCAGATAGCTACTCGCCAAGTTTATTTCCAATGATTCGAGACGCCTTGCAAGGCAGCAATCACGCGCTTGCAAATGCAGTTTCGCGCACGGGTGCGGCCATTCAAAGGGCTTTAAGCGCCCTGGAATTGATGCAAACAGGTCTTCAGCCAACCGACGCGTCGACCTGGCAAGAAATTCATCGGGAATTGCCCAGAGTGCCGTAAACTGATGGCATGTCTGAGAGAGCAATGAATATGTTTTGGTCATATCCATTGGTGGTCGTGGTCATGCTGGCCACGTCTGTTGCTGTGGCGCAGTCGGCAACGAGCCAGTCTTCGCCATCAAGCGCCGCGCCAACACAAACCGCAACCGTCACCATTGCTCCACCCATGATCGACTTTGGAGTGATCAAGCCAGGGTCTCGGCAAAAAGGAGAATTTAAAATTCAAAATCGTGGTCAGACAGCGATCACCATTGAATCGGCATTTCCAAGTTGCAAATGCACCACTCTTTCAGATATCGCAGGCAAGATTATTCAACCTGGCGGCGATCTTGAACTTCTGGCGTCGCTAGATGCTCCGAGGACGCCTGGTGAAAAAGACGCGAAGGTCTTTGTGAAAATCATGTCAGTGGAACAACCATTGATTGCAAAGATGCAGGGAGTTGTTCAGTTGCCTTTGTTGATTCAGCCCGTATTTATTGACGCGCTCAAGGGAAAGTCCAAGGGAGTTGTTGAGATCACAAATCCGTCTCAGACTCCGTTTCGCATTCTCTCTTGTGATGGAGTGGCGCCTCAATTTGTGGACTTTGATCCAATCAAAGACGCGCCGCGCGCCAGCTATCGGGTGCGATGGGATTTCTCCATGATCCCGGACGGCAAGTTGCAACAATGGTGGTGCGTACAAACGGACGTCGCGGATTGTCCCATTGTTCCATTTCGAATTCGCCATGAAAGTACTGGAATTCGCTTTGATCCCAAGATGGACGAGCGGCGTTGGTTTATTCCAGAGTCCATTGTGATTGCTGGAAAAATATCGCCCAATAAGCCTGTTGAATTGGAAGTGGAGATTGAAAGTTCAGTTTCAAAAGGCAAGACACAACCCACTGGATGGGACACAATCCGTAGCGTGCAATCATTGGATGCAAACACCAAGACGGAACTTATTTCCAGCAAGCGCGAAGGCGATCGCGTGCGCGTGCAATTTCGCTTGACTGTGTTGAAATCCAACAACGCATTTGTATACGCACCGATTGCCATTGTCACTGAAACTGGAACGGGACGGTGCTTTGTCGCGGCGGTGGTGGAGCCATGACCATTCCAAATATTCATCTCATGGGGGCGACAGGCGTGGTTGAGTTGCTTACCCGAGCCGCGGAAATTTTGCGTGGCGATCCCAAGCGGCGTGGTTGCTGCGTCCATCTTGGAAATACCGGTCGGCTTCTTGTGACTGGTGATTTGCATGACAATCCAATTCATTTTGCCAAGGTGCTTCAATTTGCCCAATTGGAAAATCCAGCCAACCATCTCATTCTTCAAGAGCTCATTCATGGCGATCGTTTGACACAGGGCGCGGATATGAGTTGGCGAATGTTGGCCAAGGCGGCGAAATTGATTGAGCAATATCCAAATCAAGTTCATCTCATGTTGGCCAACCATGAACTTGCCCAAGCGTTTGATCAACCGGTCAGCAAGGGCGCCGGTGAAAACACGGCATTGTTTCGTGAAGGTTTGAATTGGAATTTTGGAGAAGATGCCTTATTAGTTGACGCCGCGATTCGTATTTTTGTCCGCGCTTTGCCTTTGGCGGTACAAACCCAAAATGGAATGCTGTGTTCGCACTCACTTCCGAGCGTGTTTGACATGAAAAACTTTGACATGCATATTTTGGAGCGAGATTTGCGCGAAGATGATTATCAAGTGCATGTTGGCGGCGCTTGGCAAATGACGTGGGGAAGAAATCACAAGCCCGAGCAGGTGGCGGAACTTGCGGCGCAGTGGGGTGTGAAAGTATTTGTGGCGGGACACGCCACTGTGTCCGATGGCGCGATTGCGGCAGGTCCGCAGTTGTTGCTGATCAATTCAGACCATGAACGTGGCGCGGTTCTTCCTGTGCAGCTTTGCAGCGAAATCACCACGGCGCAAGAACTTGCCTATTTGGTTGTTCCGCTCAACTCGATCGAAATATCGCATGACGATTAATGCCATTCAATTCATTTGGCGCCGCCATGTTCGGACGGCCTTGTGAACACCAACGATATGGTGTTGGCTTTGGAAACATCTCAAAGAAACTCGTCGGTCGCGGTGGGAGCATGTTCGCGTGACGCGGGGCCGCTTGACTGCACGAGCGAAGCCATAGACACCAGTGATAGACACATTGAGGATGTTTTGCCGGCGATAGAACGGCTTTTTTCCCGCGCACATGTCGCGCGTTCGCAAATCATCGCGGTCGCTTTAAACGCCGGGCCGGGTGGATTTAGTGGCCTACGAATTGCCCACGCGGCGGCTCAAGTGATCGCTGAATCTTTATCCATTCCCCTTGTTCATATTTCGGCGGCGGTGGTCGCCAAGGAATCGGCCGTTGCCGCGGGTCATGTTTCACAAGATCAAACAGTGTGGGTGGCTTTGGCGGCCAAGAGCGATGGTTGCTGGATGGCGAAAGTTTCTTGCGCCACTCATGGAAACGACGAGCCTGAAGATGTTGCGGTGCGCGATATTGCTCAGTGGCCGATACCGACGGGTGGAGTATTGATCGCAGATGAGCACCTTCCCGAAAGTTGGCGCGCGCGAGCGCGTGAAATGAATATACAAATCTTGCCGCTTCAACCCACGGCGTTGGGCGTTGTGCGCGTGGCGCGCAGAATGTTGGCTGCCCACAAAACAACAACTCCCGATCGCGCCCTTGTGATCTATCCCCGCGAAGCAGAGGCTGTGCGATTGTGGCGTTTAAGGCATGGAACACCCTGAATAAACCGCACAGACGGAACACGCGCCGTTCTTTTACAAACAAACGCATCAGTCACCGCCAAGATTCGTCGATTCCATCCGCAACATGGAATCAAACTACTCAGCATCGTCATCACCCAATCAAACTGGCCGCCTTCTTGTGGCGGGCGACTGCATGAATTGGTCAAACTTGGTCGCCCCGCTTGTTGAGTACGGATTTCAAGTTGAAATGGTCACGGATGTTCAACGCGCTGGTATTCGATGCGTTGAGCAAGTGGTGGACGCCGTGGTGGTTGAACTTTCCCAGCAGAGCGATGAAATCTCCAAGGCCATTCACCTGCTACGAACGGTCTCGCGCTACACCAAAATTGTGCTGCTTTGCGAATCACCCCAGGATGTTCCACCAACGCTTGCGGAGTATGACAATGTACAAAGCGTGGTGTCTGATGTCGCCCCAAAAGATTTCATGCACATTATGCGAACCGCGGTTCGAGTGGCGCGGTTAAGTCGCGAGCGCGACGAAAGAATTCACACTCTCAAATCATTGGCGACGCAAGTCAACGATCCACAACAGTCCACGGGTGATATTGAAAAATTGTTGCGCATTTTGCAGTCGCATAATCCTAGGACGCCATTTCCAAAATTAAAGTTGCCAGAAATTGAAACACTGAACGAAGTGTTGGCTCGGTCGCTTGATCCATTAACCGCCTCGCGTGCGGCGGTGGACTTTATTGAACGTTGCTTGCCTGGAGCCATGATTGTTTCCTGGTTGGTTGGATCAAATTCTAAAACAGGATTGGCCGCCTGCGCGGGCAACGGCGGATGCAACGCAATTCTGTGCGCCCGATTATTAAGCGATATTGAAACCCTGCAATTACCACGTGTTTTGCAGGGAAAACAACCTTGCGTGGTGGAGGATGTCCGTCAATTTGTGGGCGGCGACGAATATGAAACGTTCGCTGGTCGTTGGGCCATGCTGGCGCCATGCCGCGCCAATGACGAATGTTTCGCCGGCATTCTGATTGTGGGTCCGGCTGGAAGTCGACCAACCCAAGCGGAGCAGGGACTTGGCGACGTGTGCGGGGCTTTGGCGTCCCAACTTGCATTTGACGCGCGTATTCACCGCCGTATTTTCCCGGCATGGCCACACGACGCGTCCGATGATGAGCCAGATTTATTTGGTTGAGTTCGATGGATTCAAACGCGCGAGTGAAGTGCGGCCCGCGTAGACGCGCTCGCCTTCGCGCACTAAAATCACGGCTTGCTCAGGTTGGGGCAGAATAAGTTCAGTGGTTGAGCCAAACTGAATCATTCCATAGCGCTGGCCTTGAAGCAATCGGTCTCCCAATTTCACACGACACACAATTCGCCTGGCGATGGCGCCAGAAATTTGTCGGATTCCATAGTTGCGGCCATCATCCAATCGAAGCGTCAGTAAAACATTTTCGTTCACGCGAGCTCCAGCTGACGCGCGCGCATCAAGATAGCGGCCAGGCTGATGGCGAAGTCCAATGACGGTGGCATTTTGAGCCGCTCGATTGATGTGCACATTCAGCACGCTTAGAAAAATTCGAATGACAAGGGCGGGACCATTGGTCGCTTCATGATGCGCCACTCGAATTATGGCGCTGACGGTTCCGTCGGCGGGGCTTACGAAATCAGCTGGATTGCTTGACGTGGGTCTACGTGGCGGATCTCGAAAAAACGCCGCAAAACACAGCCAAAGCAGCAGAAGGAACCCGGCGGGAATCCACCACACCGGCTCGCCTTTGTCAGCCAGCCAAACGCACGCGCCAATAATTGGAAACACCACGACAGCCGTGGGCAGCCACTGGTTCATTCCATATTTGGTCAGCATTGTTGTGCGGTCCGATTATTCAGTGGCTTTGCCAACAAAGAATCCAATGCCACCACACACGGCGATCGCTCCCGCAAATCCGCCGGTCCATGTCATCCAGTCTTGGGCAAACATCACGGCAAGTTCAGGTGTGCCACCAAGCGTCTTGACAACCAACATGGCCGCAGTCGCGGTAAGGCCAACAATGCAAGGAACAAGCAAGCCCACAGTTAAGCCACTCCATGATCCGCTATAGATTTCGCTTGCAGCAACTGCTGTGCCCGCAAATGTTGGAACCATGGTTGGGACAGATCCCGAACTGACAACTGCCGCCTCGTTGATTCCACTTTCAGAAGTTGCCCCACCAAAAATTCCGCTTGCGTTCTTGGGCGCATCATCTTCATCACCTTGAAAGGCTTCGTCCATAAGCGCCGCGCCCATTTGGCTGTCTTCGCTTTCCTGAGTCAAGTCCATCAGACCGCTTCCAGAACCAGGTTGATCTAAAGTGATTTGGTCGGCTTCCAAACCTGCGGAACCACCTGCGGAACCACCAGCGTGACTCCCTGCGTGGCTGTCAAAATCTCCCGCGTTGCTGTCTTGCAAATTTGGCGCAAGGTTATCGAGCTGACTGTCATCGGCGCTATTTGAGGGGCTTGAAATCACGCCCGAAAGACTGTCCTCAAGGGTGAAAGATGCAGTTTCAACCTCCTCAATTGGTGGTGACTTGATCTTGGGCGCCGCCACAGATGGCGCCGTTGTGGGAAGCGAGTCCGACATGTCAAGTTCAATGGTCATGCCTTCATCTTCAAGCGATGGGATTGGCGAATTTGAAATAGACGAAAGACCCGCTGACTGCGCAGGGGCGGCGCTTGCATTGGAGGAATCCAAATCCATTTCCAAAGACAAGTCATCTGCGTTGTGGGCATTTTTATTTTGCTCAACAGAAATGTCCGCGTCGCCTACGCTGCCTATTTCCATATCAAGCTCAAAAGCATCTTCAATGGCTGCGGGAGCTGACATTCCCACTGGGCTATCGGATTTTGGATTGACGGAAGTGGTAGGCGAATTGGACTCAGAAAGGTCAAGCTCAAAGCTTTCATTGCTTTCGTTCAAATCAATTATGCCAGAGCCTAATTTGAGATCCAAATCATCCACATCAGTATCTGGCATCAGAGTATGGACATCTTCAACCTTGAACATCAAGTTTCCTTGATCGCGAAATTCACGGAGCTTTCCGCTTTTCAGCAGATCCATAACTTCGTCATTCGACTTGCCAAGTTTGGCGCACGCTTCTTCAACTGTGTAGAAAATTTTTGCCATGACAATGTGTGGGGGTCTAAAAGCCTTGGGGTGATCGGATAGGGTAAAGGGGCGGTCAAAGAGTCGCAAGGGAGTATTCGACAAAGTCATGAGAAAGGTTGCTAAACAAGTGTCGAATTTACCAGCCGTAGTTTTACGGTTAGAGGCTTGGTTTCCCCGTGTTTTACGCAATCTTCCATGGCGAAAACGGCGCACGCCCTGGCGCGTTTTTGTGAGCGAAGTCATGTTGCAACAAACGCAGGCAAGCAGGGTTGCGGTAAAATTTCCAGCATTTGTGAGGCGGTTTCCAAACCCGAAGCAGCTGGCGCGCGCGTCGGAGCTGGACGTTCTTGCTCTGTGGCAGGGGTTGGGCTATTACCGTCGCGCAAAAAATTTGCATGCGGCGGCAAAAATAATTACAACGCGTTGTCGTGGGCGGGTTCCGCGCACGTCGCTCGAGTTGCAATCGCTTCCAGGAATTGGCCGCTATTCGGCGGGGGCCATTGCCAGCATTGCGTTTGACAAGGCGGAGCCCATTGTCGATGGCAATGTGGCACGCGTGTTGTCGCGCTTGGCGGATCGGCGTGAAAGCGCCAAAGGCAAAGTGGCTGATGAATGGTTGTGGAGCGCCGCAGAAAAATGTGTGCGCGCCGCGAAATCACCAGCGGTGTTGAACGAGGCGTTGATGGAATTGGGCGCGACCGTGTGCGTTCCTAAAAATCCGCGCTGTGCGCAGTGCCCTGTGCGCGCTTGTTGCGCCGCGTTCAAAGCCAACTCGCAGGAATTTGTTCCGTTGAAACAATCCGCAGCGCCAAAGCGGATGGTTGTGCACCATGCGTTGGTGGAGATTCGCGGCTCAAGCATGGGCATGATCACGCGGCCCGCCAAAGGATTGTGGGCGGGAATGTTGTCGCCGCCGGTTGTTGAATCTGTACAGGTGTTACGCCCGGCGAAATTGTTGGCCGAGATGCGGGAAGTAAAACGCATTGGGCAATTCCGTGGCGAGTTCACATTTCTCACCACGCATCGCGCCATACGCTTTCGCGTGTATGTGGCGAAGTTTCATTCCCAAGCCAAATTACGCTGGATTTCATTAAAAAAACTAGATCACTACGCCGTCAGCAACGCGGTGTTGAAAATAGCCAAGACGGCGATGGAAAAATAAATGCGCGGACTCGCTAAAGTGGTGGGCGTGCACACATTTGCCACACTGTCCCAATGCGGAGTCGTCATGATGGCCCTGTTGTGCGCCGCCTGCACAAAGCCAGCGCCCATTGTGCAATCCAACGAAGTTTTTCCTGGCGATCTTGCCAGCGTTAACCGTGAATTGACTTCCGCTGAGTCGCAGCGCGTGCTCAACGCAATGGCATCCACGCGCTCGCAGAAAGATATTGACAACACGCGGCCGTTGCAGACATCAAGCGTGGGGCGTTGGTCGGATGTCTATCAAGCCGCGGTGATTGGATCTAGAAAAGTTGAAATGGCCGTGGTTGCGCAGTTTGTGCAACCAGACGGATTGCGTTTCACCATTCTGACATTGAACAATGACCAAGGCGAACTTGTGGTCAAGGGCGATTCGGCGCAAGGCGTGCTAAGTGTCAGCGCCACATTGGGATTGTTTGGCGAGCGGACCAAGGACGCGGATGCGCTTGTGAATTCTTTTAATTCGCAACTGCATGAGTTGGGCGCCATTGCGCGCCCCTCCCAAGCGCCTCCAATTGCCGCCGCCACTGAATAATGTGGCCAGTGCGCGAAAGCCGCCACTATGAAATGAGTGTCGGCGCTTCTCGAGCCAAGTCTGGAAAAAGTTTTTCAACCATGCGCGCCGCGCGCAATAATTGTGCGTCGGCGAATGCGGGCGCTTGCAAGTGAAGGCCAATTGGCAGCGAGCGCGCGCCCTCGGTGGCAAAGCCAATTGGCAGCGAAATTGCGGGCAAACCAGCGATATTTGTGTTCACGGTATAGACATCGCACAGATACATTTTTAGCGGATCGCTCATGCCGCCAAACGCGAATGCGGGTGACGGACTCGCGGGTCCAGCAATGACATCGCACTTGGCGAAAGCGTTGTCAAACTCCGCCTTGATCAGTCGGCGCACGCGTAACGCGCGGCCGTAGTAGGCGTCGTAATACCCGGAACTCAACACATAGGTTCCAAGCATGATGCGCCGCTGCACTTCAGGACCAAATCCCTCGGCGCGACTTCGTGAGTAGAGCGTGTCCAAACTTTCGCCGGTCTTCAACGCGGCGCGGTGGCCATATCGAATGCCATCAAAGCGCGCCAAGTTTCCACTGGCCTCGGCGGGGGCGATGACGTAGTAGGTGCTGATGCCAATGTCCGTCAGCGGCAGATCCACTTCAACTAGAGTCGCGCCTAATTTTTGCAGGCGATGCAGCGCGTCGTTCACGCATGCGTTCACCGCGGGGTCA
>SESE01000772.1_pt1 | contig 13276 bp, 10 predicted proteins | sample 3171371 | NCBI WGS metagenome assembly SESE01 (sample SAMN06051881, study PRJNA518727) | freshwater metagenome | biome: subpolar coniferous forest; feature: holomictic lake; material: water; isolation source: holomictic Lake 442, 13 m depth | place: Canada: near Kenora, Ontario | collected... | reverse complement strand
CGAGCCGGTCGCGGGGCGCGGCGGCGCGGCGCGAAAGAAAATCCCGGCCGGGACCGCAACGCGCTAGCCCGTACCCGGGCGGAGCGCAGGCGCGGGCGCCGCGCATGTTCGGGTGCATCACTTGACTTTTCTTGACTGCTAAGTCAATCTCGATTCGCTTTTGAAATCCGTAACGAACAGCGCAGACAGCGTGTTTCCATCGCGGACTTGACGACGAAACGCGCGCCCCCCCCAATGCGGTAAAGAGGATATATGACTGCACGCTTTTTTCGCTTTATGGCAATCGTTCTTTACGGTTGTTCACTGCTTGCCGCGACTGCGCAAGCGCAGCCGGCCAAACCGGCGCCCTACCCGACAAAGCCGGTGCGCTGGATCGTGCCGTTTCCGCCGGGCGGGGCGACCGACCTGCTCGGGCGCTTTGTCGCGCAACGCCTGTCCGAAACCTGGGGGCAGCCGGTGGTGATTGAGAATCGCGCCGGCGCGAGCGGCACCATCGGCTCCGACCTTGTGGCCAAGGCCGCACCCGACGGTCACATTTTCGTTGTTGGCACCACATCCAGCCACGCCGTTTCGCCGGCGCTTAATCCGAATATTCCCTACGACAACCTGCGCGACTTCACCCCGGTGGCGCTGATTGCGACCTTTCCGAACGTGCTGGTGGTTCATCCGTCCGGACCGAAGACGCTGCAGGAATTGCTCGCCCAGCTGAAGGCCAGCCCCGGCCGGCTGAGTTACGGTAGTTCGGGCAATGGCAGCTCGACCCATCTCACCGGTGAGTTGTTCCAGCAGGCGACCGCAACGCAAATGGTTCATGTGCCCTACAAGGGTACCGGTCCCCTGCTCAACGACCTGATGGCGGGGCACGTGCCGCTCGGCTTTGACCAGATTACCGCAGTGCTCCCGTTCACGCAGTCGGGCCGGCTGCGCGCGCTCGGCGTGGCGAGCCTGGAACGCAGTAGCGTCGCACCCGACGTTCCGGCCATTGCCGAAGTGGTGCCTGGTTTTGAGGCGGTTGCCTGGATGGGTTTGCTCGGCCCGACCGGAGTCCCGGTCGAAGTTGTGGCAAAAATCAATGCCGACATCCGTCGCGTGCTGCAATCGCCCGAAGGCCAGCAAAAGCTGCGCGAGCTGGGCGCGACGCCCGGCACACTGGCGCCGCCGGCGTTCGGCGAATTTGTGCGCAAGGACACCGAAAAATGGCGGGCGCTGGTGAAAAGCGCGAACATCAAGGCCGACTGAAATCCAGGCATGACCGCTGTTTAATGCTGCCCAATCCGTTTGTGTGCAAAGGACTGTTCCGATGAAATACCGGCTTCCCCGTCGCGCTGCGCTTGCCGCACTGGCAATCCTTGTGTCGTGTGCATTTGCGGGCGTGGTGCAGGCGCAGCAGGCCAGGTACCCGGTGAAGACGATCCGCCTTGTCGCGCCGTTCGCACCGGGCGGCGCACTTGATCTGATCGCACGCACGACGGCGCAGGTGATCTCCGAGCAATTGGGGCAAACGGTTGTCGTCGAAAATCGCGCCGGCGCCGCTGGTGCCATCGGCTCGGAGTACGTGGCCAAGCAACCTGCCGACGGCTATACGCTGCTGCTGGGTGCGACGACTACGCACGGCATCAATCCGATGCTGCAAAAATTGCCCTATGACGCGATCAAGGATTTTGCACCGGTGTCGCTGGTGGCGACCATTCCCCATATCATCGTGGTCAATCCGCAGCTGCCGGTGACCACCATCCAGGAATTCATCAGCTACGCCAAAGCCAGGCCCGGACTCACCTACGGGTCGGCCGGATCCGGCTCGCCGCATCACCTCGCCGGCGAGATGCTGAAAATGCTCGCCGGTGTCGACGTGGTGCATGTCCCCTACAAGGGATCGGGCCCGGCCATGGCTGATTTGATCGGCGGGCAGATACAGTTCATGTCCATCGAGTACACGGCGGCATCGGGCAATATCAAGGGTGGCAAACTGCGCCCGCTTGCGATTGCCACGCCGCAACGCGTTGCCGGCATAGACCTGCCCACCCTGGTCGAAGCGGGTCTGGGGGGCTTTGAGGTTACCGCGTGGTACGCCGTTTACGCGCCGGCCGGTACGCCCCCTGAAATCGTATCTGCGTTGCAGGGCGCTATCGCCAAGGGCATACGTTCGGGTGACGCACGCGAAAAACTGGCAAGCCTCAGCGCGACCGCCGTCGGCAGCACGCCCGAAGAGCTCAGCGCTCATATGCGTGCCGAAATGGAACGCTGGGGCCGCGTCATCAAGGCCGCAAATGTCAAACCCGACTGAGCCGGTCCGGACAACAAAGGGACGCACTGATGAAACCCGCTGCATTTGAATACGCCGCCCCGGAAACGCTGGCCGAAGCCGTAGCCCTGCTGGCGCAACACGGGGGCGCGGCAAAGCCAATAGCCGGCGGGCAAAGCCTCATGCCGGTGCTCAACTTTCGCCTCGCGGCACCGACGCTATTGGTCGACCTGCGCCGTATCGGCGGCATGGATCGCATTGCCGTTGCCGCCGGCGGCACAAACATCGGCGCGAAGGTGCGCTGGCGCGACATCGAAAGAAGTGCCGTGCTTGCCGGAGCCCAGCCGCTGCTGTGCGCAGGCATCGCCCATGTCGCGCATTACCAGGTTCGCAACCGCGGCACCGTCGGCGGCAGCCTTGCGCATGCCGATCCGGCGGCCGAAATGCCCGGACTGGCGGTGGTACTTGATGCACAGATTCGCGTTGTTGGCGCCGGCGGAGAACGCCTGGTGCCGGCCGGCGAGTTCTTTACCGGTGCGCTCTCGACCGTGCTCGGCCCGGATGAACTGGTCGTTGAGGTACTGTTGCCGGCCTGGCCCGCGAAGCGGCGCTGGGGCTTCGAGGAATTTGCACGGCGCCGCGGGGACTTTGCGCTCGCCGGAGCGGCGGTCTGGTTTGATACAGACGGCAGCGGCTGCGCGATGAACGCCCATGTCGGCGTTATCGGCCTGAGCGACCGGCCGCGCCGCCTCCCAATGGTCGAGGCGCTGCTCAACGGGAAGGTGATTGACGCCGCATCCATTGGCACGGCGGCCGCGGCGGCAGCCGCCGCGGTCGATCCGATGAATGACATTCATGCGAGCGCAGAATACCGCCGCTCATTAGCCGGCACGATGGTTGAGCGCGCGCTCACCGCCGCGCTCGCGCGTTAGGCTGGGGGGAAGCGCCATGTCCACGAAATTCGAAGTCAACGGCAGTGCAATCGAGGTCGATGTCGAGCCGCGCATGTCGCTTGCCGATTGCCTGCGCCACGAATTACACCTGACCGGCACGCATCTCGCGTGCGAGCACGGCGTGTGCGGCGCCTGCACTGTTCTTGTCGACGGCGAGGCGGTTCGTTCCTGCCTGATGCTGGCGGTGCAGGCCGAGGGACGCAAGGTCGTGACGGTGGAGGGGCTTTCCAGCGACGAAGCGCTCTCGCCGCTGCAGGCGGCGTTTCGCCGGCATAACGCCTTGCAGTGCGGTTTCTGCACGCCGGGCATGATCACCACAGCCCACGCCTTGCTGACCGAGGAGCCCGACTGCGACGCCGAGCGGGTGCGCGAGGTGCTGTCGGGCAACCTGTGCCGCTGCACCGGTTACATCCCCATCATCGAGGCGGTGCTCGATGCGCGCGCCGCTTACAAAACGGCGGGGCGCTGACACATGGCACAGCCACTTCGCAAGCCGGCGGCAGACAAGAAACGCTATGTCGGCGCTTCAGTCGAACGCATCGAAGACCTGCGCTTTCTGCGCGGCAAGGGAACCTATGTCGATGACGTGCAAAAGGGCGACGTACTGCACGCGGTCATCCTGCGCAGCCCGCTTGCACACGGCCGCATTCGCGGCATGGACGTCACGGCCGCCCTGGCGATGGAGGGCGTTCAAGCCGTCATAACGGCAGCGCAAATCATCGATGCCTGCGGGTCGGTGCCGCTGATCCCCATACGCCTGCATCCCAATCCGCTTCTGGACGCTTACCGCCAGCCGGTCATCGCATCGGACAAGGTGCGCCATGTGGGCGAGCCGCTCGCCATTGTTGTCGCCGTCAGCGCCGCCATCGCCGAGGACGCGATGAACGCGATCGAACTGGACATCGAGGCGCTGCCGGTGGCTGCCGATGTTGCCAGTGCGGTTGCCGGGCCGGCCATCCTGTTCGACGGGACCGCTACCAACGCGCCGCTTAGCTACACCTCGAAAAAGGGCGATGCCGAGACGGCGTTCGCCAATGCACCGTACAAGCGGCGCGAGCGTTTCGGGGTGCAGCGCATTACCGCGATGACCATGGAACCGCGCGGCCTTATGGCCGAATGGGATACGGCAAACCAGGCGCTGAACGTTTATGGTGCGGCAAAGGTGCCGTTCTGGAACCGCGGCGTACTGGCGCAAATGCTCGGCATGGCACGCGAGTCTATTACCCTGGTGGAGAACGACGTCGGCGGCAGTTTTGGCGCGCGCGGCGAGTTCTATACCGAGGACTTCCTCATCCCGTTTGCGGCGCGGCACCTGGGCGGCACGGTGAAGTGGATCGAAGACCGCCGCGAAAACCTCCTGTCCATGAACCAGGCGCGCGAGTGCGACGCCGAGCTTGAGATTGCCTGCGAGCGCGACGGCACCATCATCGGCTTCAGGGGCACGATGAACTACGACCTTGGCGCCTACCCCCGCACCAACGGGCTGGTCGCGCCGCGCAACATCACGCAATTCGTCTCCGGGCCCTACCGCGTCGCCAACATCGATATCGCCTGCCGCATCGTATTTACCAACAAGACCGGGTCGGGAACGTTTCGCGCGCCGGGGCGTTTCGAGAGCAATTTTTTCAGCGAACGGCTGGTGGACATGGCGGCCCGCGACCTTGGCCTGGACCCTGCGGATATCCGGCGCAAGAACGTGCTCACCGATCGCGACATGCCCTGGCCGCTGGCCACGGTGTCACCCTCGATGGTTCCGAACAGCTCCGACACCTCGTGCGACAGCGGGGACTACCGCGTCACCCTCGAGCGCTGCCTGCAGGATTTTGGTTGGTCAAAAAAACGCGAGTTGCAGGGACGCTTGATCAACGGGCGCTTCCATGGCATCGGGCTCGCCTGTTTTGTCGAGGGAGGGGCGGCCGGACCGCGCGAAAACGCCAGGTTGCGTCTGGAGAAAAACGGCACGGTCACGGTCAGCGTCGGTTCGACTGCGGTCGGGCAGGGCCTGGAGACGGTGCTCACGCAGATTGCCGCCGATGCCCTCGACATGCCCATGGAGCGTATCGAGCTCCTGCACGGCTCGACCAACCTGCTGGGCGAGGGCTGGGGCTCTTATCACTCGCGGTCCACCGTCATGGGCGGCTCGGCCATCCTTAACGGGGTGGAAAACCTCAAGGCGATGGTTCGCGACAAGGCCGCCGCGTTGCTCGACTGCGCCGCAGCCGATGTGCACGTGGCGGGCGGTGAGGCGGTGTCGCCCAAGGGCAAAACGGTGTCCTTCGCGGCTCTGGCCGAAGCGGCGAATATCGAGGTGGACGGCACCTTCGCGAGCCACCATCACACCTACGCCTACGGCGCGGCTGCGGCGCACATCACGGTCGACCCGGGAACCGGTGGCATCGAATTGCTCGATTACCTCATTGTCGAGGATGTCGGGCGGGCGGTGAACCCGCTCACCCTGCACGGCCAGGTGATTGGCGGAACGGTGCAAGGCTTAGGCGGCGTGTTTCTCGAACACCTGGTCTACGATGACGAGGGGCAGTTGCTGACCGGATCGCTGGCCGACTACCTGGTGCCAACAGCCTCCGACTACCCGCAGATTCGCGCGGTGACGCTGGAGCAATATCCCTCGCCGCTCAATCCCCTGGGGGCAAAGGGTGCGGGTGAGGGCGGTACGATTTGTGTCGGTGGCGTAATAGCCAACGCGCTCGCCAACGCCTTGTCCTCGTTGGGCGTGGAACCAAATACCATGCCTCTTTCGCCAATGCGTGTGTGGCAAATGGTCGATGCGGCGCGGCGCAGGCGCGCCTGATGAACTGCGCGGGCGAACGGCCGGAAATGCCCGTCTGGTGCGGGTTTCCAGCTGATGCGCAGCATGGCAGCCCGGTTCGGGGAGACGCAGAGTTGCGATTCGATTGTAGCTTTACCGTAATAGAGGAACTGCGATGGCCCTAGCCAGGACGAACGCCGCACCCGGTCAACAAGCCGGTGAAGGCGATGCCGAACCAAAAATGCGGCGCTGGGAAGAGCAGCGCTGGCTGATCGACAACACCATACGCGCCGTTGGCGTCGAGTGGGACCAACCGCGCCTCGGCAACTACGCCACGTCCTGCGGACCGCTCGCTGCGGGTGATATCGCGGCGATCCGGCAACGCGTGCAAAAGTACGCCGACATAAACCCGGCGTTCGAGGCCGCTGCCCGACGCCGCGAGGCCGCCGCCCGCCAGGCCGAAGCCGAACACCACCCGGTCAGCGCGCGCGACAACTATTACATCGCCGCGGTGTTCTGGGCTGCCTCGCAATGGACGCTGCTCGCCAACAACGCGCACAACCGCGCCAACAATGCGCGCAAGCGCGAATGTTTTCTTGCCTACGCCGGGCACGCCGACCATCGCGTCGAGGCGGCGTGGATCAAGTTGCCAGGTGGCAAGAAGGTGCCCGGATGGTTTCACCTCCCCCATGGTTATCGCCGCGGCCGCGTGCCGGCGGTGGTGTCGATTCCCGGCATGGACGGTTTCAAGGAGTCCAATGTCGCGTTGCTCGGCGACCGCTGGCTGTCGCGCGGCATCGCCGTGCTGGTGATCGACGGCCCGGGGCAGTACGAGAGCGCCCTGCTCGACATCCCGTTCAGCGTTCCCGCCTGGAAAGCCACCGGCAAAGCGGCCTACGAGTGGCTGCGCGCCCGCCCCGAGGTCGATGCGGCGCGTGTCGGCATCATCGGCAACAGTTTTGGCTCCTTTTTCGCCACCATTGCCGCAGCGTGGGAACCGCGCTACAGCGCGGTGGCGGTGTCCTCGATCTGTTTCGAGCCCGCCGGTGAGACGATTTTCGAGCAGGCCTCACCGACCTTCAAGCGCCGCTTCATGTACATGTCGGGCATTACTGAAGAGGCGGCCTTTGACCGTTTCCGCCGCACCATCACCCTGAAGGGGCAGGCCGCACGCATACGCGTCCCCTATCTTTGCGTTGCCGGCGAGCGTGATGAGTTGTGCCCCATAGCCTGGGCCGGGCGGACGCTGGATGAAATGAAAGGCCCGAAACAACTGGTCGTGTACCAGGAGTCGCGCCATACCGTGGGTAACGTCCCGTCCACGGTGCTCGGCCCCAACCCGCAGGCACTGACGGCCGACTGGATGCATGATCGCCTGTCGGGAAAACCGCTCGCGAGCAGCCGCTGGTTCGTCGAAGCGAGCGGCAACATCGTCAAGTCGGCGTTCTGATCAGCGCCGCCTGCACGCCATGACCGACCTCAAGGACCTGAAAAACGCCGCGCCCTATGTCGGCCGGCCGATCGAGCGCGTCGAGGACGGCCGTTTTTTACAAGGCAGCGGTACTTACGTGGGCGACATGTCGCGTGCGGGCATGTTGTCAGCGGCGATATTGCGCAGCCCGGTGGCGCACGGCCGTATCCGCGCGATCGACGCCAAGGCCTGCCTCGCCATGCCCGGGGTTGTCGCGGTGATCACCGCAGCCGATATCGGCGCGGTGGTGCCGCGCATTCCGCTGCGCCAGGAAGCCCATCCTTCGCTGCTGGTGTTCGAGCAACCGGTGATCGCCTGTGACAAGGTGCGTTACGTCGGCGAACCGGTTGCGCTGGTTGTCGCCGACACACGCGCGCGCGCAGAGGATGCGCTCGAAGCCATCGTGCTGGAGATCGACGAACTGCCGGCGGTGAGTGATCGCGATACGGCCGGGCGCAACCAGACACTGTTGCACGAGGACGCCGGCACCAACCTCGCCATGACGCTGCGCGCGGTGCGCGGGGACGCCGATGCGGCGTTTCGCGATGCGCCCTATACGCGGCGCGAAAGGCTGAGCATGCACCGGCATACCGCCATCCCGATCGAGACGCGCGGACTGCTCGCCGACTGGGATCCGCTGCAGCGCCGGTTGGTGGTCGACGGCGCGGGCAAGGTGCCCTTCGCCAACCGCCGCATCCTCGCCGGCATGCTCGGACTGGAGGAGTCGGCGATAGATCTGCTCGAATGCGACATCGGCGGCGCATTCGGCGCGCGCGGCGAGTTTTATCCCGAAGACTTCCTCATCCCGTTTGCCGCCAGGCGGCTCGGCCGCCCGGTGAAGTGGCAAGAGACGCGCAGCGATCATTTTCTCGCCACCAATCACGCGCGCGACGCCGATTGTGACATTGAAATCGCCTGCACTCTTGACGGCGACATTCTGGCGCTACGCGGGCGCGCCCGCACCGACATCGGCGCGTATATCCGCACCGTCGGGGTCACCCCTTCGCGCAACATCGCGCAGGTGTGCTCCGGACCGTACCGCATCGCCCATATCGGCATGGACGTGTCCCTGATGATGACCAACAAGACGCCGGTGGCCACCTACCGCGCGCCGGGGCGCTTCGAGACGGATTTTTTTCGCGAGCGCATTCTCGACCTTGCCGCCGCCGACCTTGGCATCGACCGGGTCGAATTTCGCCGCCGCAACCTAGTTTCGGCAAGCGAGATGCCTTATGCGCTCGCCACGGTGCAGCCTTTTGGCGATGCGACCGAATGCGACAGCGGTGACTATCGCCTGACCTTAGACCGGTGCACCGATGAATTCGACTGGAAGGCCAAGTCGGCGTTCAACGGCGTGTTGATCGACGGCCGCCGTCACGGCGTGGCCATCGGTTGCTATATTGAGGGCGGCGCCTCGGGGCCGCGCGAGGGCGCGCGCCTGGTGCTCGAACCCGACGGCCGGGTCGCGGTATTCACCGGTTCTTCGGCTGTCGGGCAAGGCTTGGAGACGGCCTTCACCCAGATTGCGGCCGATGCTCTGGGCGCGTCGATGTCGCGCATCCGCGGTGTCTTTCACGGTTCGACCACGTTTGTGGCCGAAGGATTCGGCAGCTACAGCTCGCGCTCGATCGTCATGGGCGGATCGGCCATTCTTGGCGCGGCGAGCAAATTGTTGCAGTCGATGCGCGAGGTCGCGGCAGGGAAATTGGGATGCACCCCTGAACGGGTATTGCTTGCCGACGGCAGCGCGACCGCGCCCGATGGCAGGACGCTCGCCTGGGCTGACTTGGCCGGCGCGCAAGGCATCAGCGCCGAGGACAGTTTTGCCAGCAAAAAACGCACTTACAGCTACGGCGCCCATGCCGCGCATGTGGCGGTCGATGTCGCCACAGGCGAGGTCGCGGTGCTCGATTATGTCGCGGTGGAAGATGTCGGTCGCATCATCAACCCGGCGACCCTGCACGGGCAGACCATAGGCGCGCTGGTGCAGGGGCTGGGCGGCGTGCTGCTCGAGGAACTGGTCTACGACGACCAAGGACAGCTGCTGAGCGGTTCGTTGATGGACTATGCACTGCCGCGGGCCGATAATTTTCCCCACCTGCGCGCGGTGGTGCTCGAACAGTATCCGTCGCCGAACAACCCCCTCGGGGCCAAGGGCGCCGGCGAAGGCGGCGTCATCCCGGTGGCCGGGGTGATTGCCAACGCGGTGGCGGCGGCACTGGCACCACTTGGCGTCGAGGTACGCGACCTGCCGCTGTCGGCGCAGAATGTGTGGCGGCTCATCCATCGCGCGCCGGTGGCGGGCTGAAGCAAACCTATTTTCACGATATCCGGGAGCAGAACATGAAGGCCATTGCAAGAAATCTGTCAATCCGCGTCCTTGCCGCCGCACTGTTTGCGCTCGCGTCCGGCACGGTGCTCGCCCAGGGCGCCTGGCCAAACAAGCCGGTAAGGGTGATCGTCACCTTTACCGCCGGCGGCGCGGCCGATTTTACCGCGCGCCTGGTTGGCGAGAAACTTTCCGAGTTGTGGAAGCAACAAGTGGTCATTGAGAACCGCATCGGCGCAGGCGGCAATATCGGCGTGGAAGCGGTGTTCCGTTCGCCCGCCGACGGCTACACCCTGTTGCTCGCCTCGACCGCAAACCCGATCAACGTCGCGCTCTATCCCAAACTTCCCTTTGACCTGTTCAAGGACTTTGTGCCGATCGCCCTGGCCACTTCCTCGCCCATGGCCCTGGCGGTGAATCCCCGGGTAAAGGACAACGACCTGAAGCAATTTACCGCCACTTTGCGTGCCGGACCGGGCAAGGTGTCTTACGCGACCTGCGGCGTGGCGACATCGCATCACTTCGCCTTTGAGCTGTACAAATTCCAGACCAAGACCTATGCCTTGCACATCCCGTATCGCGGCTGCGCGGCGGCGGTGGTCGATACCGTGGGCGGGCAGATCGACACGGTGGTCTCCTCGCTCAACACCCTGCTCCCCCACCAGGCCAGCGGCAAACTCAAGATTATTGCGGTCACCTCCAAAACGCGCTCGGCCTCCGCGCCCGATGTGCCGACTTTTCGCGAGTCCGGCCTGCCCGAGCTCAAGGACTACGGCACCAGCGTCTACTACGGTTTCATGGCGCCGGCCGGCACGCCCAGGGAAGTCATCGCCAAAATAGAGGCTGACGTGCGCCGCGTTGTCGCCATGCCCGATGTCGTGCAGCGCGTTGCCGGGGGTGGTCTTGAAGTGGCCTTTGTCAGCGGGGCGGAGATGGGCAGCCAGATGCGCGCCGACGCCGAGGAGTTCAAGAAGATCATCACCTACGCGGACATCCGGCCGGAGTAGGCGGGCCGGCTGCGCCGCTCAGAGGCAGGCCGGCGGTGGCACGAAACCGCGGTGCGCCGTTTCGAGCAGCCGCGCGAGGGCGATGCAGCGCAGGTCAGCGTATTCAGGGCCGATGATTTGCAGGCCTATGGGCAGGCCCGCAGCGGAGCGCCCGGCGGGAACCGTCGTCGCGGGCAAATAGGCGACCGATGCGAGGCCGATCCAGAAATAAGTGTCGGCATTGGGCCGCGCCGTGCCGTCGACCATCAACTGCTGCTGCAGTTTGGGTACTTCGTGCATCAGCGCAAACGCCGGCGTGGGCGATACCGGTGCGATGAGTACGTCGTAATCACGAAAAAACACCTCCCAGGCATCGCGCAGCCGTCCGCGTTCGGCGTTGTGCTGCAGCCACTCGCGGTGGGTCTGGGTGAGTCCGCGCAGCATCAGCGCTTCATAACCGCGGTCGGCTGGATCGAGATTCGCGGCCGCAGGGACGAGAGCGGCAATCTCGGCCGGGTCGCGGCGGAACGCGCTTGCCGCGCGCGCCAGCGCGATGTGCAAGTCGTATTGTTTTCGGCTGGAGAGCGGCAGTGCGGGGTCGATGCTGACGGCCGCGCCCGCATCTTTGAGGACGGCGGCCACTTCAAGCGCCGTTCGCCGGGTGTCGGCATCTACCGGAAAATCCGCATCACCGGTCAGTACGGCAACGCGAAAATCACGCAAAGATGCGCGGCCCGCTTCGGGCAGTGCCATCCGCCAGGCGCGCGAGCGCGTTCCTTCCGCGCCGGCCATTACGCGCAGCGCAAGCTCGAGGTCTTCGGCGCGGCGCGCGAGGGGGCCGACGACGTTGATGTCATCAGGCGGGGAATCGGGCGCGTACGCATGTCCGCGCACCGGCACCAGGCCGTAAGTCGGCTTGTGCCCGTAGACGCCGCAAAAATGTGCCGGCATGCGGATCGAGCCGCTGTGGTCGCTGCCCAGTTCCAGCGCCGAGAAGCCCGCAGCCAGTGCGACCGCGCTGCCGCCAGAGGAGCCGCCGGGTGAGCGCGCAGGGTCCCAGGGGTTGAGCGTGGCGCCGTAGACCGCATTGAAGGTCTGCCAGTCGGCAAGATCAAGCGGCACGTTGGTCTTGCCCAGTGCGATGGCGCCGGCGCCGGTCAGACGCGCCAGTGCAACGGCATCTGTCGTGGCGCGATGCGTCTCGCGCCCCCGGCGGCCGAAAGTCGATGGCGTCCCGGTCCAGTCAAAACACTCTTTGATCGTAATTGGAACGCCGTGCAGGGGGCCCCAGCGGGTTCCGGCGCGCGTCGCGGCATCGGCTTCGTCGGCGCGCTCCCGCGCTTCATCGGTCCGCAGTAACACGACGGCGTTAAGTTGCGGATTGAACCGCGCAATGCGCGCCAGAAAATGTTCCAGCAGCGAGCGGGAGCTGATTTCGCCCCGTGCAATGCGCCGTGCGAGTTCGGCGGCGCCCAGGTGATGTAATGCGGATGTCACGTTTCAGAGCTTGAGCAGGCGGGCGGCGTTGCCGTGGAGGATTTTTTCCCGGTCGGCGGCGCACAAGGGAACGTCCTGCATCCACTTTACGCCGGGCGGGTTGTCGACGAAGGGGTAATCCACCGAGAACAAGATCCTGTCCACACCCATTTCCATCACGCTGCAAAGCAATGCCGGATTGGAAAAATTGCCGCTGGTGGTGATATGGAAATGCTCGCAAAAAAGTTCACGAAACGGAATGCCGCGGTTACCGGCGCGCGACAGCGCCGCATTGATGCGCCAGAGCGAGAACGGCAACGATTCACCCAGGTGCCCGACGATTATTTTTAGTTTCGGGTAGGTGCTGAAAATTCCCGACAGGATGAGGCGTATCGCCTGGGTCGCTGTCTCGACGGTAAAGCCCCAGCCGGCCGAAAGCAGTTGCGGAAAGTCGGCGGCATACTCCTTGTAATACGCCTCTATCACCGCCGGGTGCGGTGCCGCCGGGTGCAGGTAAATCGGGACGTCGAGGGCCTGCGCCCGTTCGAAAATCGGCCAGAAGCGCTTGTCGTCGATATAAAGGCGCTGCTCGCCGATCAGCGTGAAGCCGTGCACCATCGCGCCCTTGAAGCCAAAGCGCGTCACGGTGCGCTCCAGTTCCTCCGCTGCGGCCTGCGGGTCGGACGCGGGCAGGGTCGCAAAAGCGGCAAAGCGCGCCGGATGGGCCCTGACCACCTCGTACAGCCTGTCGTTGGCGCGCTTGGCAAGGGGCACGGCGATATCCGGTGCGAGGCGATGGGTCGCCGGGGCGCCCTGGGACAACACCTGTATGTCGATGCCGGCCTCGTCCATTTCGCGCAGGCGCAATTCACCCAGGTCGAAAAGGCGCTCACGCAGTTTGGGCGAGCGGCCTTCGGCGGCGGGGAAGTGGGTGGCCATTTCCGCATCCCAGTAGTGTTCCTCTAGCGCGATGATGCGCGACGGTGTGCTGGTGGTAGTCATGGCGTCTCCGGTGTCTGCTGGGATGGCGGGAAATTTGCCCCGCGGCGGAT
>SESE01000771.1_pt1 | contig 13290 bp, 11 predicted proteins | sample 3171371 | NCBI WGS metagenome assembly SESE01 (sample SAMN06051881, study PRJNA518727) | freshwater metagenome | biome: subpolar coniferous forest; feature: holomictic lake; material: water; isolation source: holomictic Lake 442, 13 m depth | place: Canada: near Kenora, Ontario | collected... | reverse complement strand
CACCAACACCTTGATGGGACTGGGTTCTTATCCGGCCAGTGACAGCAAGTTTTTGGGAATGTTGGGAATGCACGGAACCATTGAGGCCAACAACGCCATGCAGCATTGCGATGTGTTGCTGGCAGTAGGCGCTCGCTTTGATGACCGCGTGATTGGCAACCCCAAGCATTTTGCCCAGAATGACCGCAAAATCGTTCACATTGACATCGATCCGTCAAGCATTTCCAAACGCGTCCGTGTGGATATTCCCATTGTGGGCGATGTCAAGGACGTGCTGTCAGACTTGATCGCCATGATCCGTGAAGGTGACCAAAGGCCAGATGCCAGCGCCCTGGCCGCATGGTGGAACACTATCGAATCATGGCGCAGCCAAGCTTGCCTGAAGTACGACCCTGGCTCAGATGACGTGGTCAAGCCTCAGTATGTGATTGAAACCCTGTGGAACATGACCAAAGGCACCGACACCTACATCACGTCCGACGTGGGGCAGCATCAAATGTGGGTGGCCCAGTATTACCGGTTTGAAGAACCTCGCCGCTGGATCACGTCGGGTGGGCTGGGAACGATGGGCGTGGGCATCCCTTACGCGATGGGTGTCAAGATGGGCAAACCCGACAGTGAAGTGTTTTGCGTGACGGGTGACGGCTCCATTCAGATGTGCATTCAAGAGTTGGCAACGTGTCTGCAACACAACACGCCGATCAAAATTTTGGCACTGAACAACCGTTATCTTGGCATGGTCAGACAATGGCAAGAAATCGAATACGAAGGCCGCTACAGCCACAGCTACATGAGCACCTTGCCTGATTTTGTCAAGCTGGCCGAGGCGTATGGGCATGTGGGCATGTTGGTTGAACGCGCCCAGGATGTCGAACCTGCCCTGCGTGAGGCACGTCGCCTCAAGAACCGCACCGTGTTGATTGATTTTCGGACTGACCCCACAGAAAACGTGTTTCCCATGGTTAGGGCCGGCAAAGGCATCACCGAGATGCTGCTCAATTCTTGGGGGAATCAAACATGAAACATATCATCGCCGTTTTGCTTGAAAACGAGGCAGGTGCCCTGTCGCGGGTGGTGGGACTGTTTTCTGCGCGTGGCTATAACATTGAGTCCCTGACGGTGGCCCCCACGGAGGATGCCAGCTTGTCTCGCATGACCATCCACACCACGGGCTCTGACGATGTGATTGAACAGATCACCAAGCATTTGAACCGCTTGATTGAAGTGGTCAAGGTCGTCGATCTGACCGAGGGGGCGTATATTGAGCGTGAGCTGATGATGGTCAAGGTGCGCGCGGTGGGCAAGGAACGCGAAGAGATGATGCGAATGGCTGAAATCTTTCGCGGTCGTATCATTGATGTGTCAGACAAAAGTTTTACCATTGAACTGACCGGCGATCAATCCAAGAACGATGCTTTTTTGAATACCATCGAACGGGGTGCCATTTTGGAAACCGTTCGCACTGGCTCTAGCGGAATTGGCCGTGGTGAGCGTATTTTGAGACTTTGAATTTTTTTACGGAGAGCAACCCATGAAAGTTTATTACGACAAGGATGGTGATTTAGGCCTGATTCGTGCCAAGACCGTCGCCATCATCGGTTATGGCAGTCAAGGCCACGCCCATGCCCAAAACTTGAACGACAGCGGTGTCAAAGTGGTGGTGGGGTTACGCCCGGGCGGCGCATCCTGGCCCAAGGTTGAAAAGGCTGGCCTGCAAGTCGCATCCATTGCCGATGCCGTCAAATCTGCCGATGTTGTGATGATTTTGTTGCCTGATGAGCAAATTGCATCGGTCTATGCCAAAGAGATTGAACCCAATATCAAACAAGCGGCATCGCTGGTATTTGCCCACGGATTCAACATTCACTATGGATTGGTGTCCCCACGTGCTGACCTTGATGTCTGGATGGTCGCTCCCAAGGCACCGGGCCACACGGTACGCGGAACGTATGTTCAGGGCGGTGGGGTTCCGCAGTTGATTGCCATCCATCAAGATCATTCCGGTCATAGTCGCGACCTGGCCTTGAGCTATGCCATGGCCAATGGCGGCGGCAAGGCAGGCATCATTGAAACCAGTTTTCGTGAAGAAACAGAGACCGATTTGTTTGGCGAACAAGCCGTTTTATGTGGCGGAACGGTTGAACTCATCAAGGCCGGGTTTGAAACCCTGGTGGAAGCTGGTTATGCCCCAGAGATGGCGTATTTTGAATGCCTTCACGAACTGAAATTGATTGTTGACATGATCTATGAAGGCGGAATTGCCAACATGAATTACTCCATCTCCAACAATGCCGAATATGGCGAATATGTTACCGGCCCACGCATCATCAACAGTGACTCCAAAGAAGCCATGCGCCAATGCCTCAAAGACATTCAGACGGGTGAATATGCCAAGAGTTTTATTCTCGAGAACATGGCAGGTGCGCCCACCCTGCTCAGCCGTCGTCGCCTGACATCGGAACATCAAATTGAGCGTGTCGGCGAATCCCTTCGCGCCATGATGCCCTGGATCAAAAAGAACAAACTGGTTGACCAGACGAGAAACTGACCAGTCGGAAGTTTTGAGTTTTAAGTTAAGTCAGAATTCATTACCTAAAAGAGTAAGTTGATAATCAACAACTTGCGAAAATTATCGTCTTCACCTTGCGTGTGAATATTGTAATAACCGCAACTTGTTGATCTGTAAACGTATTTCTACATTATTCGACCTTTTTTTGTAATATGAAAGTGATATCTTTAATAATTTCCGGATAAATTTTAATATTGCATTCAATGATAAATAATTTTGTTATTCTGGCTTGACGATTTATTAGCTATTGGTGGAAATTGGTATTTGCTTCCGATTAACTGCTAAGAAGTTTTGAGTGGTGAGTGGTATTTACTTTAAACTTCAAACTTCCAACTTGCCCCCCTATGAGGTAAAAATTCATGCATGACCCCGAAGGTGTCGTCGTCATCAAACGCCGCAAGGGCATTTATATTTTGCCCAATTTGTTTACGCTGGCGGCTTTGTTTGGCGGGTTTTATGCCATTGTGATGGCCATAGATGGCCGCTTTGAGCTGGCAGCCATGGGAGTGTTTTGTGCCATGGTGCTAGACAGTCTGGATGGCCGCGTTGCACGCATGACCAATACCCAAAGTGCGTTTGGTGAACAGATGGATTCGCTCTCGGACATGGTCTCTTTTGGTGCTGCGCCAGCATTGGTGGCCTACGTGTGGGCGCTCAAAGGTCTGGGGCGCTGGGGCTGGATTGCTGCTTTTGTCTATTGTGCCTGTGCTGCGTTGCGCCTGGCCCGATTCAACGTCAACACGGGCGTGGTTGATAAGCGCTATTTTCAGGGCTTGCCCTCACCTGCTGCTGCGGCTCTGGTCGCGGGGTTTATTTGGGTGATGTCAGATTTGGGTGTCAAGGGAAGCGCCATGGCCTGGCCCATGTTTGTCATGTGCTTGTATGCTGGTTTGACCATGGTGACCAATGTGCCGTATTACAGTTTCAAGGATATTCAGATGAAACGCACGGTCCCCTTCATAGTGATTGTCATGATAGCGATGGGAATTGCAGTGATCAACATTGACCCACCCACCGTGATGTTTGGCTTGTTTGTCATCTATGGGGCCAGTGGTTACATCATTTATTTCTGGCGCAAGGCCAAAGGCATTCCCACCAGTGTCATCAGTACCTCGACCGATGAACCCGACGAGCGCGGAATGCACAGGTAGCAAGCACCCACCTTTTTCAGGAATGTCACATGAGTATCAAAAGCGATCGATGGATCAGGCACATGGCCACACAACACGGACTGATTGAACCCTTTGAGCCAAACCAGGTACGTCAGGACACCGAGGGTCGGAAAATCGTCAGCTATGGCACCAGCAGCTATGGCTACGACATCCGCTGTGCACCCGAATTCAAGGTGTTCACCAACATCCATAGCACGGTGGTTGACCCAAAGAATTTTGATGAAAAAAGCTTTGTTGATTTCAACGACGATGTTTGCATCATTCCCCCCAACAGCTTTGCGCTGGCACGCACGTTGGAGTACTTTCGCATCCCACGAAACGTGCTCACCATTTGCTTGGGCAAAAGCACGTATGCCCGTTGTGGGATCATCGTCAATGTGACGCCGTTTGAGCCGGAGTGGGAGGGCTATGTCACGCTCGAATTCAGCAACACCACGCCTTTGCCGGCCAAGATATACGCGGGTGAAGGCTGCGCTCAGGTGCTTTTCTTTGAAAGCGATGAGGTGTGCGAAACCAGCTACAAGGACCGAGGTGGCAAATATCAGGGGCAGCGTGGGGTGACTTTACCCAAAGCGTGATGTCTTCAAGGATTTGGCCCTTTGCCAGGCCTGGCGCAAAAGGTCAATTTTTTCAGTCAATTCAGGGGACTGTCCGGCGTTTCGAAGGGCTTGCCGAACAAACACAAACAGCAACAAGGCAAAGCCGGTGGCCAGAGTGGTCAACATGGCAATCAGTGCCTTTTTGGGCTTGCTTTTAAGCTCGGGCTGCACGGCAACATCCAGCACCTGAATGACTGCACCCTCTCGGCTCTCGTCAATGCGGGCAATTTCACACTGTTTGGCAAAAAGTTCGAACAAGGTTTCGTAATATTTGAAATTCCTGAATTTGGTGATGTAGTCGCTGTCACTGCCCGTGGTGGCATTTTCTGAGGATTGTGCACGGGTCAATTGGCTGCGCATGGCCGCAAGCTCGGTCTGGGCTTGTTTAAAGTCAGGTGCGGACTCTGTCAGGTAGCCACGCATGCTGGCCAGTTTAATCTCTTGCGCGGTAATGCCGGCCTTGAGCCTTGCCACGCCCTCGACGGCTGCCGAACTGGTTTTAAGTACATTGCTGTCGATGCCACTGGACTTCAGGATAAGCTCGGACTTGATCAGGTTGTCTTTGGCATTGCTCAGTTGCTTTTCGAAGAACAAGCGGCGCTGTTGGGCCTCTGTCACAGCCAGACGGGTCATTAAACGGCCAAGTTCTTCGACATGCGCATTGGCAAGTTGTGCGGCAAAGGCTGGGTCTTTGTCGCTGACATCGACCACAATGAGGCCTTCCTTGCCGCTGGTCATCACCACATTGCCATCAAGCGACGTACGCGCACTTTCACGAAACTTGGCTTCGTACCGGTCCATCAGTTTAAATCGGTCAATCAGAGCATCTTGCAAAGAGCGGCTTTTCAAAAAAGCCACATATTGGTCAGCCGGATTTTTGAGACCGGCCGCAGCCCCTGCCAGCCCCCCCAAGGCACCCAAAGACTGCAACATCGAGGCAGCAGCGCTTTGCTGTTGCTGGGGCGGCATGAACCGAGTGGTCGCGGTGAAGATGGGAGTGATCACAAAGCAGATGCCCAATGTCAGCAGACCCGCGGCCAGCGGCCCCAGCACCAGCAAGCGCAAGTTATCCACCACCACCAGCAGCAAATCCAACAGGCTGATTTCGTCTTCGTCGTCTTGTGGCAGGGCAGCTTGGTCTGCCGTGGGTGTGTTGGCGTTGTTCATGACCTAATAACCCATCGATTTGAATGCAGCAACACCTAACCCCAGGTTGGAGAGAATTTGCGTCCAGTCCTTGAAGCCCCGGATAAAGGCGTTGTAGCGGCTCTCTCTGTCCATCTGGGCAGGCACCACCACGGTGTCGCCTGGCATGACTGCCAAAGAGTCAAAGCCGATACCAAAGAAGCCACCGTGATCCACCCGTGCCACAATGCTGCCATCCGCCCGCAGGACAAAGGCATGATCTGGCTCGGCATCTTCGGTCAGGCCGGCGGATTTGATGACATCGGCCACCGTCTTGCCAGGTTTGTAGATGAATACGTTTTCGTTGTTGACCGAACCTAGGGCCGAAACAAAGCCAGGTCTGCTGGGAACCAGAATATGGTCACCATCCTCAAGCGGCAGAGCCGGAAGGTCAGCCAGACTTTGGCTGTTGGGGCTCAGTTCAAGCGAAACCCGACCGTTGCTTCTGAAGGTTTTAAGTCGTTCGATCTGGCTTTTGAGCTGGGCTTGTTGTTGCTGCAAAATGACAGCCGAATCAGCACCCGTCCGGTTGGCCAAAAGTGTACCGGCCTGCGCTTGAGACTGCGACTCTAGCCGACGAATCAACGTGTCAAGGTTTTCTTGTTGGCGGATACGAACCGAGTCACGGCTAAGTTCGGTGCCAAACAGATACGCCTGCGGTGACAGCCCCCCCACACGATCAATGAGTTGGGGCAAGGTTTCACCCGGCAGCAGTTGGTAACTGCCGGGAATGTTGACCTCACCTGACAGCATCACAATCTGGATGCGTTTTCCGATCGGCAATGGCAGTTGGGCCGTGGTAAAAAGTTTAACCAGGTCGCCAGGTTCAAGTTTGACGTTATCTGTTGCACTCGCATCGCGTACCGCATTGCCCAGGTTAAATGTGATGGCCCTGGAACCCAAGGTGACGGGAACACGGCGAATCACCTGAGCATAGTCCCAGTTGATGTTGTTGCGCAGATTGAGTGTGAGGTCGCGTTGCCAATAGCTGTAGTAATCAATCAACCACTGACTGGAGGGAATGATGTTGTTGATGGCAAAGTCAGGTCGCCAGACAAAACGACGGGTCCCGCCTACCACATCTCCCACCACGGTGACGCTGTTTTCAGTCTCGGCTCCGGCATCATCGGGACGATAGACTGTCACGATGTCGCCGCTCATTAATTCAAGGTTTTCAACTTTGTCTTTGGCAAGGGCTTTGGCTAGATTAAACGCCACCGTTTTTGTTCGCAAAGTCGCAGGATCGAGCCGTTGAATCGTGGCGTAGTCAAGATTGACCTCAGGTCTTGAATAATTACCCGTGATGGCACCCTGGTTGATTTGCAACCAGTAACTGCCAGGAATCAGCAAGCGTTTGTCGTTCAATAAATCAGAAATGCGCATTCCTGGCCGAAAGGTATAGCGCAGTGGTGAAGCAACATTGCCCTGAAGTGTGACCACATTGGCAATTTGAGGGCTGATTTGAAAAACCGTCAAAATGTCTCCCGCTTTGAGTTCAAGGTTTAACCCCTTTTGGTCGAGGGCAAAATCTTCAACATAGCGTGCAATATCACGGCTGGCTTCTACCCGTTCAAGCTGAGCCTTCTGGGGAGCAGCCAGGGTAGGCAAGCCTCCGGTCATGTTGAGCAGATGGCTGATGGTTTCCTTGCTGCGCAATTCATAAATGGCTGGCGCATTGATCGTTCCCAACAGCGCAGCACGCGGACCCGCAGGGGGAATGTAAATGATGTCACCTGCCATCAATTGCACATCAGCCGAGTTGTCTCCTTGTGAAAGAAAGGCATACATATCAACGGTGGCAATTTTTTTACCCTGGCGACGCACTTCAATGGCGCGCAGGCTGCCGTTGCTGTTGGGACCGCCAGTCTCAAACAAGGCATTGATCAGCGAAGACAGTCCACTGACCAGATGTTTGCCGGGTTGACGCGCTTGTCCTACCAAAAACACTTCAATGCTGCGCAATCGTCCCATGGTGATATTGACCGTGAAATTGCGATAGACCTTGCCCAGGTGGGCACTGAAAACTTTTTCAGCCTGACTCAAGCTGACACCCGCCAGGTTGAGTGGCCCCACCTTGGGCACCAACACCCTGCCTTCTCGGTCAATTACAAAACGTTCATTGATTTCCACAAGCCCGTTGACCTGAACCAACAGTTCATCACCTGGCCCCAGCACATAACCGGCCGGAACAGGGGCCGCTTGCACCGCGGAGAAGCTGCCCGGGTTCGCAAACAAGTCGTACCCGTAGAGTTTTAATGCTTGCCCTGTCGCACTCAAAACGAAGCGCTGAAATTCAATTTCGTCTGTAGCTGCGATTTTGATGGTCTCGGCGGCGGGGGGCTGCGTTGCGTCTTTGCTTGCCTGATCTTGTGCTAGCGAATCTTTGGCTTGTACTTGTAAACCTTTAGACTTGGCATCGGCTGATTGCGCTGACCCGGTATTTTTGCCGGCTGCATCGGGTGCTGTGTTTTTGGATGGCAAGGCATTGGGAGCATGACCGGAAGATGCTGGTACAGACACGGAATTCACAATGCCAGAACTTGCCGCAGCTCCTGTCGTTGCCCCAGCGACAGCACCAGTGGTGACACTACCAGTGCCGCTTTGCGCATGCAAGGCGGCGTTAAAAAACAAGGCCAGTAATACCACGCCAAGCGATCGGGAAAACAATTTCAGCATGGAGGCTTCTGTAAAGTGCATGTAATAACCAGACATTGAGACGATTGGGACGTGAGAAACTGCGCTCCCTGTGGCTAAAAAGATCAGGGCATCGATTGTAGCGATGGCCGTGGCCGTCAGCCACGGCAGTTTGGAAACCTGCTTACTGTTGTGTGGTTTGGGCGGTGATGGCCAGCCATACTCCCTCACGCTGTTCCAGCACGTATTGCTCAAGAGCTTCGAAACGGTAGGGCTTGCCTCTCATCAAACCCTGTTCGATGGCGATGGATTTGACATGGATGCGTTTGCAACTTGCCTCGGTCTCTCCTTCTGCCAGCGTGGCTTCAAGAGAAACGCGTCGCTGTTGGTAGTTTTTGAGGCTTGCAATGGATCCCAAGGTGCTTTGAACCATGTCGGCACGGCTAAATTCCAGCGTCACCATCTTATCTTCGCTGCGTACGGTGGCTTTGGCCACAATCTCCGGGGCAAACAGACCCAGGATGGTGTTGACATCCCGATTGGCAATGGCACTGTCAAAACGGTTGAGCCAGACCTCGGCAATGGTCAATGGAGGACAGCCCGTGATGGAAGAAGCCAAGGGTTGCTCTATGACAGGGGCTGATGCTTTGGGTGGTGTGGGTGCCGTCTTTTGCTCAGATTGCGGTTGGATATCAGAGATCTGGCCAAGCTGTTTTTGACTCAGTGCCTCGGCATTTTCAGAATATTGGTCAAGTTCCTCGTCAAAAGCACCGGGGACAAAAAAACTGGGGATCTTGTCCAGTAACACGGGCAGCAAGATGGTCATCAATGCCCTGCTCTTGGGACTTGCAATTTTGGGGTCACGGGCAAAACCAACCTTACCCGGGTCGATGGCAACACTGCCACCATTGGCCTCAAGCAAGGTTGAACCGCGATTGACCTTGTCATAGGTACCCTGGCGGTAAGTGGCATTGGCCATGGCCGCAGGCAACACATAAGGTTCATGGTCTGTTCCGCGAATGCCAATTGTTGCAGTGGAAGTGAGCACGCGGTGATCTTGACGGTTGATTTGACCAATCCAGCCACTGATCAGACGCAATGAGCCCGCAATGAGACGCAAGACCTGGCGATCGCTTCGTTTACCCTCAGCCGCAAAGCGTTCGGCAACAAACTCGGCACCCGGGCGTACTGCCACCATGCCTGCATCTGCGGTTTTGAGTACGGCCTCGCTGTCAGGAGCGGCACGCACAGGTTCGCCCACATAAACCGTGTGACCTTCTTTGAGTCGGCGCACGACCCCTTGTTTGTCAGTGGCAACAACCTCACCACGGACACGCCAGACAGTGGCAAATGATTTGCCAGTATCTGAATTTGTATCCCCGGCGGCGGCCGCCAGACCGGCAAAAAGCCCTCCCGACAGCAGCCCCAAAGCAAACAGCCTGAGCGCCTTGTCAAAAACAAAATTAAACCAAAAACAGATGGCGTTCATGTGGATATCCTGTCTTGAATGGACGATGGCTAGAATGGAACGGTTAATATCACTTTAGCAGCCTACAGATTCAGCCAAATGTTGCAGCTTCAGACAGTGGCTTGCCTGTCATATCTTTGGCTGCCAGCAAGGGGGGTGCCTCTATCGGCCATGTCACGCCCACGCTGGGGTCGTTCCACAACAGGCAGCGCTCATGTTCGGGGTACCAATAATCTGTGGTTTTGTACAAAAATTCGGCGCTGTCGCTCAACGTCACAAAGCCGTGGGCAAAGCCAGGCGGTATCCACAATTGGCGTTTGTTTTCGTCTGACAAAACCACGCCATCCCAGCGGCCAAAGTGAGGTGAACTGCGGCGCATATCCACAGCCACATCGAACACGGCACCCCGCGTCACCCGCACCAGCTTGCCCTGCGGGTGATCAATCTGGTAGTGCAGGCCACGCAGAACGTTTTTGGCCGATTTGCTGTGGTTGTCCTGAACAAAAAGCACATCTTGTCCGGTAACCCGGGCAAAGTCACGTGCGTTGTAGCTCTCAAAAAAGAAGCCACGCGAATCGCCAAAGACTTGAGGCTCCAGGATCAGCACTTCAGGAAGCGAGGTGGGGGTGACAGAGTAAGGCATGGTGAGTTACTTGATCAAGTTGAGCAGATATTGACCGTAGCCATTTTTGGCCAGTGGTGCTGCCAGTTTTTGAATCCGGGCGGCATCAATCCAGCCCTGGGTGTAGGCAATTTCTTCGGGGCAGGCCACTTGCAGGCCCTGTCGCTTTTGCAGCGTAGCGATAAAGCTGGCTGCCTCAAGCAAGCTGTCATGCGTGCCAGTGTCTAGCCAGGCGTAACCTCGTCCCATGATTTCAACATTGAGTTGCCCCTGTTGCAGATAGCGCCGGTTGACATCGGTGATTTCAAGCTCACCACGTGCCGACGGTGGGATGTCCGCTGCTATGTCACACACCTGGGAGTCGTAAAAATACAGCCCCGTCACTGCGTAATTACTTCGGGGTTGTACGGGTTTTTCTTCGATGCTGATGGCGCGCTGCTGATCGTCAAAAGCAACCACGCCATAGCGTTCGGGGTCATTCACGTGGTAGGCGAACACGCTGGCCCCACTGCTGCGGTCGTCGGCATGCGAAAGTTGCCTGATCAAATCGTGACCATAAAAAATATTGTCCCCCAACACCAGAGCGCTTGGCTGACCCGCCACAAAGTTGCGGCCAATGATAAAGGCCTGTGCCAGACCATCGGGCGAGGGTTGTATCGCGTAGTGAATCTGCATTCCCCACTGGCTGCCGTCACCCAGCAAATCGGTAAAACGAGGTGTGTCATGCGGCGTTGAAATGATCAGCACCTCTCGTATTCCGGCCAGCATCAGCGTGCTCAAGGGGTAATAAACCATGGGTTTATCGTAAATCGGCATAAGCTGTTTCGACACGGCCTGCGTAACAGGGTAAAGCCGTGTGCCCGAGCCGCCAGCCAGGACGATGCCTTTGCGTGTTGTCATGGTGTTTAAAGAATCTCGGCCAACATTCGACTGACCCCGTTTTGCCAGGGCGGAAGCGTCAAGCCAAAGGTGGACTGCAATTTTTGGGTGTTCAGGCGCGAGTTGAGCGGGCGACGAGCCAGAGTTGGGAAATCTCTGGTGGAGACAGGCAAGACCTCTTTTGCTTTGATATTGATAGCGGGCTTTGCAAGCTGGGCTTGCTCTAGCACGTATTTTGCGTAGTCAAACCAGGTTGTCTCGCCACTGGCTGCCAGGTGGTAAAAACCGGCCAGTGCGTCTGCCTCGTCCCCGAGCCGGTTGATCTGGCGAATGGCATGCGCCGTCACGTCGGCAATCAGCTCGGCCCCGGTGGGCGCACCAAACTGGTCGTTGACAACATTCAACTGCTCGCGCTCCTGGCCCAGTCGCAACATGGTTTTGACAAAGTTGTTGCCATGCGCGCCATAGACCCAACTGGTTCTGAAAATCAGGTGCCGACGGTTGGACCAAGACGAGAGGTTTTCACCAGAGCGCTTGCCCATGCCGTATTGGTTGACGGGACAAGGCTCGTCTTCTTCTGTCCAGGGGGTCTCACCCTCACCGTGAAACACGTAGTCTGTGCTGAAATGCACAAACCAGGCACCGACGTGCATGGCGGACACAGAAATGGCCTCAGCGCCCAAGGCGTTGACGGCAAATGCAAGGTTGTAGTCTTTTTCAGCGGCATCCACGGCGGTGTAAGCGGCGGCGTTGACGACGACATCAGGCTTGTGAAGTCGAATGAAATGGTTGATTTGCAGAGGATAAGTCAGGTCACCACTGTGGTCGGGACTGTGACGATCCAGTGTGATGAGTTCACCCAGGGGGGCCAGGCTGCGCTGTAGTTCCCAGCCAATTTGGCCATTTTTACCGAATAGCATGATTTTCATAATAGGTCTCAGATTTACTTTGATTCGACTTGCAGGGGATGGTTCATGGCTGTTGATACTGCTTTGCCACCCATTCGCGGTAAGCACCACTTTGCACGTTCGCCACCCAGTCGGGGTGATCCAAATACCACTGCACGGTCTTGCGGATTCCGGACTCGAAGGTTTCAGATGGCCTCCAGCCCAGTTCGCGCTCGATCTTGCTGGCATCAATGGCGTAGCGTCGGTCGTGACCGGGGCGGTCTGTGACGTAAGTGATTTGCTCTTTGTAAGGCTTTCCATCGGCACGAGGGCGCAGTTCATCAAGCAAAGCACAGACCGTGTGAACGATTTCAAGGTTGGCCTTTTCGTTCCAGCCACCCACATTGTAGGTTTCGCCCAACTGACCCGACTCAAGTACGCGGCGGATGGCACTGCAGTGGTCAGTGACGTAAAGCCAGTCACGTATCTGTTGACCATCGCCATAGACCGGCAACGGCTTGCCCGCCAAGGCATTGACAATCATCAGCGGGATCAATTTTTCAGGAAAGTGGTAGGGACCGTAATTGTTGGAGCAATTGGTGGTCAGCACGGGCAGTCCATACGTATGATGCCAAGCACGCACCAGGTGGTCGCTGGCGGCTTTGCTGGCGGAATACGGACTGTTGGGCTCAATGTGCTTGTCTTCGGTAAAGGCAGGGGCATCTTTGGACAGGCTGCCATACACTTCGTCGGTAGAGACATGCAAAAACCTGAAAGCTTCTTTTTGCTCGTGCGCCAACCCAAGCCAATAGCCGCGCACCGATTCGAGCAAGTTGAACGTGCCCACGATATTGGTCTGGATAAATTCACCCGGGCCGTGGATGGAACGATCGACATGGCTTTCAGCGGCAAAATTCACCACGGCGCGAGGCAGGTGCTGCCTCAGCAATCGGGATACCAGCTCACGGTCTCCGATATCACCCTGCACCAGGATGTGTCTGCCATCGCCTTGAAGGCTTTGCAAGGTTTCAAGATTGCCGGCATAAGTGAGTTTGTCAAGGTTGACAACGCTCTCATCATGGCGCGCCAGCCAGTCAAGAACAAAATTTCCACCAATAAAGCCAGCACCGCCAGTAACGAGGATCATGTGATTTCCTTTTTTAGTTTTTAGTTTTTAGTTTTGAGTTTTGAGTTTAAAGTCTAACTCACGGTTTGTTCATTTTTCTTGCTTTAAAATCAACGACTTACTATTTCCATAGCCAACTTTTGATGATA
>SESE01000770.1_pt1 | contig 13297 bp, 13 predicted proteins | sample 3171371 | NCBI WGS metagenome assembly SESE01 (sample SAMN06051881, study PRJNA518727) | freshwater metagenome | biome: subpolar coniferous forest; feature: holomictic lake; material: water; isolation source: holomictic Lake 442, 13 m depth | place: Canada: near Kenora, Ontario | collected... | reverse complement strand
CACGGCGTCACCCGCCAGCAGGTAAGCATCCCCAAGAAGGCCCTCAAGGCCATCATCACCGGCTATACGCGGGAGGCCGGTCTGCGCCAGTTGGAGCGCGAAATCGGTGCCGTCTGCCGCAAGGTGGCCCGCCGAGTCGCAGAAGGACTTCTGAAGAAGAAGTTCAACCTCGATGATGAAGGCATCCATGCCTTGCTTGGCCCCGTGAAGTTTCTTCAGGACGAGCGCCTGAAGGCCCCACGGGTGGGCGTAGTCACCGGTCTGGCCTGGACCGCCGTGGGCGGGGACGTGCTGTTTGTCGAGGCCCTCAAGATGCCCGGCAAGGGCCTGCTCACCCTGACGGGTCAGTTGGGTGATGTCATGAAGGAAAGCGCCCAGGCGGCCCTGAGCTATATCCGCAGTCGCGGAGAGGCCTTCCAGATCGACCCCGAGGTCTTCCAGAAGCAAGACATTCACGTCCACTTCCCCGAAGGCGCCATTCCCAAGGACGGTCCCAGCGCGGGCCTCGCCATCGCCACGGTCCTGTTATCGGTGCTGAAGGGCGTCCCGGTCCGAAACACCCTGGCCATGACTGGCGAAATAGACCTGCGCGGGGAAGCCCTGGCCATTGGTGGCCTCAAGGAAAAGGCTCTGGCGGCCCTGCGGGTGGGGATCAAAGACATCCTCATCCCCCACACCAACCAGAAGGATCTCGAAGAGATCGATCCAGAGCTCCGCAAACAGCTCCGCTTCCACCCCGTGAAGCATGTGGAGGAGGTCTTCGAGCATGCCCTGGTGGGTTGGCAGCGCCCCGAAGTGCCTCCTCTAGCCCCTAAGCCAAGACTGAAGCCCAAGCGCTAGAAGGGCTTGGTTGCGGTCAGGTCCTGTTGTTTGTGGCGAAATTTTACAACACCAATCCTTGCCTGACTGGCCTTCCGGGAGTATGTTTCTTTCGGAGTTGGCCATGCTGACCGAAGCCTTCGCCCTGGTGCTTCAACTTCCGCCCTTGGCCTTTGGACCCGCCCTGCCCGTGCGGGCCTTCGACCCACCAAACGACTTGGTTTGCGCCGTGCAGGATCTAGGGCGGATCCAAGAGCCGGTCAGGCCCCCTCGTCCTGCCTTCTTGAGCACCTCCCTCGACCCTCGTGCCCTGAGGCCCGACCAACTTCGCCACCTGATCAACCCCGCCATGGACTTCTTCCTGGTATTGGGCGCCCTTGCTGCGACCCGCGGCGGCTGGGATGACCGCTCCTGGCAGGCCCACTTCTGGTCCAAAACGGGCGCAATCACGCCTGTTCAGTTCCCCCCCCAGATGCTTCCCCCACAGACCCTCGGACGCTGATCCTGCCCTCGAGGAAACCCCTGCGCTCGGTAGACTGGACCTTCGCGAGGTGGGCGTGGGTCTTCTGGGTGGTTTACTCGACAAATTCAAAAAGGGGTTGAAACGCACCCAGGAGTTGGTGCTGGCGCCCATGGGCCGCCTCTTGGGGCTGCGGCGCCTGGATGAGGCCCAGCTTGAAGAACTAGAGGACCTGCTCCTCCAGGCCGACCTTGGTGTGGGCTCGGTCAACCGCTTGATGACGCGGCTTCGATCCGAACTGAAACACGGCACCGAAATCAATGCAAAGACCATCCTCAAGGACGAGTTGCTGAAGGTCCTGCGGCAACATCCCGCCAGGCCCTTCCTCGCCGAGGGCACCCAGGTCGTGTTGCTCGTGGGTGTCAATGGCGTGGGGAAGACCACCACCCTGGGCAAGTTGGCGGCCCACCTCAAGTCCCGGGGCGAAGGCGTCCTGGTGGTGGCGGGAGACACCTTCCGCGCCGCCGCCATCGATCAACTCGAACGCTGGGGTGAGCGTGCCGGTGTACCTGTCATCCGGAACCAGATGGGGGGGGACCCCGCCGCCATCGCCTTCGATGGCGCCGCCAGCGCCCGCGCCAAGGGAACGCCATGGGTGCTCATCGACACCGCCGGTCGCCTGCACACCAAGGACCACCTCATGAAGGAGTTGGAAAAGATCCGCCGCAGCCTCCAAAAAGTGATTCCTGAGGCGCCTCATCGGGTATTGCTGGTGCTGGATGCCACCACAGGGCAGAACGGACTGACCCAAGCCGAGGCTTTCGTGCGGGCCGCTAGCGTCACCGACCTGGTCCTCACCAAACTCGACGGGAGCGCCAAGGGTGGCATCGTGGTGTCCATCCTGGATCGACTAAAACTCCCCATCGCCTTTGTGGGAGTCGGAGAAGGCGTCGATGACCTCATTCCCTTCGACGCGGAAGCCTTTGTGGACGGTCTGCTTGATGTCTGAACCGCAGCTCACCCCCGAAGTCGCCTGGGCCCTGGCCACGGGCGGACCCTGGCCCGACCCGGCCAGCCTCGATGGCGATGCCCACTTCATGGCCCTGGCCCTTGAGGAAGCCTTGAAGGGGGTGGGCCTCGCCAGCCCTAATCCGCCTGTGGGTTGCCTCTTGGTGAACAGCGGCAGGATCCTTGGTCGCGGCGTCCATACCCGCGCGGGGGACCCCCACGGGGAAGTCATGGCCCTGCGAGACGCTGATGCTCGCGGTGAGGATGCCCGAGGAGCCACGGCCTATGTGACCCTGGAACCCTGTTGCCACCACGGCCGCACCGCCCCCTGCGCCCAAGCCCTGATCCAGGCAGGTGTGGCCCGAGTGGTCGTGGGCGTGCGAGATCCCAACCCCCGGGTGGATGGAGGCGGTCTGGCCATCCTCCGCGCCCAAGGCATCGTGGTGGACGAGGGGATTCTGGGAGTGGCTTGCGCCCGTTTTCATGCACCCTTCTTCAAGTTGATTCGCACGAGTCTGCCGTGGGTAAGCCTAAAACTGGCCCTGGGTTCAGATGGCGGGCTCGGGCCTATCGGCCAGGTGACCCAGATAACCCCACCAAATGTGCAGCGGTTGGGACATGCTCTGCGGCGCGCTTCGGAAGCCATCGTCGTGGGTCGGCACACGGCCGAAATGGACGACCCCCAGCTTACCGACCGCTGGCCCTGGCCTACGGCGCCGCACCGGACCTTCCACCGGGTGGTCCTGGACAATGCTGGGCAGGTTCCGGCCCGGGCAAGGGTCTGGCAGCCCGTGACCGGCCAACCAGCCCTCCGCGCGGTCACTGGCGATCCAGCACCCCTGCGCGGCGTCGAGGATTTGCCCCTGCCGCCGGGACCTCGTGGCTGCAGCCTGCGGCACCTCTTGCACGAACTTGCCGCCCGCGGCGTTGGGCGGGTTCTTGTGGAGGGCGGGGGCACCCTGGTCCAGGCTTTTCTTGATCAAGGGCTTGCGGATGAGTTCCACTGGTTCCAGCGGGATACCCCGGCTGGTGGCCCTCCTCTAAGCCTTGGACTACCCCCAACCTGGCGGCAACAGGCAGAGGCCCGATGGCCCGGAGGTCGCTGGATGGTCTGGAGATAAGCTGGGGTCTAGCCCCCACCGACGAGACGCACCACCTCCAATCGGTCGCCATCCCTGAGTGCTGTGCCTGCATGGTTGCTTTTCTGAATCACCTGGCCATTTAGTTCAATAGCACTGCCAAACGTTGGTAACTCTAGCCATTTTGCCAGATCGGCTACGGTTTCAAGGACTGGCGTTTCCTGAAGTTCGCCGTTGATGGTGAGGTTCACGCCCCCCCCGCGGCTGCCTGGAAGCCTCGTTCTAGATCAGCGATGAGGTCTGGCTCATCTTCGATCCCAACCGAAAATCGCAGCAGTCCGTCTGTGATGCCCAGGCGGGCCTTCACGTCCGGGGCCGTCCTAAGGTGGCTCATGCTGGCCGGATGCTGGATGAGGCTTTCAACCCCGCCCAGGCTAACGCCCCGGGTGATGATCTCGAGGCCCTCACAGAACCGCTGACCCGCTTGCAGGCCGGCCCTCAATTCAAACCCAATCATGGCACCGAACCCCTGCTCCATCTGTTGGCAGGCCACGGCGTGGCCGGGGTGGCTGGGCAGACCTGGATAGTCCACCCGGCCTACCGCAGGTTGCCAGAGCAGCCACTGGGCCAGGGCCTGGGCATTGTCTGAAGCCCTGCGCATGCGCAGGGCGAGGGTCTTCAGGCCGCGGTGGAGCAACCAGGCCGCCATGGGATCCAGGGTTGGGCCCATGAGCTTGGCGAGGTGCCAACAGGCCACAATATCGGCCTCCGAACCAGCAAGGACGCCTGCCACCACGTCCGAATGGCCAGCCAAATACTTGGTGGCCGAAGCCACGCTCAGGTCGAACCCGAAGGCCAAGGGCTTGGTATGGATGGGGCTGGCAAAGGTGTTGTCGGCCACTGTGCGGATGCAGAACCGCTTGCCCAGTGCAGCCACGGCCGCCAAATCCGTCAGGGCCAAGGTGGGGTTCGAAGGAGTTTCAACCCAGATCATCCGAGTCTGTGGACAAATGGCTGCCTCCCATTCGTCGAGATCCAGGCTGTTCTGCACCCAGGTCACCCGGAGGCCACGCTGGGCCTCCCAGCGGCGAATGAGCTGCTCTGTTCCCAGGTATATGGCCGCAGGGGCCACGATGTGGTCCCCAGTTCCAAGGAAGGCCTCGAAGAGCAGGGTGAAGGCGGCCATGCCCGAGGCCGTCACGAGGGCCCTGTCGGCCCCCTCCAGTTCAGCCAGGACCGCTTCCACCTCGCTGGTGTTGGGATTGCCCCAGCGGGTGTAGAAGGCTGGCGGTTCAATGCTCGCCGCAAACTCAGCCCCCTCACGGTTTTCCATAAGCTGGAAGACCGAGGTCTGGAAGATGGGTGTGGTCACGGCACGGGTGGTGTTGAAGTGCTTTCCCGCGTGAATGGAGGTCGTTGTGGGTCCCCAGGGCTTGGGCATCGGTAGCTCCAGCCTTCCAGAATAGGCCTACCGCCGCCAGAACACGATGGCCAGAGCGACCACCGCAAAGGCGATGACGACTACCAACCGCCACACCGTGGGGCTTTCATCGGGCAGATCAGAGGGCCCGCGGTCTTCGAGCGCAGCCTGCGTCAACTCGTCCTCGGGAGGTGACACCAGCCCCCGGCAATCCGCGCAGCGGAAGGGCTCCCCGGGGGTTTCCACCGCGGCAACAACAGAGACTCCACACTCCTGGCAAACATGCACCACGCCCGGATGATAGGCCTGGAGGGCGGGGGGGATCTCGTTGGTCATAGCCTAAGAATGGGGCTTCGCTCACTCTTTGGCCAGCACCTCGCCGAGCACCTCGCTCACCAGTTTCGCGTCCAGCCTGCCTTGCCCGGCTTTGAGGACCTGCCCCACCAGGAACCCCTTCAAGTTTTCCTTCCCACCCCGGAGTTGAGCCACGGGCCCTGGGTTTGCCTCCAGCACCTGTGCCACCAGGGCCGTGATGGCATCTCGATTGTTGTCCTGCGCCAAGCCTCTATTCGCCACGACGACCTTGGCACTTTTTTCACCCGCAACGAGAGCGGGGAACACCTGCTCCTTGGCGGTGGTCAGCGCCAACGTTCGGGCCTCCACCAAGCTAATCAGTTCCGCCAATTCCTCCGGCCGCACAGGGAAAGCCTCGATGTCGATGCCGCGCTCGTTCAGGGTGCGACTCACTTCGCCCAGCATCCAGGCTGCTGCGCCTCGACCCGCTCCACTGATTTGGGCCACTGTCTCGAAATAGTGTGCGAAGGCTGGTGACTGTGCCAGGCTCTGGGCCTCCTCCAAACCAAGGCCGAAGTCCTCCCGCCAGCGCTGAATGCGGCGATCTGGCAGTTCGGGCAAAGATCGGCGGGCGGCTGCAACCTCGCTGTCGGCCACCAGGAGTGGCGGGAGGTCTGGTTCTGGAAAGTAGCGGTAATCCATCGCGGCTTCCTTGGTGCGCTGGCCTCGCGTCTCCCCCACAGCAGCATCCCAGCCGCGGGTTTCCATCCGGACCACTTCACCCCGCTCCAGCAACGCCACTTGGCGATCAAGTTCGTAATCCAAGGCCTGCCTCAGGAAGCGGAAGGAGTTCAAGTTCTTTACCTCGACCCGGGTTCCAAGGGTCGCCACACCCACCTTCCGAACACTCACGTTGGCATCACAACGCAGACTGCCTTCTTCCATGCTGCCATCACAGATCCCCAGGGCAACCACCAACCGGTGCATGGTCTTGAGGTAATCCGAAGCCTCTTGGGGGCTGCGCAGGTCGGGTGCCCCCACGATTTCCAAAAGAGGTACTCCAGCGCGATTGAGGTCCACATGGCTGACCACTCCATCCAGGTCATGGTGGCTCTTTCCGGCATCCTCCTCCAGGTGCGCCCGTTCCAAACCAATCCAGACGGGGGCGGCCGATGGGCGGACCCTGGGATCCCCGGGAATCTCCACGCGACCGCCTTCCACGATGGCCACGGGGCCCTGGGTGATCTGGTAGCCCTTGGGCAGGTCGGGGTAAAAATACTGCTTCCGGTAGAAGGTGCTTTTGGGCTGGATGCTTGCCTCCACCGCCAACCCCAGGGTGATGGCCATGTGCACGGCCTCGCTATTGAGGACGGGCAGGGTCCCGGGCAGGCCGAGGCAGACGGGGCAGGTGTGGCTGTTGGGGGCAGCACCATAGGCATTCCGGCAAGAGCAGAACATCTTGGTCCGGGTGCGCAATTGGACATGAACCTCCAGGCCGATCACCGCTTCATAGCCAAGCTTCATCCCGGACTCCCTACACCAGCCTTATCAGCCTACTTCCCCAGGCAGAAATCACCAAAAAGAGCATCCAGGGCGCTTTCCGCTCGATCCTCACCCGTGAGGCGGGCCAGCAAACCCCAGGCCCCCTGTAGCAAGGAGGCCGGCAACTCTGGGGGGCATCCCTCCTCCAAGCCGAGCAGGAGATCCAACTGCTCCACGAGATCGTCCAACAGAGCGGTTTGGCGTTCTGTGGCCAGCGCACCCAGGCAGGCGTCCGGCCCGTGGCCACCCAGGAGACGCTCCTTCAGTGCCACCTCCAGGGCATCCAGGTCTCCCTGGTGCGCCGCGATAGCCACGCCCGGAGCCGTCGCCTGGTCCGAAAAAGTGCGAACATCCAACACCTTGCCCAGAAAGGGGGCTAGGAGGTTTGCTGTGGCCGGTGTTGGGGTTTCCCCTGCTGGAATCAAGTGCAGCACCAGATCCACGGTTTCCAGAAGGGGCCCGACCCGCGCCACACCAAGGCGTTCCACGGGGTCCTCGCTGTTCCTAATTCCGGCCGTGTCAAACAGGCGCAAGGGTAGTCCGCGCCACTCACACCGCACTTCCAACACGTCCCGAGTTGTTCCAGGGGTTTCGGTGATGATGGCGCGGTCTTCCCCCGCCAGCGCATTGAAGAGGGTGCTCTTCCCGGCGTTCGGTCGGCCCACCAGGGCCAAGCTGATTCCATCCCGAAGCCGCCTTGCGGCCCGGGCGTGCCCCTGTTCCACGTGGAACCGGCTCCTCAGGGGTTTAAGGTTTATTATTAAGTCTTTTATATTCAATAAAATGTTTTCATCTTCCCCGTAATCCACTACCGCCTCGGCTCGTGCCATCCAGGGCGCCAGCGTTCGCCGGGCCGTGGTGATCCATTCGGGCTGGGCGGCGGCCCTCGCCTGGGCCAGCCTGATCTGCGCGTCACTCTGGGCCGCCACCAGGTCCCGGAGGGCTTCGACCTCAAGCAAGCCCTGCTTGCCGTTCAGGAGGGCACGACGGGTGAACTCTCCAGGGTCCGCCAAGCGGATACCCAGGTCGGCCAAGTAACCCAACAGGCGTGTGACCAGGAGGGGGTTGCCATGAATTTGGAGTTCGACCACATCCTCGCCCGTATAGCTCGCCGGACTGGGAAAGAAAAGCACCAGGGCCCGCTCACAGAAGCCATCCCAGCGAAGCGTGCGGAGCGAGGCCTGCCGGGGCTTTGGAAGGATCAGCAGGGGTGTAAGAAGGGCGCTGAGGCCAGTTCCTGAGATCCGGACCAAGGCCACCGCCGAGGGCAGCAGGGGGGTTGCGGGGGCACAGATAGGATCAAGGCTCACCGGGCCAGTCTACTTCCGGAACACCTTTACGGGCTTGAAGGTGCCAGTGCCCTCGCTTTCTGTGCCCAGTCCGGCTTCGCGGCTGACCACTAGGTGCACCCAGCGTCGCTCGCGGGCGCTCAGGGCACCCAGTGTGTGGCTTCCAAGTTCCCGAGCCCTCTCCGCGGCGTAGAGGCCCATGGCCATAACCTCCTGCATGCGGAAGAGGCGAGCCCCCTTTACGTCCAGGTAGGCCAGCTTTTGATCCTCACGCTCGCCCTGGGCTTCGTGGAGCAGGAACTGGAGAGCATCCAGGGCCGCACCCCGGTTGGCGGCAAGGATGGTCGCATCGGGACCAGATACCGCCACCCGGTTGGGAAAGGCCTCTTCGTCGCCCGAGGGAGCAAAGCGTGCCTCCAGGGTCAGGCCCAGATGCGCGCCCCAGCGGGCAATGAGCTCAGGCACAGATTCTAGGGCGGCTCCGCTCCGGCGCATGGCGAACTCCTAGAGGGTTATGGGCTGGGGTTGGTAGGACCTCATGACCCACCAAGTTTGGAGGAGACCGATCATGTTGAAAACGAAATAGTAAATCACGAGACCCGCCGAGCTCTGGGCGAAGAAGAAGGTCATCATCGCGGGCATGAGCACCAGCATCATCTTCCGCTGGGCTGGGTCACCCACGGCTGGGGTCATGTACTGCTGAGCAAACATGGAAACACCCATGAGCACGGGGTAGATAAAGTAGGGGTCCCGGGCAGATAAATCGGTAATCCAACCAAAGAATGGGGCTTGGCGCAGCTCGAAGACGGCATTCAACATGGACCAGAGGGCAAGAAAAATGGGCATCTGCAACAGCATGGGGAAGCACCCACCCATGGGGTTATGCCCGTTCTTTTTATAGAGTTCCATGAGCTCCTTCTGCATCTCGGCCTTCTTGGTCATATCCCCACCAAACTTGTCGTACTTGGCCTGCAGTGCCTTCTGGTGGGGCTCAAAATCCTTCATGCGCAGCATGGAGATGGTCTGTTTGGTATTCAGGTGCCAGGTCACTACCCGGATGATCACAGTGAAGATCACGATGGCCCAACCCCAGTTCCCCACCAGTGCGTGCACCTTCTTGAGGACCCAGAAGAGCAGTTGGGATACGGCCCCAAAGAAGCCGTAGTCGATGACCTGCGTGAAGGGTTTTTCGAAGGCCAGCAGTGGCTCTGCTTGTTTGGGTCCCAAGTAAAGAGAGGCTTCCATTTGCCCATTTTCGGGCAGCAGGTAATAGCCAGAAACCTCATCGCGAGCCACCAATCGTGGCAACTTCCAGAGGGCGGCGAAGTAATGATTCTGCTGATCCTTGGAATTCTTTTCAAGCCCCGCATCAAGGCCAAGGCGCTCCGCTGAGGGCGGCAGGAACTTGCGCTTGGCGCCCACGAAACTAAAGAAGGGGTCGCTCAACATCTCTTTCCAGGCCACCGCTTCGATGCCTTTTTCGGTCAGCGTGAACACGCGGCCCAGATGTTTCACGGGCTCGTCAGTGGCTGGGTTCACGATCAGGTGTAAGCCCGCCTTGGGAGAGACTGCCTCGACCTTGAGGGTGTGGCCACGCTGGGGCACCAGATAGCTGAGGCGCTCCCCAGCCGTGTTTTCGAAGATGATGGTGGTGAAGTTGGTGCCGTGCTCTTCGCGCACCGCTTGGAAGCCCGCTCCCTTCAGGGCGCCAATCCCAAGGAATCCCTCCGGAAAGAACCGTGTTCCATCCTTGTGCCAGACAACCTGCTTGAGGGCGCCTGTAGCCACATTCCAGGTGAGGGTGAGTTCCCCGGAGGCCAGTGTGTGGGTAGCGGCGGGGTCTGCGGGCTTGCCGCCCTCCAACTCGGCGGTCGCCATTGGCGCAGCGGCTGGAACGGCAGGGGCGGGCGCAACCACGGCCGCCTTGGGGGGGGTTACGGATGTGTGGGTCTCTACTTTGGCTGCCGGGGCATACCGGGACGACAGCCAGAACTGGCCGCCGAGCAGGATCATGCTGCCAATGACAAAAAGGATGACATTGCGGTTGTTCATGGGGTATCCGGAGAGGGAAGGCGCTGCAGGGCCAGTCGGAGCTGGTTTTCGAGGTCCTTAAAGGCGATCGCCTCAAGGGGCGGGGCGGTGCGACCCAGGCGCACCCAAACCACCCACGGGCAGTTCAGGAGGGGCTCCACGCTGGCCAAGAAGGCCATGCGAACCTGTCGACGGAATCGGTTCCGCCGAACAGCTGGGCCGATCCTGCGGGGCGAGGTAACCAGCAGCATCGGGCCGCCTTGACCAGAACGCCGCCAGGCACGAATATCCAACCACGCAGAGTGCCCCAGCAGGGGCCGGGGCGGGGGAACGGGAACCGCGTGGTCCTTGTGGCGGACCGTGCGGTAGCGGTCCTTAAAAATCACGGGACAGATCCCGATCCGCAGACTAGAGCGCCAAGACGTGGCGACCCTTGGCGCGGCGACGCTTGAGCACCAGCCGGCCATTCTTGGTCTTCATGCGACTCAGGAAGCCGTGGGTCTTGGCGCGGCGGCGGTTGTTGGGCTGAAAGGTGCGCTTCATGGTTCCACCTCGGGAGTCCCCTCCCGGAGAGGAGAACGAACCTTTGAGGGTATCAGTGACTTCCGAGGCACTCAAGGGCATTTCCGTTCTGGCATCCGGGGCTCGAGATGCTAGATTGGTTTTCCCCCTGCGAGCCCTGCTTGGTGGCGAGTGTCCCCCACCTACCATCGCCGATGCGCGCCCTCGCTTTGCTTTGCCCTGCCTCCGTTGGTGAACCCATGCGCTCCACTGATCCCTCAACCCTCTGGGACGCCATTCGACAGGGTCTTGGCAAACAACTGGCGGAAGCGAGCTTCAAGGAGTGGATCGCTCCTTGCGAACCCCTCCAGTTAGACCACGGCACCCTCTGGATCCAGGTCCCGAGCGCAGCGGCCAAGCTCTGGATCGAACAACAATTGCCCGAAGAATTTAGTGATGCCCTGGCCCAGTGTGGTCTGGCCGATCTGCGCCTGGAATTCCAGATCTGTGGCACTCCCTTGGTAGAGCCCAAGACTCCCTCAAAAAAGTCGCCTCATTCGACACCCAGCACAGTGGAATCGAGTGTTTCCTTCCCATACCTGTTCAACCGCTACACTCTCGATCGCTTCGTGGTAGGGCCGGGCAGTCAACTCGCCTTTGCGGCTGCGAAGGCGGTCGTAGACAGCTACGGTAAGGCCGCCACGCCCCTCAGCATGAACCCGCTGTTTATTTATGGTGGTGCTGGACTCGGGAAAACCCACTTGATGGTTGGCATTGGAAAGGGCTTATTAGCCCGCAACCCCAAGCTCCGTGTGGTCTACCTCAAAGTGGACAACTTTTTCAACGAATTAACGGTAGCCATTCGCGTCAAAAACACAGAGCCCATGAGGAAGAAGTACCAACAGAATGACGTGCTGCTCTTGGATGACGTCCAGACCCTGGGGAAAATGGAGCGCACCCAGGAGGAGATTTTCTATATTCTCGAACACCTCCTACAGCACGGAAAACAGATCGTTATCACTTCCGACAAGCCTCCACAACGACTGGAGGGTTGCCATGAGCGACTCATTACCCGCTTCAAGTGGGGGCTTACCGCTGATATCCAGCCGCCCGACTTTGAAACCCGCATTGCCATCCTGAAAAAAAAGCTAGAGGAGGCCGACTTCCAGAGCGTGCCCCCAATCCCGGAGGATGTCCTCACCTTCATTGCCCACAAGGCCAAGGGCAGCGTACGGGACCTTGAAGGCTTCCTGACGCGGGTGATTTTTCAGTCCGGCTTCCTCGGTATCCCCCCCTCCCTAGAGGTCGCCCACGCGGCCTTCCAGGGGCAAAGCGGAGAAGAACCCACCGCAGCCATTCCTCCTGAGCGAATCTATCGAATGACCGCCGACAGCTTTAATGTTTCCTTTGTCGACCTAATGAAGAAGCGGTCCCGGCAACAGGCGATTCTTGTTCCCCGCCAGGTCGCCATGTATCTGGGCCGGGAGATCGCGTCCCAACCCTTTGCTGACATCGGCCGCTCTTTTGGAATGCATCACTCGACCGTCATGAATGCCGTCGACTCGGTTCGGGACCGCATGAAGCGGGATCCCGAATTCCACAGGATGGTCCAGGCTTTGCTTAATAGTATTCATTGAATTTAATCAAGTTATAGTCTTTTCCACAAGGCCGCGGGGGGAGTAGTCCACAAAGCTGGTTTGCTGGGCCCTGCGGCCTCGTCAAACAGCTTCGCTGCACACCCCTTCCCGCGCTTTCCACAGCCTGTCATGCGTGGTCAAACTCCGGTAGGATAGAGCTTTGACGTGTCTTTCCACAGGTTGCCCCGCTTCTCAGCATCATCAAGGGTGATTCATGACTCTTCAGTTACAAGTTTCCAAAGATCGTATGGATCGCTCTCTGGGGCTGTTGAAGCATGCCCTTGATCGCCGGGTGACCCTTCCCATCCTGCAGCACATCCTTGTCGATGTGCGACCCAAGGAGGTTGTCCTCAAGGCCACAGACATGGAATTGGCCTTCGAGGCAACGGTCCCAGGTGAAGGACAGGGGCAGTGGACGATGGCCGTGCCGGGCAAAAAGTTCATCGAAACCGTGCGGGTCTTTCCTGAGGGAATCCTGAGCTTGGAATGCCCTGATTCCGGAGGCCGTCTGTGGCTGCGGGCCAAGGGCATGAACTCGGAGCACAACATCCAGCCCGGAGAGGGTTTCCCGGAGTTGCCCACTCCCGGCAAGGACCTACCGATTGTCAAAATCCCAGTGCTGCGCTTCAAGCGTGCCATCCAACTGGGGTCCATCGCCGTCAGCAAGGACGCCACCAAACCCACGCTGTCAGCGGTGCTGCTGCACCTTTCCAAGCACCATGTGCGTGTGGTTTCCACTGATGGCTTCAGGCTTGCCGTGGCCGAGGTTCCTTGTGACACCCGGCTCAACGAGGAAGTGCGTCTCATCGTCCCCAAGCGGGCCCTGGACCTCATCCCCACACTTCTGGGTGATGAGGGAGAGGTGGAAATATGCTGGGACGGCACCACCCTCTTTTTGGACCAACCAGGCCTCAAGTTCAGCACCCGCCTTGTGACGGGGAATTACCCCGCCTACGAGAAAGTGTTGCCTGCCGAGTTGCCCAAGCGGGTCATCCTCGATCGCGACGCCTTCCTCCGGACGCTGCGGTTTGTCGGGTTAAAGAAAGACGACTACAACAAAAACGTGCGGCTCTTCTTTGAATTCCCCAACCTGCGCACCGTCTTCCAGCACCCCGATGAGGGCGTCAACCAGGCCACCCTACCCTTCACGGGCGAGGAACAATCCTTTGAGTTGGCCTTCAACATCGACTACCTCACAGAGTTGCTCGAGCGGCTGC
>SESE01000767.1_pt1 | contig 13327 bp, 12 predicted proteins | sample 3171371 | NCBI WGS metagenome assembly SESE01 (sample SAMN06051881, study PRJNA518727) | freshwater metagenome | biome: subpolar coniferous forest; feature: holomictic lake; material: water; isolation source: holomictic Lake 442, 13 m depth | place: Canada: near Kenora, Ontario | collected... | reverse complement strand
TGACTTGTTGATCGTCACGGGTGCTTTGGTCGGCTCTAGCGGTGCCATTCTGTCCTACATCATGTGCAGGGCGATGGCGCGCAGTTTTGTCAGTGTGATTGCCGGTGGTTTTGGCACGGCCAGTGCGGCTCCCAAGCCTGCTGCGGGTGCCGCTTTGGCCGGTGAAGTGATTCCTGTGAATGCAACCGAAACGGCTGAGCTGCTTCGTGAAGCCAAGAGTGTCATCATCGTCCCAGGTTATGGCATGGCCGTAGCGCAAGCTCAGCACACCGTTTATGAGATCACCAAACACCTGCGCGAAAAAGGAGTCAACGTGCGATTTGGCATTCACCCGGTGGCCGGCCGTATGCCCGGGCACATGAATGTGCTGCTTGCCGAGGCCAAGGTGCCTTATGACATCGTGTTTGAAATGGACGAGTTGAACGATGATTTCCCTTCAACCGACGTGGCCATAGTGATTGGTGCCAACGACATCGTTAACCCGGGTGCCCAGGATGACCCCAGCAGTCCGATAGCCGGAATGCCAGTGCTAGAGGTTTGGAAGGCCAAGACCTCCATCGTGATGAAGCGTAGCATGGCATCAGGCTATGCAGGAGTTGACAACCCCTTGTTTTACAAAGAAAACAATCGCATGTTGTTTGGCGATGCCAAGAAAATGCTTGGTGAAGTGCTGATGTCCCTTAAAGTCTGACCCCATTGGCAAAGCTGCGCTGCCCCTTAACTTCTGCCAACGTATATGACAGACCGAATTTGGCTTGCCGGTTACCCCGAGGGCGTTCCTGCTGACATTGATACAAGTCAGTACACCACTGTCGTCGAGGTGATGGAGGAGAGCTTTCAGAGGTATGCCGACCGCTGTGCCTTCAGCTCAATGGGCAAAGAGTTGAATTACCGGCAGGTGGACGAGTTGAGCCGGACATTTGGCGTTTATTTGCAAAGCCTTGGCCTGGTTCAAGGTGAGCGGGTGGCCATCATGATGCCCAACGTGTTGCAGTACCCGGTCGTTGCAGCCGGCATATTGCGCGCTGGCTATATTTTGGTCAATGTCAACCCCCTTTACACCCCGCGTGAGCTTGAACACCAGCTCAAGGACTCTGGTGCAAAGGCCATTGTCATCCTTGAAAACTTTGCTGCCGTCCTTCAAAAATGCCTGGCTGCCACGCCCGTCAGGCACATTATTTTGTGCGCCATCGGGGACCTGTTGGGGCCGATCAAAGGCACGCTGGTCAATGGCGCGGTGCGCTGGGTCAAAAAAATGGTGCCTGCGTTTGATTTGCCAAGCGCAGTGCGTTTTAATCAGGTCATCGCCAAGGTCCATCGGTCAGGCTATCGCAGTTTGAAAAAGGTCAACCTCAAGCCGGACGATGTGGCCGTGTTGCAGTACACCGGTGGCACCACAGGTATCTCCAAAGGGGCAATGCTGTTGCATCGCAATCTGGTGGCCAATGTGTTGCAGACGGATGCCTGGATACAACCTGCACTCAAGAAAATCCCTGCAAACGAACAGATCACCAAGGTGTGTGCATTACCGCTTTACCATATATTTGCTTTCACGGTGACCATGATGGTGTCTATTCGACAGGGTAGCAAACTGATTTTGATTCCAAACCCGCGAGATGTGCCTGCCATGCTTTCGGAACTGGCACGGCATAAATTTCATGTTTTCGCTGCGGTTAACACGCTGTTCAATAACCTGGTCAATCACCCCGATTTTGGCAAGGTGAACTGGAGTCATCTGCTCATTTCAGCCGGGGGCGGAGCCACCATACAAAGCGGAGTTGCCAAATTGTGGATGGAAAAAACAGGCTGCGCCATCTGCGAAGGCTATGGCTTGAGCGAAACATCCCCCCTGGTGACATCCAATCTGGTGACCGCCACCGAGTACACGGGTTCGATTGGTGTTCCGATTCCCAGCACCTGGCTTAAACTGATTGACGATGAGGAACACGAAGTGGCACTTGGACAAGCCGGTGAAATCGCCATCAAAGGCCCCCAGGTGATGGCCGGCTATTGGAATTGCCCCGAAGAGACCGCGATGGCAATGACGACTGACGGCTATTTCAAATCAGGCGACATCGGGGTGATGGATGAGCGTGGTTACTTCAAAATTGTTGACCGAAAAAAAGACATGATATTGGTCAGCGGCTTTAACGTCTTTCCAACTGAACTTGAAAACGTGGTGTCGCTTCTTGATGGTGTGATGGAATGTGCCTGCGTTGGGGTGCCAGACAAAAAAACCGGTGAAGCCGTCAAGTTGGTGATTGTCAAGAAATTCCCTGAGTTGACCGAGGTGGCAGTACGGGCTTATTGCAAGGAAAACTTGGCCTACTACAAACAACCCCGTGTGGTCGAGTTTCGCAAAGCCTTGCCAAAAACCCCAGTGGGCAAGGTGTTGCGGCGAGAGTTGCGCGAACATGTTCAGGGATAAGTTTTGAGTCTTGCCATTCTCAGTGCCCTGCCAGATGAACAAAATGGGCTTTTGGCGCAACTCAAGAATCCGCAGCAGGTGCAGCGGGCCGGACGCACTTTTTGGCGAGGCCAGTGGCACGGGCATAACGTGGTGCTGGCGTTGACCAAAATTGGCAAAGTGGCAGCCGCCACAACGACGGCCACACTGATTGAAGCTTTTGGGGTCAGCCGAGTGGTCTTTTCGGGTGTGGCTGGCGGCGTTGGTGAGGGCATCCATGTTGGCGATGTGGTCGTGGCCAGTGAATTTGTTCAGCACGACATGGACGCATCGCCATTGTTTGTACGCTATGAATTACCCCTGTATGGGGGTGCGACCCTGGCGTGCGATGCCGCATTAACTACTCTTCTTTTGATAGCTACACATGCAGGACTGGCGGGCGTTACAGGCCATTTTCATCATAATAAATTACTCGATGCGCCGACCATTCACACGGGGCTGATTGCCAGTGGTGACCAATTTGTATCGAGCGTCGATGCTGCAAAGCGGGTATTGACAGACTTGCAGGCAGCCGGATTTGAACCGCTAGCCGTTGAGATGGAGGGCGCAGCTGTCGCGCAAGTTTGCCACGATTACGGTGTGCCCTTTGCAGCAGTACGCACCATCTCGGACCGGGCTGATGACCAGGCGCATGTTGATTTTTCTGCCTTTGTTCAGCGAGTGGCCGGCCCGTACGCACTGGCCATCATGGGCCAATTTGTACAAGCGATGTAAATAGTGTCTGACAGAAAAGTCATTAGTCTTTAGTTTTTAGTAATCATATAGTTACATCACTTATTCAGCGAAGATTTCTGTGATTGGAGCCGTTTGGCAGGGCCAGATGAGTGCTTTGAAACGCACCCGTCTGAACCCATTTCATTGCACCCAGTAAAGCATGTCAAAATCCCACCACTTGCAACATCGTTTTGAACTTGAGTGAAACACCATGTCAATCGCCGACATCAAACAAACAGCCGAAGCTCGCATGGACCAGTCCATTGAAGCTTTTAAACACAACTTGACCAAAATCCGCACGGGTCGCGCCAATCCGGCCATTCTGGATACCGTCCATGTTGACTATTACGGTTCACAAGTTCCCATCAGCCAGGTCGCCAATGTGTCACTGCTTGATTCACGAACAATCAGCGTTCAGCCTTGGGAAAAGGGCATGGGGGTCAAAATTGAAAAAGCCATTCGTGAAAGTGATCTGGGCTTGAATCCCTCGTCGATGGGTGACTTGATTCGCGTGCCTGTGCCCGCCATGTCAGAGGAAAGACGCAAGGAACTTACCAAATTGGTCAGAAACGAAGGTGAAAACGCCAGGATTGCCGTTCGTAATCTTCGTCGTGATGCCAACGAGTCGATCAAAAAACTCGTCAAGGACAAGCAGGCCTCTGAGGACGATCAAAAACGCCTGGAGGTCGATGTGCAAAAAGTCACCGACAAGCACATCATCGCCATTGACCAACTGGTGTTGGCCAAAGAACACGACCTTATGGCGGTCTGACCTGCCATGTCACTCAGCCCTGTTCCTTATCATATTGCCATCGTCATGGATGGCAATGGCCGATGGGCATCCAAACGTTTTTTGCCCAGAATTGCAGGGCATAAGCAAGGGGTTGATTCGCTCAAGCGTTGCGCGCGTGCCTGCGATGCGAGGGGTGTCAAGGTGCTGACCGTTTTTGCGTTTTCATCTGAAAACTGGCAGCGCCCCCTGGAAGAAGTCTCAGGTTTGATGGACTTGTTTGCGATTGCGTTGGGACGCGAAGTGCCTCAACTCTGCGCCGATGGTGTTCAGCTCCGCTTTATCGGGGAACGCACAGGATTGTCAGCGCGCGTGATTCAAGGCATTCTGCAAGCCGAAGCCGTGACGGCTGCCAATACCAGTTTGACTCTCAACATTTGTTTCAATTATGGAGGCCGCTGGGACATCGTTCAGGCTGCGGCCAAACTGGCCAGTCAGGGCATTCCTGTGACCGAGCAGCATTTGAATCAGGCCATGGCATTGGCCCATGTTCCTGATCCTGACCTGCTCATCCGCACCGGCGGTGAATGGCGCATCAGTAATTTTTTGTTGTGGCAAACGGCTTATTCCGAATTTGTCTTTACTGACAAGTTGTGGCCTGATTTTGACGAATCTGAACTTGATTTGGCCATTGCGGCCTTTGGTCGGCGCGAACGACGCTATGGCAAAATATCTGACCAGATTGAAGCCGTTGCGTCGCAAATTACCGCGGCCTGAAGCACAGAGTTATGCTCAAACAACGTGTGATCACCGCCCTGTTGTTGTTGACGGTTTTACTCACCGCGCTTTTTTATCCGGCACCCTGGGTTTTTTGTTGGCTCTCGCTTGGTTTGATAGCGGTCGGCGCTTGGGAATGGGCTCGACTGAATGGGTTGGGAATGGCGGCTTCGTTGATGGCTGTAGGTTTGTCTATGGTGGTTTGTGGTGGACTTTGGTGGGCAGAAGTCCCGCAACATTCCACTCCACGGTTGTGGCTGACAGTTGGCGCAGTTTGGGTGTTGCTGGGGGCTTGGGTTTTATGGGCAGGCGTTTCAGACTGGGCACTTTACCCTCGCTGGCTGCGTCTGGGTCTGGGCTTGCTGGCACTGGTGCTGGCCTGGCTGGCACTGTCCCAGGCCAGAGTGATCGGCATTAATTTTTTGCTGTCAACGCTAGGTCTGGTGTGGGTGGCAGATATCGGTGCGTATTTTGCTGGTCGAGCCTTGGGCGGGCGCTTTTGTCGCTGCAAGTTGGCACCTTCTATCAGCCCGGGCAAGAGTTGGGAGGGGGTTTTGGGTGGCATGTTGGGCGTGGTGGTTTTGGCACTGGCATGGCATCAGTGGGATGAGACCATGCATTTGAACGTTCCGAGTTTGTTCACTCTTGTCGGTCTCAGGGGGGTGCTTTATTCATTGATCGCTTGTATGTTCATGGTGGCCATGAGCGTGGTGGGTGATCTGATTGAATCTCTGGTCAAACGCAGCGCCGGGGTCAAGGACAGCAGTGCCTTGTTGCCTGGTCACGGCGGTGTGTTGGACAGGGTGGATGCCTTGCTGCCCATTTTGCCACTGGCCATGATGTTGTATTCGTTATGAAAAAACCTATGTCAAACCAGAACAGCTTAAAAAAGGTCGCGGTGCTGGGTTCGACCGGCTCCATCGGGGTCAACACCCTGGAGGTGATGGCACAGCATCAGGATCGATTTGAAGTGTTTGCCTTGAGCGCATCGACCCAGGTTGACAAGTTATTGCAGCAATGCGTGCGGTTTCGGCCCAGCTTTGCAGTCATGGCCAGTCAACCACATGGCATCGAACTGGAACGAAAATGCTGCGCACTTGGCCTAGCCACCCGTGTACTGTGGGGTGATGCTGCCATTACCATGGTGGCTGGACATGAGCAGGTTGACATTGTCATGGCAGCCATTGTGGGGGCGGCAGGGCTGGCGTCTTGCCTGGCTGCTGCGCGCAGTGGCAAGCGCTTGCTGTTGGCCAACAAAGAGGCGTTGGTAGTAGGGGGCGATTATTTTTTAAAAACAGTGGCCGCCGGATGCGCCAAACTGTTGCCCATTGACAGCGAACATTCAGCCGTTCTTCAGTCTCTTCCCGATGATGCCAGGTGCTGGTCGCAGCAAATCGACAAAATCATTTTGACCGCCTCGGGCGGGCCGTTTCGCTTGCGTGATCCGGCAACGTTTGCCAGCATCACGCCAGAGCAGGCCTGTACGCATCCCAACTGGGTTATGGGGCGCAAAATTTCGGTTGACTCTGCCACCATGATGAACAAGGCTCTGGAGGTCATCGAGGCCCGTTATCTGTTTGGTGTCGAGCCTTCTCAAATCGGGGTTGTGATTCATCCTCAGAGCGTGATCCACTCGATGGTGCAGTACCGCGACCATTCCGTGCTGGCCCAATTGGGCACTCCCGACATGAAGGTACCCATTGCCTATGGCCTGTCCTGGCCCGATCGCATCACCTCGGGTGCGACAGCGCTGGACTTCAATGCGATGGCAGACATGACTTTTGAATCTGTGACGGCCCACGGACATGACACACGTTTTCCGGGCCTGCCACTGGCGTGGTCTGTATTGGCAGCCCCCCCGGGGACGACGGCAGTACTGAATGCTGCCAATGAAGTCGCTGTCGCTGCGTTTTTGTCGCATCAGATTCGTTTTGACCAAATCCATGCCGTGAACCTTGAAACACTCTCGCGGGTGACGGTTACTGCGCCAGCTTCGCTTGAAGATTTGCTGGGCATTGATGCTCATTCGCGGGATATGGCAACTCAGGCTGTGAAACGGCTGGGTGTATGAAGAAGTGCTTTACATGCTGACCTTGACGGCTTTTTTGATCGCCATCGGGCTGCTGATTGCAGTGCATGAATATGGGCATTACCGCATGGCAGTGGCCTGTGGGGTGCGGGTGTTGCGGTTCTCCATAGGCTTTGGCAAGCCATTGTGGCGCTGGCAGTCCAAATCATCTTCCACCGAATTTGTTCTCTCAGCCATTCCCCTGGGCGGGTTTGTTAAGATGCTCGATGAACACGAAGCACCGGTGGATCCGGCGTTGCGACATTTGGCCTTTAACAACCAAACCTTGCGTTGTCGGACCGCCATTGTGGCTGCCGGCCCGTTGGCTAATTTGATTTTGGCTGTGCTGCTGTACTCGGTCGTCAACTGGATTGGGGTTGAACAGCCCACGGCAGTTTTGGCTCGTCCGGTTTTAGGTTCCGTCGCCAGTCAGGCCGGATTGACAGGGGGTGAGCTGGTGTTGCGTGGCGGTATCGAAGGCGCATTGCCTGATGAGATCACATCATTTGACGACCTTCGCTGGTTGCTGACCGATGCCGCGCTGGAAGGTAAAAATGTCCAACTGGTGGTCACCGGCCCTCAGTCAGCGGGTGAGCGCGATGTGCTTTTGAAACTGGCTGAACTCACGGTCACTGAAGTCGATGCAAAGCTTTTTGAAAACATCGGGATTGTTGGCCCCTTGACACGACCTGTCATTGGCGAGACCCAACCAGAAGGTGCAGCGGCCAAGGCGGGTTTGGAGGCCGGTGACTTGGTGCTGAATGTTGATGACACACGAATCGTTGATGGACAGCAGTTGCGGCATTTGATCCGAGCTTCGGTATCGGGGCGCCATCAAACGTGGATGGTGATGCGTGAGGGTGAGTTGATGCGTTTGTCTCTCGCCCCCCTGGTGCAGACTGAAGGACAACAGTTGATCGGACGCATTGGGGCTTATGTCGGGTCGCAGCCAGAGTGGGTGCTGGTTCGCTATGGTGCGGTCGATGGGGTCTGGCGTGCAGTGCAGAAAACCTGGGATATCTCGGCCCTGACGATCAAAATGATGGGAAAAATGTTGATCGGCGAAGCCTCACTCAAGAATATCAGCGGACCGCTGACCATTGCTGACTATGCTGGCAAGTCGGCTGACATGGGTTTGACACCATATCTGGTCTTTTTGGCACTGGTCAGCGTCAGCCTGGGGGTTTTAAATTTGCTGCCGCTGCCGGTGCTTGATGGTGGCCACCTGATGTATTATCTTTGGGAGGCAGTGACGGGCAAGCCCGTCTCGCAAGCGTGGGTGCAACGTATGCAACAAGGGGGTGTTGCAATCCTCACGGTCATGATGTCAATTGCGATTTTTAACGACATCAGCCGTTTGTTTGGCTAATGGGTGGTGCGTCGATAGATGCCGGCCCTGTTTATTGATTTTTAAAAATGCAATTTAATCGTTTGAGTTTTCGTGCGCTTTCAGCGTTGGCGGTATTTGTGGCTCAGTCAGCATGGGCTGTTTCTCCTTTTACGGTGCGTGATATCCGGATTGAGGGGCTGCAACGCGTTGAGCCGGGGACGGTGTTTGTTTCACTGCCCGTTCAGGTGGGTGATCTTTATGACGACGACAAGGGGTCGGCTGCGATTCGTGCGCTGTTCGGACTGGGTTTGTTCAAGGATGTTCGCCTTGAAGTCAACGGGGATGTGCTGGTGATCGTGGTTGAAGAACGCCCCTCAGTGGCCAAGGTGGAGTTTGTCGGTGTGAAAGAATTTGACAAAGAAGTGTTGGTTAAGGCACTTCGGGATGTGGGTTTGTCAGATGGACGTCCGTTTGACAAGGCGCAGATGGACCGTGCCGAGCAAGAACTTAAACGACAGTACATCAACCGCAGTCTGTACGCTGCAAAGGTCGTCACCACGGTGACACCGATTGAACGTAATCGGGTCAATTTGACTTTTACTGTTTCAGAAGGTGACACGGCCAAGATCAGCGAAATCCGCATCGTGGGCAACAAGGTGTTTTCTGAATCCACCCTGCAAGACCTGTTTGATCTGAACACGGGGGGCTGGCTGAGTTGGTACACCAAATCTGACCGCTATTCCCGTGCCAAGCTCAATGCGGATATTGAGACGCTGCGTTCGTACTATTTGACACGTGGCTACCTTGAATTCAAAATTGACTCCACCCAAGTGGCCATCCTGCCCAACAAGACTGACATTGGGATCACCATCAACGTCTCGGAGGGAGAGCGCTTTGTGGTCAGCAGCGTCAAGTTGGCAGGCAATTACTTGAGCCGCGATGATGAATTTAAATCACTGATAAAAATTCGCGCGGGGCAGGCCTATAACGGTGATGATGTCACCCAAACCACCAAAGCTTTCACCGATTATTTTGGTAATTTTGGCTACGCCTTTGCTCGCATTGAGGCCAAAACCGAAATTGACCGCACCAATAACCGTGTGGCGCTGGTGTTGCAGGCCAACCCTTCCCGACGCGCTTACGTTCGCAAAATCAACATTGCCGGCAATACCCGAACGCGCGATGTGGTGGTGCGTCGCGAGTTTCGTCAGTTGGAGTCCTCATGGTATGACGGCGACAAGATCAGGTTGTCTCGTGATCGTGTAGATCGCCTGGGTTACTTTGGCGAGGTGTCTGTTGACACACAAGAGGTTGCGGGTGCGTCCGATCAGGTTGATCTGACGATCAATGTGACCGAAAAACCAACCGGTAGTTTGACCTTGGGGGCAGGTTATTCCAGTGGTGATGGTTTGGGGCTGTCGTTTGGGTTGAAGCAGGACAATGCGTTTGGGTCGGGCCATTCGCTGGGCATCCAGGTCAACACCAGCAAGATCAACCGCGTGTTGGTGCTCAATACCACAGACCCGTATTTCACAGCCGATGGTGTGTCACGCACTGTTGATGTCTATCACAAGACCAGCAGCCCCTATCAGGATCAAAATTACTACCAGTTGGTGACAACCGGCGGTAGTTTGCATTTTGGTGTGCCATTTACGGAAATCGACACCGTATTTTTTGGCGCGGGTGCAGAAAAAACCACCATTGTGCCCGGCACACTGTTGCCAACGCCTTACCTGAAACACGCCAACGAATTTGGCTATACCAGCACCTCGGTCCCCTTCACGGTAGGTTGGGCACGAGACAACCGCGACAGTGCATTGGCACCGACGACCGGGCGGATGCAGCGGGTTAACGGTGAATGGTCGTTTGCCGGAGACTCCCGCTATGTGCGTACCACTTACCAATTTCAGCAATTTGTTCCTTTGAGCAAAAAATACACTGCCGCATTCAATCTTGAGGTGGGTGCAGGAAAGGCCTCGGGCAGCAGCTCATATCCGGTGTTCAAAAACTTCTATGGGGGTGGTTTAGGTTCTGTGCGCGGTTTTCAGCAAGGCAGCTTTGGACCCCAGGACATGAGCGGCACCGTACTGGGCGGTACGCATAAAGTCAATTTCAATGCCGAAGTGCTGACACCTTTCCCCGGCGCAGGCAATGACCGAACATTAAGGCTGTACAGCTTCTTTGACGCCGGGTTGGTTGGCGGGGACGATGAAGGTCTGGCCATCAACGCCAATGCGAGTAGTTTGCGGTCTTCCATGGGGGTTGGCATCAGTTGGATTTCACCGGTCGGACCCTTGCGACTTGCTTTTGCCAAACCCTTGCGCAAATTTGACAACGATAAAATTCAAACCATGCAATTTCAAATCGGAACCAACTTCTAATGAACCATTTTTTTAATCGAATCAGTGCTTTGCTTGTTTCAAGCGTGTTACTGTCAACTGCCCACGCGCAAGTCACCCACATCGGTTTTGTCAGTACCGATCGCATCCTGAAAGAAGCCAGTGCAGCCAAATCGGCCCAATCCAAACTTGAACAAGAATTTTCCAAACGTGAAAAAGAGCTTGTCGATATTGGATCTTCCATCAAGTCGGCAGCCGACAAGTTTGACCGTGAAGCCCCCACGCTGTCCGAAACGCAGCGTCAGTTACGTCAGAAACAGTTGGTTGAACAAGACCGTGACTTTCAAAGAAAACGCCGCGAGTTCACTGAGGATTTGAATGCCCGCAAAAACGAAGAATTGCAGTTGGTCATTCAACGTGCCAACAAGGTCATCAAGGACGTGGCTGTGGCCGATAAATTCGACTTTGTTTTTCAGGATGCCGTCTATGTTGACCCCAAACATGACATCACCGACAAAGTGCTCAAGGCACTGAACGCGGCCAAATAAACCTTCTGAAGGCCAGGCGCTTGTCACTTCGTTTAGGCTCGATTGTTGCGGCGCTTGGGGGGGATTTGGTTGGCGATGCCGATCTGTTGATTGAGGCTTTGTCACCACTCGAGGGTGCCAAGGCTCACCAATTAAGTTTTCTCAGCCACCCCAAATACCAAAGCCAATTGGCACAGTCGCAAGCTGGCTGTGTCATTGTCAGTCCTGCGTTTTTAGCCATTGCACTTGCGCGTGGTGCGTGCATCGTGACGGATGACCCCTACCTATACTTTGCACGGGTCACGCAGCTCTGGAAAAAGACCCGTCCCCAGTCCGCAGCGCCTCACATTCACCCCAGCGCAGTCGTTGACCCGCGGGCTGTGGTTCATCCCAGCGCCTGCATCGGCCCTCTGTGTGTCATCGAGGGTGGCGCAGTGATTGGTGCCCAGACTGTACTGAAGTCTCGTGTCACCGTGGGAGAAGATTGCCAAATCGGTGAGCGCTGCATCCTCCACAGTGGTGTTGTGATTGGTGCCGATGGTTTTGGTTTTGCGCCTAACGCCGGGGTTTGGGAAAAGATTGAACAATTGGGCGCGGTGCGCATCGGTGACGATGTTGAAATCGGCGCCAACACGTGCATTGATCGGGGTGCCTTGCAAGACACGGTGATTGAAAACGGTGTCAAGCTTGACAACCTGATTCAGATCGGTCACAACGTGCATGTGGGTCCTCACACTGCCATGGCAGGCTGTGTGGGTGTGGCAGGCAGCGCAAGCATTGGGGCACACTGCACCCTGGGCGGGGGTGCCATTGTGCTTGGGCATTTGACGCTGGCCGACGGGGTCAACATCTCGGCTGCCAGCGTGGTGACTCACTCCCTCCACCAAGCCGGCCATTACACGGGAATGTTTCCCATTGACAATAACGCAGCCTGGGAAAAAAACGCTGCCACTCTTAAACATCTCTCAGGCTTGCGTCTGCGCATTCGCTCACTCGAAGCTCAGGTAAAAATAGCCAACCACCCCTCAGAAACATAACATGGACATTCATCAAATTCTCAAACAGTTGCCGCACCGCTATCCCTTTTTGCTCGTGGATCGGGTTCTTGCAATTGACAAGGGCAAAACCATCAGGGCACTGAAAAATGTCACCATCAATGAGCCATTTTTTACCGGCCACTTTCCACATCGGCCCGTGATGCCCGGGGTGCTGATGCTTGAAGCGCTCGCGCAGGCAGCCGCTTTGCTGGCTTTTGATACACTCGATTCTTCGCCGACCGATGACATGATGTATTACTTTGCAGGGATGGACGCAGTGCGTTTCAAACGTCCGGTTGAGCCGGGTGACCAGTTGATCCTCGAAGTTGAATTGCTGCGAATGAAAGCAGGCATCTTCAAGTTTAAGGCACGTGCTTTGGTGGGAGACGATCTTGCCGTTGAAGCCGATCTGACGTGTGCGATGCGCAAAGTAGTTGAGTGAGGATGCCAACTTGACTGCCATTCACGCCACCGCCTTGGTTGACACGGCTGCCGAACTCGACAGCAGCGTCTCGGTCGGGCCTTACAGCATCATTGGGCCACACGTCAAAATTGACGCTGGCACCACTGTCGGACCCCATTGCGTGATCGAAGGCCACACGACCCTTGGGCAAGGCAACCGGATTTTTCAATTTTCGTCGTTGGGGGCCATCCCGCAAGACAAAAAGTATGGCGGTGAACCCTGCGAATTGGTGATAGGCGACCGCAACACCATTCGTGAGTTTTGCACTTTCAACATCGGATCACCAGGGGGAGGAGGGGTGACACGTGTCGGCGATGACAACTGGTTGATGGCGTATGTGCATCTGGCACATGACTGTCAGGTGGGTAACCAGACCATTTTTTCAAACAACTCGCAGTTGGCTGGCCATGTGCACGTGGGGGACTGGGCCATTTTGGGCGGGTTTACCGTGGTACACCAGTTCGTCAGGATCGGGGCCCACAGCATGACTGCTATGTGTACCCTGCTGTTTGCAGATTTACCGCCGTTTGTGATGTGCCAGGGGCAACCGGCTGCGGCACGTTCAATGAACTTTGAGGGCTTGCGCCGACGTGGCTATTCGCCTGAGCGCTTGGCCACGGTCAAGGCCATGCACAAAGCCTTGTACCGCGATGACCTGACGCTGCAAGCCGCTTGCGAGCGAATAGCAGAACTGGGTCAAAACTGTCCGCAAGGCGCGCCAGATGTGCAGATGATGCTTTTATTTCTGGAGCAAACATCGGCACAGCGCGGGATTGTTCGCTAACTTTCATGCTAGTTTTGCCACTCCAAATGATGAAATACACCCTGGGAGCGCGGGCATCTTGCCAGCCGAATGCGGGCAAGATGCCCTCGCT
>SESE01000765.1_pt1 | contig 13330 bp, 10 predicted proteins | sample 3171371 | NCBI WGS metagenome assembly SESE01 (sample SAMN06051881, study PRJNA518727) | freshwater metagenome | biome: subpolar coniferous forest; feature: holomictic lake; material: water; isolation source: holomictic Lake 442, 13 m depth | place: Canada: near Kenora, Ontario | collected... | reverse complement strand
ATCAAATAGTTACTGAATAAATCTTATGAATTTTCGAATACTTCAATTAAATCAGAGGCTTGCGCTATTTCCTATCATTATTTTTAGTTACTTTTAGAATATGAAAACGCTGTAACTAATTAGGCTATGGCTCAATGCCAGAGGCAGGTGCCAGGCCGGATGCGTCAAACAACCCCTCAAACAGGATGGAGCTCAAGTAGCGTTCACCAGAATCTGGCAGTATGACCACAATGGTTTTGCCTGCGTTTTCTGGCCGATTCGCCAGCCGCACGGCCACCGCAGTGGCTGCACCGGACGAGATACCTGACAGAATGCCTTCTTCACGTGCCAGACGGCGGGCAAAAGCTACAGCATCCTCATTGCTAACCTGCTCAATCGCATCGACTAGCGACAAGTCGAGTACATCGGGTACAAAGCCGGCACCAATGCCCTGAATCTTGTGGGGGCCCGGTTTGATTTCGGCACCGGCGCGTGTTTGCGTTAACACCGGGCTGGCAGTTGGCTCGACGGCAACCGACGTGATGGCCTTGCCCTGGGTGTTTTTGATGTACCGAGAAACGCCGGTGATCGTGCCACCGGTGCCCACACCTGAGACCAGAATATCAATCTTCCCATCGGTGTCTTGCCAGATTTCTGGGCCGGTGGTGGCTTCATGGACGGCAGGATTGGCCGGGTTTTTGAACTGTTGAAGCAGCACATATTTGGGGTCACTGGCAGCTATTTCTTCGGCCTTGGCGATGGCACCCTTCATGCCTTTGGCGCCTTCAGTCAGCACCAGTTTGGCACCATACGCCAGCAGCAGTTTGCGCCGCTCAATGCTCATCGTCTCAGGCATTGTCAAGGTGATGGGAATCCCCTTTGCAGCAGCAACAAAAGCCAGTGCAATGCCGGTGTTGCCACTGGTGGGCTCAACGATTTCCTTGCCAGCCCCGAGCAGGCCGCGTTTTTCTGCATCCCACACGAGTGCTGCGCCGATGCGGCACTTGACAGAATAGGCAGGGTTGCGGCCTTCAATTTTGGCCAGCACCGTGGCAGCAGCGCCATCGGTCACGCGATTAAGTTTGACCAGCGGTGTGCGGCCAATTGAAAGAGAGTTGTCTGCAAAAAAATTTGGCATGGTTGAATCCTTTATTAAATGGGTCAAGGCGACAGTCGAAATAGCAAAAGTCATTATATGGTTGAACTTGTCTGAAAGGCATCGGCAGAGTGTGGAATTCAGTTTGTCAAACAACGAATTACGAATATCGTTATGCATAAATCTTCAACACATGAAAACTCTCTTATCAACTTGACACCGGCTCCAAAATCAAAATATGACCGATCAAAATGCGGCGCTGATGCCAAAAGTGACCAAACCATAGCGGTGGTTGAATTTGCTGGCGGTGAATTGGTTATAGACAAACGGTATTTCGCCAACAAACTGGTTGCTCATGGCTTGTCCGCGAACAAACAAGGCAGTTTTCAGGCCGATTTTGCGAACCACCTCGGCGATCACAATGTGGTTATCCTGAAAAGACTCGCCGCCAGAATTGTCAATCAGATCATCAACGTGGTCGCGACTTAGGTGTTGGTACTGGTATCCGGCGCGCAGCGCCCACTGGCTGTTTTGCCATTGCCACATGCCACCAAGTTGGACATAGCTGCTTTGGTAGCTGAAGTCAGACAGTGGGCTTTGGTTGGTGCCAAAGGCCAGCACTGCGTTGGGTGCAGTGCAGGGGGCTGTCAGTTTGCCGAAGGTTTCAGAGGGTGTCAGAGACAGTGAGTAACTGCATCCATTCGAAGCCACGTAAGCGCCCGTCAAGTTGCCAGTGGTGACGGACCCTTGCCCAAACCCGATAAATCCTGACAGGGATGTCTGGCTGCTCAGTCGCCACGTGCCAATGGCATCGACTTGCGTTTGACTGTCACTCAGGTTGTCGATGCTAAAGCTGTCAACGGTACGCCCCTGCACCAGGGTAGGGGTATTTTTCACCAGCGAATTGGATTGATTGCCCCAGGCACTGATGCGCACCGCGCCATGAAACTGGCTGTCAGCATCGCCCAGCAATCGGAATTGCCCTGCCAATTGCCAACTGTCAATCGACTCGTCATCAGCACGGTAACTGATTTTGCGTCGCCACAGACCGCCTTCGAGCATAAATTTGTTGGTCAGCGCATAGCCCAAACGCACGTGTTGCCCCGCGTAGTCGCCCACAGTGGTGCCTGCGTAGGTCGGGTCATCGCTTCGTATCTTGAACACATCCAATGTGTCGTTCATGGCATCCGCGCCGGCCTCTACCCTTAGCTCACCCGGGTAGTGGAACTGATCGGCTGTCAATAAAGCATCGAGTGGTGCGGCACGGGCTGCCATGGGCAGCAGTGCCAGCGTGCTGACTACTTGCAACAGAATTTTGGTATGACACCATTGAATCCACATTGAATTTTTACCTCCCATAGTGAATGGACAAAAAAAAAGAAACACGCAAGCGTGTTTCTTTTTATAAGCTGCAAGTTTGGGGATTAATTGACAGTTACTCTGAAGCTTGCGCCTTGGCCTGTAACAACCAATTGTTGCAATGTTGTATCAGTTCCAAATTTTGGAATAGTCACAGACATTGACCCAGCACTAAAGGGGGTCGAAGTTGTTTGCAAAGCCAAATTGGAAATACCAATTGCAAAGCTCACATCAAAAATACCTTTGTTTAAATTCAGGCCAGTGAATCCTGCTTTAGAAGACAATGTACTGATGGCACCTTCCCAATTGACTGAAATAACACCGGGCGTGCTAGTCAAAACATTGTCACCGACGTTTGTCAAGCTGACTGAGGATGTGCCTCCCGTACCACCAGCAGCATTGACGACATAGGAGCGCAATACCGCAGTTTTTGGAACTATCAGGGAAATGCCACTGGTAGAACTCGTCACATCCACTTTATCAATGGCAACATACAGTCGACGATTTCCGCCCACCTCTACCACACTGAATCCAACAGGAACAGATGCCGTAGATATGGTCGGTGACCCAGTAGCAGTCAAATTCAAGGACGTGCTTACCAATGAACCTTGCAGTGGCGATGACAGCGCCAGTGTGGAATAGCTGGTACCTGTAACTGAAACACTGGAGCCATTAAATTTAGGACCAGACAGAACAAACACATTCGTTGTCGTTGTCGGTAGCGTAGTGGTCGTTGTCGTTGTCGTTGTCGTTGTGCTTGATACAGTTGGCCTCACATAGACCGGTACCGTCACAAGAGGAATGGTGATTTTTGCTTCTGCGGCAACCTGGGCGTTCTGCGCATTCACCGCAGCAACAGCCGCAGCAACAGCCGCTGTGTTGCCACCAATAAGAGCATCTGACACCGATTTTGTTGTTGCAGCAATTGCTGCAACTGTAGCACTAGAGAGAGATGGGGCGATAAGAGTTGTAAGCTCACCGCTGCGCAAGGCAATGGATACTGCAGCAGAAGTGTCAGTTTGCGACAACAGTGTTACAGGCATTTTTGTGAAATCACGAACAGCTACCAGATTTTCTGCAGATTCCTTTGCAACATTTTGTGTCAACGCAAGCACTTGGGCAACCGCAACTGACGCAACATTGGAGGCATCAATGCCTGCGATTTTCGACACAGCCGAAACAACAACGGAATCTTTCTGAGCGAATGTTACAGTGTTGCTAATAGCGGTTTTCACCAGACCATTGACATCATTTGTAACAGATGCATCCGAAGTTAAATCCACGGGTTTTGCTGCGTTGACAATCGCATCAGCCAGACCTTTAATAGCCGAACCAAGCAAAGCATTCGTTTGTGCGAGTGTTACTGCCACACCAGTTGACGCAGCGACCACATTGTTGGCCGCCTGAATCAATAAGACTTGGACTGCAGCCGTAGTCTTGGCCAATTTGGGGTTAGTACCAACAACTGAAACCGGATCAATATTCAATATATCCGTATCTCCTAAACCGAGATTCGTCGCAATGGTTTTTGCGGCATCCGCATAAGAAGTGTCCTTGCCTGCAGCTTTGTCGGCAGCAACCTTGGCCTGCACAAGCGTCGTTAGTGGCGTAATTTGAGTAGCTCCAGGGGGAGCTTTCAATTCACCAACGAAAAGCGCACCGGTAGAAATGTCCGTTCCGTTCTTGGCACAGACCACATATTCTGTATAACCGGTTAAAGAAAAACCACCCGTTGCATCAGTTTTTTGTTTTGTATCTGTTTCACAAACACCATCAACCGGGTTTTGGTCAACCCATATCTCAGCATCCCTGATATAACCGTCAACCGCTTTGCCAGCGTTAGACGCCGGTATGCCACCCCCGTCACCGCAAGCAGACATCAGCAATGCGATAGCCGTTAAAGAAAAACCGGCCGCTGCCGCCCGGGTCAAGTTACGTTTGATCATGGTAAATCCTTATGCAAAGGGTTGAAGAAGTGAAGAGGCTTCAATTTAACACAAAAAATCAAACAATCTGAAAAAAATAATGGCTTGCCCCCTTGTTCGCATGCAAGATTGTGAATTTCATGGTGGGGTCAGCCAGATTCCAGCGGCAATCCGACCGCTGATGCCATCGCGACGATGCGAAAAAAAGCGTGACGCGTTGCTTGCCGTACACCAGGAGGCGGTGGCATCATTGCCAAAAATCTGCGTGATGCCCAGAGACTGTAGCCGCAAGCGCACCAATCCAGAAAGGTCTGCCAGCCATTTGTTTGCAGACAGGGGTTTGAATTTGTCCTGGGTCAACCGACTATGCACGGTCAATTTTGACCTCACGTCTTCACCTACTTCATAAGCTTTCGGACCAATGCAAGGCCCTAGCCATGCTATTATTTCAGTAGCTACATACGCAGGATTGACGGGCGTTACAGCCATTATTTGCCTCAAAGTTTGTTCAATAATTCCCATCCCGCCAGGCCCTGCCAACCCCCGCCAGCCGACGTGAACGGCAGCCACCCAGTGCCCGTGACGGGTTGTCAGCAATACCGGCAAACAGTCTGCGACCATGAGGGTGCAGACCACGCCTGTCTGATCGGTCAGACACGCATCGGCCACACAGCCATTGGGAGTGTTGGCTTTCAGCGCCAACACGTCAAAGCCGTGAACCTGAGACATAAATACGGGTCTGGCACCCAGGGCTTGCTCGAATCTGGCACGGTTGGCTGCGACATCACCTGGCACATCGCCCACGTGATCGCCTAAATTAAAGCTGTCAAACGGGGCGCCTGACACCCCACCGGCACGGGTGCTGCACACGGCATGAACGTGCGGCGGTGCTGGCCATTGCGGGGTTATCCAGTCGGGATGCACGGTTATTTCAAAACCTTGTCGTACGCACACAACAGTTTGCGGTGCATTTCACAGCCCTGAAGCGCCAGCCCTGGCGCGTCCAGACCCATGAATCGGTCAGACTGCATGATGAGCGCATGGGCCTGTGCTACAGGGCCAGCACCGTAGAGCAGACGCAGCGCATCCAGATATGGCCCTGTGTCGCCGATGTCGGCCAGATTGATCAGGCTCTGGATGCAGGCATAAATGCATTTGCGCTGGGGGGTGATCTGGTCAAAATGCAAAATCCAGTCGCAGCCCTCCAGCGTGGCGGATTCGTCACCGATAGCCAACGCCAACAGGGTTTTGAGTTCACCCACACGTAAATCACTCCAGAAAGAGCCAGCATCTGCTGCCAGACCGATCAGCCCTGCGACGGGACGAAGATCTGCCAGCGAAGATTCGTTCAAGGCATCCAGAAGGTCTGAGCACTCTTGGTCGTCAAGATGAACCAGGTTCAGGATCGGTTCGCGCAGCGCATTGGCAACGCTGTTGTTTTCAAACTCAAGGTCATCCAGCGGATAAATCTCGGACACGCCAGGCACCAGAACGCGACAAACATAAACGCCCAGGTGCGTGAAGTCGGCAACATAGACCTCGTGACCGTCCTGATGCAGTCGCGCCAGGCACCAGGCGGCATCTTCCTCTGTGGTGTTGCCAAAGTTCCAGTCAACAAACGTGTAATCGGGCAAATCGCCTAAAAACTTCCAGTGAATGACACCACTGTCATCGACAAAATGAATTTCAAGGTTGGTGGAACTGGCGACTTCTTCCAAATCAAATCCGGGTGGCGCAAAACCAGAGAGTGCGTCCAGCCCACGGCCTTGCAACAGCTCGGTTAAAGCGCGCTCCAGTGCAATTTCAAACCTCGGGTGCGCGCCAAAGCTGGCGATGCAACCCTGATCTTCGGGGTTGAGCAGCGTCACATTCAAGACAGGGTATTGCCCGCCCAGCGACGCGTCTTTGACCAGTACGCCAAAACCGGCCTGGCGCAGGGCTTCAATGCCACGAGCCATGCGGGGGTAACGCGCTATCACGGCTTGGGGCACATCGGGCAGGCAAATGCCCTCACGGATGATGCGGGCTTTGGTCGCGCGCTCAAAGATTTCAGAGAGTGCGTGCGTGCGTGCTTCATGCTGGTTGTTGCCAGCAGCCATGCCGTTGCTGACATACAGATTGCCAATGACGTTGACCGGAAAAAACACCGTCTGACCGTCACGAACCCGCTGGTATGGCAATGCACAGATACCGCGTTCGACATGGCCAGAGTTAAAGTCCACCAGACTGCTTGATTCAATGCTCTCTTGCGGGTTGTAGAACTTTTGCAGCTCAGGCGTAAGGATGTCGTCAGGCCAGCGATCGCCCTCCAGCGCAAACCAGCGTTCACGCGGGTCATGTACGTGGCTACGTCCAGCCACCAGAGGCCCCAGGTAGTAATGTGTCCAAAAATAGTGGGTGGCCAGTCGCTCAAAAAATTCGGCCAAGGCACTGGCCAGGCACGCCAATCGGGTCGCCCCCTTGCCGTTGGAAAATAAGATCGGGCAGTCGCGGTCACGCAGATGCACGGACCAGATGCCTTCTGCCGGATTAAGCCAACTGTGCTCTTCGACGTGAAAGCCCAGGTCTTGCAACTTGCCCTCCAGCGTGGTGATGGTGGATTCAAGCGAGGCATCTTTGCCGATGATGTAGGTGGATGTGTTCATGCGCCAAGCATAACGCACAGACTACCTGACACCATCACCCGGGAGCAATTCCAGCGTTCATGTCACAATGACCCCATCTACAAGATCGTAGCTTTTATTGGTGGCATCACTTACCCAAGTGAATAATAGCAAGGCAGTCGCATGGAAAAAGTCACAACTCAGTCAAATCATGGCGATTTGACTCACCCGCAGACCCTGCGCCAGCAAGCCGAGGCGTTTATCCCGAACAATGAGACGCATGAATTGTTGGATGACAGCTTGATGTCACCGGATCAAGTCCGCCTAGCGCTGCATGAATTGCGCGTGCATCAGATTGAACTGAAGATACAGAGTGAGGAACTGCGTCGTTCAAGGCTTGAGCTGGAAATATCCAGGGCGCACTACTTTTCCCTGTATGACTTGGCTCCTATAGGCTATTGCTTGCTCAATGCGCATGGACTGATTTTGGGTGCCAATTTGCACACCGCCACCCTGCTGGGTGTCGCACGCAGCAAGCTGGAAATGTCAGCTATTCACAGGTTCGTTGCCAATGATGACCGGAACATTTTTCACATCATGCACAGGCGTCTTGTCTTCGACGGTGTGACGCAATCGTGTGAGTTGCGAATGGTCAAGCATGACGGCTCGCTTTTTTGGGCGCAGTTAACGAACGGCAACATCCTGGTGAATGGAGTGGAGCCGTCGCTGGTGCTTGTCATCCATGACATCACAAAACGAAAAAATGCTGAAGAAGCTGCTCATGCGGCCAACCGGGCCAAATCAGAATTTTTGGCCAATATGAGCCATGAAATCCGCACGCCAATGAACGGGGTGGTCGGCATGGTCGATATCTTGCAACAAACCGATCTCAATCTTGAGCAACGCCGCATGTTGGATACCATCGCGCAGTCCTCACAAGCCTTGCTGCACATCCTCAATGACATTCTTGATTCTTCCAGGATCGAGGCTGGCAAATTAAGCGTTGAGCGTATTCCGACGCATCTGCACGAGGTTGTCCACAGTGTGGTGAAATTGATGCGCAACGAGGCCAGCGCCAAGTCGGTTGACCTGTCGATAGAGGTGTCACCCGATCTGCCGCAGTGGGTCTTTTCTGACCCGGTGCGGCTGAGACAGTTGCTGATCAACCTGGTTGGCAATGCGATCAAATTCACCAGCGGTTCACCGGATAAATCTGCCCAGGTGCAATTGCGGGTTGAGCCAGGCACATTGACGGGTGACCATCCTGGCGTGTTTTTGAGCGTGACAGACAACGGCATTGGCATGACGCAAGAGGTGATCGCCAAACTGTTTCAACCCTTTACCCAGGCTGATTCCAGCACGGTTCGCCAATTTGGCGGCACGGGTTTGGGCTTGTCGATTTGCCGACATCTGGCGAAGTTGATGGGGGGACAGATCACGGTGCAAAGCCAGCCTGGACAAGGCTCAACATTCACGGTTGAGCTCCCGCTGCAAGAGGCCCCGGCGAACCAGGTCACGGTGGTTGAACCCCAATTGAACCGCAGGGCAGATTCGCCTGGCGAACATCAAATTTTGCTGGCCGAAGACAACGAAACCAACCGCGATGTGATCAGAGAACAACTTCGCCTGCTGGGCTATGCTGTCGATGTGGCCGAAGATGGTGCCGTTGCGTTCACAAAATGGCAAAGTGGCCACCATGCCCTGCTGCTGACAGATTGCCACATGCCCAACATGGACGGTTTTGCGCTCACCAGCGCCATTCGCGCCAATGAACCCCACGGCGTGCGTTTGCCCATTGTGGCCATCACTGCCAACACCATGCAGGGCGAGGCGCAGCGCTGCCTGACTGCTGGCATGGATGATTACCTGAGCAAACCCCTGCGCATGCACGAGCTGGCCCCCATGCTGTTCAAATGGCTGCCTTTGCCGGCGCTGATTCCTATTCTGCCCAGTTTGCCGGCAGAAAACAACGATGCAGAGCTGCCCGTCTGGCAAGCCCAGACGCTCAGCCAGACCGTGGGTGACAACCCCGCCATGCACCAGCGGTTGCTCAAAAAATTTTTGGTCAACGCCCAGGCTCAGATGGTCACCTTCACGGCGGCAGCCCAGGCCAGTGATGTCAAAACTGTGGCCGATGTGGCTCATAACCTGAAGTCGGCAGCCCGTACCGTCGGCGCATTGGCATTGGGCGAACTCTGTCAGCAAATCGAAACCGCAGCCCACACCGACACCGGATCAAGTGCTCTGCTGCTGGTGCCGGGTTTGCCTGCGACACTGGACGCAACCCAGGCAGCCATCGCGCAGCATCTGCAAGATTTTTCTATTAACTTTGTAGCTGGACACGCTTGATTGACGGGCGTTACAGGCCGATTTGGGGTGTAATTTTATTGGGACTAGGCATGGGGCATGCACTTAGTTCAAACCACAATGTGGTATCGTCAGCCCCTTCCTTAACTTCTCGAACACGGAGAATATCGTGAATAACAAAAGCCAGCTCTTGCAAGACCCATTTCTCAACGCCCTTCGCCGCGAACACGTTCCGGTTTCCATCTACCTGGTCAACGGGATCAAATTACAAGGGCAGATCGAGTCTTTCGACCAATACGTTGTGTTGTTGCGCAACACCGTGACACAAATGGTCTATAAGCACGCCATTTCGACCATTGTTCCTGCTCGCGCAGTCAACATTGCAGTAACTGAGGGTGACGAGCCTGCAGCCGCCTGATTCCAAATTAACACCCACCTTGCTGGTGGGGGTTGATTTTGGCCTTCCCCATTTTGATGGCCAACTCGAAGAGCTGGGCTTGTTGGCCCAGACCGCCGGGTTGACCCCTGTGGCGCGCGTCACCTGCAAGCGCAAGGCCCCTGATGCGGCCTTGTTTATTGGCAGCGGCAAGGCCGATGAAATCAAGCAGCTTGCCGTCCAGTTGGGGGTTCAAGAAGTACTGTTTGACCAAAACCTAAGCCCGGCACAGCAGCGTAACCTGGAGCGCCACCTTGATTTGCCTGTGAATGACCGCACACTTTTGATTCTTGAAATTTTTGGTCAGAGGGCACGCAGTCATGAAGGCAAATTGCAGGTAGAACTGGCCAGGTTGCAGTACCTGAGTACGCGGCTGGTTCGGCGTTGGTCCCATCTTGAACGTCAAAGTGGTGGTATCGGGATGCGAGGCGGCCCGGGTGAAGCCCAGATTGAACTCGATCGTCGCATGATTGCCGACAGCATCAAGCGCATCAAAGAACGTCTTGTCAAAGTTAAACGTCAAAGACAAACCCAGCGTCGTCAGCGTGAGCGTCGTGATACGTTCACTATGTCGCTGGTGGGTTACACCAACGCGGGTAAATCAACCCTGTTCAATGCCCTGGTCAAGGCCAAAACCTATGCGGCTGACCAGTTGTTTGCCACGCTCGATACGACCACCCGCCAGCTTTATCTGGGTGAACTTGGGCGAGAGGTTTCCTTGTCAGACACGGTCGGGTTTATCCGCGATTTGCCGCACAATCTGGTACAGGCCTTTGAAGCCACGTTGCAAGAGGCGGTGGATGCTGACTTGCTGCTGCACGTGGTGGACTTTTCCAGCCCGAACCATCTGGAACAAATGGCCGAAGTCATGCGTGTCCTGACCGAGATTGGTGCCCAACACATTGCCCAGGTGCTGGTTTTCAACAAGCTCGATGCGTTACACGATGATCATCGCCCACTGCAAGACAATTTTGATCTGAATGGTGTGGCAACGCCCAGGGTATTTTTAAGCGCGCAATCGGGTGACGGCTTGCCATTGCTAAGACAATTGCTGGCAGACAAGGTTCTGGCCGCCTTGCCCTGTTCTTCCGTCGAATGATTCGGCACAATGACTGTTTAATTATCAAGAGTGATGTAATGAAACTTTTAACACCAAGCATGGCACTGGTGCCACAGCGAATCAGGGGAATGTTCAATCTCAATGATTCCCGCTGGGGGCGTGGAGATGAAAAACCATCTGAAGATGACAAACCTGTTGTCCCCCCTGCTGAAGGCGATGAGCCCAAACCTCCCCGGCCCAAGAGCCGAAAACCGCGTGCCATAAGGCCAGACCCCAACCAGGGGCCCCCCGATCTGGATGAACTGTGGAGTGAATTTAACCGCAAGCTCGGCGGCATGTTTGATGAAACCCCCAAAGTCAACCGTCCCACGCCGCCGCCCGGTGGGGGAGGCCGTGGCGGCGGTGATGATGATGATGATGATGACCAGGGCGGAGGTTTTTCAAAGGCCAGCATCGGGCTGGGTCTGGTGGGCGCTGTGGCGCTTCTGATTTGGCTAGCAACGGGGTTTTTCATCGTTCAGGAAGGTCAACAGGGTGTGATTACCCAGTTTGGCAAATACAACTCGACGGTGGGGGCAGGGTTTAACTGGCGTCTGCCCTATCCCGTTCAACGCCATGAGCTGATTTTTGTGACTCAGATACGCTCGGTTGATGTGGGTCGGGATGCCGTTATCAAGGCCACGGGCCTGCGTGAATCGGCCATGCTGACCGAAGACGAAAACATTGTCGAAATCAAGTTTGCCGTGCAATACCGCTTGAGCGATGCCAGGGCATTTTTGTTTGAAAGCAAGAACCCTGCTGATGCCGTGGTGCAGGCAGCCGAGACCGCCGTTCGCGAAGTCATTGGCAAGATGCGAATGGACAGTGCCTTGTCCGATGAACGAGACCAGATTGCACCCCGTGTGCGTGCCCTGATGCAAAAAATCCTGGATCGCTACAAAGTGGGCATTGAGGTGGTGGGCATTAACCTGCAGCAGGGCGGGGTTCGCCCTCCCGAGCAGGTGCAGGCGGCATTTGACGATGTGCTCAAGGCGGGTCAGGAACGTGAGCGATCCAAAAACGAGGCCCAGGCGTATGCCAATGACGTGATTCCTCGTGCTGTAGGGGCTGCTTCGCGCCTGAAGGAAGAAGCTGACGCCTACAAGTCACGCATTGTGGCCCAGGCCCAGGGCGATGCACAGCGCTTTAAATCGGTGCTGGCAGAATACCAAAAGGCCCCGCAGGTCACCCGCGACCGAATGTACATTGACACAATGCAGCAGATTTACAGCAATGTCACCAAGGTCATGGTGGACTCCAGACAAGGCTCCAATCTGCTCTATTTGCCACTGGACAAAATCATGCAGCTTGCCGACCCGTTGTCAGTTGACGACGCTGCTGCGCCAACAACTGCTTCCCCCACTGGCAATGCTGCCATTGCCAGCCCGGACGCTCGCACCCGTGATGCAGCCCGAAGCCGCACCCGTGACACCCGCTAGGAGCCAACCATGAATCGCCTGGGTTTTATCATTGCAAGCATTATTCTTTTGCTGGTTATTGCCAATTCCACCTTGTTCGTCGTCGATCAACGTCAATTTGGCGTGGTCTATGCCTTGGGGCAGATCAAGGATGTCATCACCGAGCCGGGGTTGAACTTTAAACTGCCTCCGCCGTTGCAAAATGTCTCTTACATCGACAAGCGCCTGTTAACCCTTGACAGCACGGACAACGAGCCGATGCTGACGGCCGAGAAACAACGCGTGGTCATTGACTGGTATGTGCGTTGGCGCATCTCCGAGCCGACCGAATACATCCGCAATGTTGGCACCAATGAGTTGGCCGGGGCCAACCAGCTCAGTCGGGTGGTGCGCAATGCCTTTCAGGAAGAGATCAACAAACGCACCGTCAAAGAACTGCTCTCCATCAAGCGCGAGGCCCTGATGGACGATGTCAAGCGTGAAGTGCTTGGCCAGGTGCGCGGTGCCAAGCCCTGGGGTGTGGATGTGATTGATGTGCGAATCACGCGTGTGGACTATGTGGATGCCATCACAGAGTCGGTCTATCGCCGCATGGAGGCTGAGCGCAAACGCGTGGCCAACGAGCTGCGATCCACCGGTGCAGCCGAAGGTGAAAAGATTCGTGCAGATGCCGATCGTCAACGCGAAGTCACGGTGGCCAATGCGTACCGTGATGCCCAAAAAATCAAGGGTGAAGGCGATGCCGAAGCCTCTCGCCTGTATGCCGAGTCGTTTGGCCGAGATGCCCAGTTTGCGCAGTTTTACCGCAGTCTAGAGGCTTACAAATCTTCTTTTGCCAAAAAGAGCGATGTCATGGTGTTAGACCCCTCTGGCTCAGAGTTTTTTAAAGTGATGCGCGGAAGCGTTCCCGCGGGCTCTGCTGCGTCACCAAAAAAATAATTCTGTGGACAGCTCGACTCTGTGGCTTGCGATGGCCCTGGTATTTGTCATCGAGGGCTTGATGCCGTTTGTTTCTCCCTCATCCTGGCGAAAAACCTTTACGCAAATCCTACAGCTCAGTGATGGGCAGTTGCGTTTTGTTGGCTTTTGCAGTTTGCTGTTGGGCGTG
>SESE01000764.1_pt1 | contig 13343 bp, 11 predicted proteins | sample 3171371 | NCBI WGS metagenome assembly SESE01 (sample SAMN06051881, study PRJNA518727) | freshwater metagenome | biome: subpolar coniferous forest; feature: holomictic lake; material: water; isolation source: holomictic Lake 442, 13 m depth | place: Canada: near Kenora, Ontario | collected... | reverse complement strand
ACGGGCTGTTTTGGGGCCCTGACGATATACTCGGGCGACCCGGAAGCTTTCGACGACTCTGAGGTGCGGCTGCTCCAACAGCTTGCGAGCGACCTGTCATTCGGTATCATGGCGCTCCGGGGGCGCATCGAACGGACCGAGCTTCAACGGCAGGTGCTCGACATAAGCGAGCAGGTACAGCGCCGCATCGGCCAGGACCTGCACGACGGTGTCGGCCAATCACTTGCCGGGATTCGCTACCTCATAAACGCCGTACAGCACTCTCTCGCGGAACGGTCGACACCAGAGGTGGAGGAGCTGGAACGCATATCACAGATGGTGGGGAGAACCGTGCAACAGGCGCAGAACCTGTCTCACGGCCTGTTCCCTGGCCAGCTGTGGAAAGGCAGACTCGCAGACAGCCTGCGGGAGCTGGCGGTGAATACCCAGGACACGTTCCGTATTGCCTGCACCTACTCCGGCCCGCAAACGGTCGCGCTGGCAGACGACAGCATTGCGCACCAACTCTACCGCATAGCCGGTGAGGCGGTACACAACGCAGTGAAGCACAGCAAGGCAGGCAGGATAGACATTCGCCTTTCGCGCGGGAGGAATTGCCTGACCCTCATCGTCGCCGACAACGGCGCTGGAATGCCGCGCGAATCGGCCAATGGCACCGGTATGGGCCAGCGCATCATGAGGTACAGGGCGGACGTAATCGGGGCAACGATTGCAATCACGAGCACTCGCGACCAGGGCACGACAGTGACATGCACGCTGCCGGCGGGTCGCCCGCACGGGGAGGCCAAGTCATGAGCAAGACAACTCAATCGCGCGCATCCGGAAAGAAGAAGATCCTGATAGTCGACGACCATCCACTCCTGCGCGAGGGACTCGGGCGGATCATCAACCAGCAGGCGGATCTCATGGTCTGCGCGGACGCCGGCAGCGCACCAGCCGGACTCTCCGCGGTGGATACGCACCGCCCTGACGCCGTAATCGTCGACATATCCCTCGAGGAAGGCAGCGGACTCGAGTTGATAAAGAACATCCACGCGGCACACCCGCTAACGCCCATCCTGGCCTTGTCGATGCACCACGAGGATCTCTACGCCGACCGCGCCATCATGGCTGGCGCAAAGGGATACGTGATGAAACGCGAGTCCGCCGACACAATCATAGCAGCCATCCGCAAGGTGCTGGGCGGCCAACTGGCCCTCAGCGACAACATCGTCAGCCGGCTGGTGAGTCGCCGGATGAGCGGCAGCCAACAACCCGGGAAGTCCCCGACGGAACTGCTCAGCGATCGCGAGCTTGAAGTCTACCGCTGCCTCGGTGAAGGACTCAGCACCAGCGAGGTTGCGCGCAAATTCAAGATTGCAGTCAGCACCGTTGAATCCCACCGCGCCCGCATCAAGGAAAAGCTGGACATCAGGAACAGTACATCCCTTGTCTCGAACGCAGCACGCTTTGTGGCTGAATCGGACAAGTAGACACCTCCCGTATTCCACTACAGCGCAATCGTGTTCAGCACGATATTTACTTGCCTCGCGCTTTGATACACATACCTTGGCTGTTCGGGTGTATTCCGACAGACACGGTGTTTGAGGGGTGAAGTTGCTGGAATGGGGACTTGCTGTGCGTATAATCCTTATTGAGGATGATGCTTCGGCGCTCGCTGTTGTGGCCAACCTGATGACGCACATGGGGCACGAAGTGCAGCCTTTTACCAATCCCAGGGCTGCACTGGCCGGCCTCACTGAGCAGGTCGACCTGGTGGTCAGCGGTGTTGCGCTTCAGGACCTCAACGGTTTTGATGTGGCGCTATCGGTCCATGCGAAGCTGGGCGACCGCCTTCCAAGGGTTCTGCTGATGACGGGCGACAGCTGCGAGGATGTGCTTACCGCCTATCCGCCTTCCGTCGTCATCGGGATAGTGCATAAGCCGATCCGTTACACCAGCCTGGAGCGGATCCTCACGCTCCTGCAGAAGACCCGTGGCAGGTGCCCCGGCGCTTTCCGCGAGTCGTTGTGCACCGCCATGCAACACGGCAGGAATGCAACCACCGGCCCATGCAAGGCCACCGGCCTTTGTTTCACGTCCACATACGCTCTTTGCCCGAACTACAACACCGGTTGCGGAAGGACTCTGCGGGAAACGATCGCGGCACGTGGCAAAACATGTCTGGAGCCCTGTACGATACGCCACGATGGGCAGGCGCTGATCTGTGACGCTCAAGAGAATTAGCCTCATGTTTTCTGCCAGCCCTGATAGTGGCTTGCCCGATACAGTCTGATACGCCGCTCTGATAGAAGCCGCGGGTTGATAGCGGAGGAGTGCCTTATGAAAGCTGAAATACCTATTGAGTTCCGACTGTGTAAGCCACCGGGATGCAAGGTGGCTGTGGCAGGCACATTCAATGACTGGAACCCCATGTCCGCTCCTTTGCAGGACGAGTCCGGAAACGGGCACTTCAGGGCGATCGTTCGAGTACCACCGGGTCGCCATGAATACAGGTTTATCGTGGACGGCAAGTGGCACATTGACCCGAATTGTGCCGTGTCTGTCCGGACCGGGTACGGCTCCGTCAACAGCATCCTCCTTGTGCCGGCCGAGACCTGAATGACCGGCCATCTCACTTCCTAACGCGTCGTTGCTGAGTTCCGCCCCTCACCAGATGAATCGCCACGCATGTGCCACCTGCACACCGCCTGCATCAATCTTGCGTTTGTCGGCAGCTTCTGCGAAAGTGGGGACTTCTTTCAAATGGGTGTTGTGGCCCGCCGAAAGGGTGATGATGAGCGCAGCGAAGCTGGTGTTCGTGTCCGGCAAGGATCCCCTCTCGGAAACCATGGGAGGGCATTCGAGCTACGTCAGGGCATATGCACGCGCAGCATGTGCCGCCGGCTATAGCCCCGAGATCTTCTGTGTTTCCTCCAGAAATGAGATTGTCGCTGCGCCGTACGGCATGATTCACCGCGTGATGTCTCCATTTGCCTTTTACCGGCTTGGCGAGAAGACCAGCATCCGTTCGCGCCACGCCGGGTGGCATGTGCCACTCCTGAATCGAGCATTGAGGCGCCACCTTGCCGGCGCCGACGGACCCGTCATCCTTCACGGCTTCAGCACCTGGGGTGCCGCGGCCGTCGATACCGCGGGATTCCGCCGGCAGCAAGGCCGCCCGGTTCGAAGCATCGTCAACTCCTACACAGTGTATAAGGAGGAATATCGTTCCAAGCTCGAGGGCGCAGTCAGGAGCTACGGCCGGTTCCATGCGTTCCTGCGTACACTTGAGTGCCGGTACGGCGATCTAGTCATATCTCCACTTGAACGGCGCGCCTACACCGGCGCCGACCTGTTGCTGGTCAACTACAGGTCCGTGCAACGCTTCGTGGAACAGCACCTCGGACCTGTTCCACAGCTCCAACTATTCCCGTACGCGTCCGAGCTGGCATTCCTGCCGGAAACACCTGGCGGCACAATATCCGACGCACGCCTTCCTGCCGGCGACGAGCCCCTGATCGTTTCAGTATCACGGCATGATCCACGAAAGGGCCTGGACATAATGATCAATGCGCTGTGCCTGCTGCGCCAGCGAGGCGTGGCGTTCCGCGCATGCATCCTGAGCGGCGGGGAGCTGCTGGCCGCAAACAGGCGGCTCGCGCTGAAGGGTGGACTGGATCCGTCGCAGGTGATGCTGCCCGGCTACGTGCGAGACATCCAGCCGTACCTCAGGGCAGCCGACATCTTCTGTCTGCCGTCATACGAGGAGCACAGCGGTTCGGTATCACTTCTCGAGGCGATGCAGTGCGGCCGGGCCATCGTTGCTTCCGGGGTGGACGGCATCCCGGAGGATGTCGACCATGAACGTCACGCATGGCTGGTCCCGCCGCGGGATCCAGTGGCGCTTGCCGCCGGGCTGCAGCAGCTCCTGACGAACCCTCAGCTCCGGGCCCGGCTGGGACAGGCCGCGCGCGCGCGCTATACGGAACGCTTTGCCGCCGGAATGGTCACACACAGGCTTGGAGCCCTGTACGATTCACTCACACAAGGGATGATTGGATCATGAATGACATCGTCGTCCATGCCCCGGAAATCAAGCGTAACCGGCTGACGGTCCGGTGGGAGGTGAGCCCGGCGTCACGGCTCTTCACCAGATCCGGATATGAAATGGTCTTTCCCGACCACATCAATCTCGAGCGCTTGCCGGCCAGGCTGATCATGCAGGCCGTGATGCTTTGCATCCATCCCCAGTGGGTCCTGCTGAATCCATGCAGGATCAGGCTGCCAGCGGCATTGTCGCCTGACGAAACAGAGTTCTGGATGCGGCTCATGACCGCCCAGTTCAACACGATGGAGGCGCACAGGGTGAGCGGTACACCACAGACGGCCCTGAATGTGGAGTTCGCCTGGGATGGCCCTGCCCTCGACCAGGCTGTCGCCCCTATTGTCTCGGGCGCACGCTGTGGATCCGCGTTCAGCGGCGGGAAAGACAGCCTTTTTCAGGCCGGTGTGCTGTCGGAAATCAGCGACAACCCCCTGCTTGTCGCGACGACATCGCCCATGCCGCCCCTGCAGGATCATCAACACCCGAAGAGGCGATGGCTCCTCGGCGAGGTGGCACGCAGGCGCCGTGTCGAGGTGCTTGAGGTTCACTCCGACTTCCGCTCATGCTGGAATAACACCTTCTCCCTGGAATGCGGCTACTCCGTAGCGGTGAACGAACTGACCGACACATTCCTCTACTTCACGTCGCTCATGCTGGCCGGCGCAGCCATGAACGTACCGCATCTCTATCTGGCCTCAGAGAACGAGGTGAATGACAACAGCGAGCGTGACGGCAGGATCATCCAGCATCCGCATTCGGTGTACTCGCTGGTAACACAGCGCAGCATCGCGGCCCTGATCGCGCCGTGGGGATTCAGCCACGGCTCCCTGACCGCGGCGCTTCACAGCGGCCAGGTGCAGCACATCCTGTGGCAGCGGTATCCAGACCTGCGCGAAATGCAGTTCTCCTGCTGGGCCACCCCGCGCGACGCCCCCATGTGCAACCACTGCTCGCAGTGCCTGCGTATCGCATTAACGGCCATGGCGTCGGGAGCCGATCCGGCGGAGATGGGTGCCGATCTGGAAACCGCGCTGATCGCCCAGCGCGCCTGGGAACCGAAGGTGCAGTGGGCCGACGACCAGACCGTGCTGCCGAAGCTGCGGGTTTCGGGACGCCTGCACGCACAGATGCTGGACTGCGTGCGCCGGATCCCGAAGTCGGCCGTGGCAGCCTACCTTGTGCGTCACCATCGTAACTGGCTCAAACCCATGCCGGTGGTATCCGCGATGCGATCATTCCTGCGCCTCAGGAAGCTGGCAATCCGCTGGCCCACCCCTGGATGGCGTGGTTACAGGCCGGGCTACCTGGACCAGGTTCATCCGCTCCTGCGCGCACCCCTGCGGGTCTTGATCGAATCGTACTTCAAGCCGGAACCCATGGCGGCGTACGAGGCCACCATGAACCGCTCACAACAGCTGGCGGCATGGATCACCGAGCCCCTTGCCCGATCGCAGGCGGACGTCGCTCATGCCGTCAAGGCGACCGGCTCGCCCGCCGATGGCCAGGCGCTTGACCGCGTCATGCACGGCGCGGAGCTTCTCGCCATCATTGTGCGATCAGGCTTCTCGCGGGATGGCATAGACTTCTTCACCCCACCATCCTTCTCTCAGCAACTGGCATACATGAACAGGCCGGCTGGATACACCATAGCCCCGCATGTGCACCTGCCGGTCCAGCGCGCACTCGTTGGAACGCAGGAGGTGCTTCTTGTCAGGAGCGGTCGGGTTCGCATCGACTTCTACGACCACTCGCAGGCGTATGTTGTCAGCCGTGTGCTGACCGCCGGCGACGTCGTGCTGCTCGCCGGCGGCGGCCACGGGTTCGAAATGCTGGAGGCCACCGAGATGGTGGAGATCAAGCAGGGACCCTATAGCCCCGACGCCGATAAGCGGCGTTTTGAACCTGTGGATCAGCAACACGTACGGGTGGAGTGAGGTTAACCACTGTGAGCTTCATACCGGTAAGCGAACCGCTGATGGCGCCAAACGCGCTCCGCTACGTGACGGAGTGCCTGACGTCGGGCTGGATTTCGTCCGAGGGGCCGTTCGTCCAGCGCTTCGAGGAAGCCTTCGCGCGCCAGGTCGGCAGGCTGCACGGTGTGGCGGTCTGCAATGGAAGCGCAGCGCTCGACGTGGCCGTGGCGGCGCTTGGTATCGGCCCTGGCGATGAGGTGATCATGCCCAGCCTGACGATCATCTCCTGCGCGGCGGCCGTGGTCAGGGCGGGTGCCACCCCGGTGGTGGTCGACAGCCATGCCGACTCCTGGACAATGAAGATCGAGGAGATAGAACGCAACATCACCCCGCGCACAAAGGCCATTATGCCGGTCCATGTCTACGGACTGCCGGTGGACATGGACCCGCTGTTGGAACTGGCCTCACGCCACCGGCTCAGGGTGATCGAGGATGCCGCCGAGGCACACGGTCTCATGTACGGCGATCGCCACTGCGGCAGCTTCGGCGATATCAGCACCTTCAGCTTCTATCCCAACAAGTTCGTGACCACCGGCGAAGGCGGAATGATCATGACGGACGACCCTGCGCTGGCCGCCCGCTGCCGCTCACTCCGCAACCTCTGCTTCCAGGACGGGGCGCGCTTCGTCCACAAGGAACTCGGCTGGAACATGCGGATGAGCAGCCTGCCGGCAGCGCTGGGGCTGGCACAGCTGGAGGAACTGGACCGGACAGTCGCCAGGAAACGCCAGATCGGCGAGGCGTACAACCGCCTGCTGTCAGGCTTGCGCGGAGTCCGGCTGCCGCTTCCTCAAACCGCCCGGGCCACGAATGGCTACTGGGCCTATGGCCTCGTGCTTGGCCCCGAAATCCCCTTCGACGCCGCCGAGGCCATGAGACGCCTTCTCGCGCTGGGAATTGGAACAAGGCCTTTCTTCTGGCCGATGCACGAACAGCCCGTCTTCCTTGGAACCGGCAGGCTGCGGGCCGCACCATGCCCCAATGCAGAGATGCTCGCACGCAGGGGCTTCTATATTCCCAACGGATTGACCATGACTGACAGCCAGATCACGCAGGTGGGCGACGCCGTACGCATGGTGGTGGATTCGCCGGAGCGTGAAACCGGAGTACTGTAGCTACCACCCGGATCGGAAAGAGAAGATGTTGTCAATGAAGTAGGAAGTCCAAGAGCAGGAGGAACACATGGCCAGGAAAGCACTAATCACGGGGATAAGCGGACAGGACGGAAGCTACCTGGCGGAACTGCTTCTCGCAGGCGGCTACGAGTTGCACGGCATCGTCAGGCGGGTTGCCAGCTCGGATTCCGAGCACCATCTACACCGCATCCGGCACCTGCTCAAGGATATCCACATCCACGGCGCCTCGCTCGAGAGCTTCCCCAGCATCTGGCATGTGATGCATACCGTGCAACCCGATGAATGCTACCATCTGGCGGCAATGAGTTTCGTCGGGTACTCGTTCGAGGACGAATTCTCCACTCTCAACACAAACATCAACGGAACCCACTACGTCCTGTCGGCCCTGCGGGACGTGGCGCCGGGTTGCCGTTTCTACTTCGCCGGCTCAAGCGAGATGTTTGGAAAGGTCCACGAGACACCGCAGACCGAGAAAACCGCCTTCCATCCCCGCAGCCCCTACGGAATATCCAAGGTCACGGGGTATGACCTCACCCGCAACTACCGCGAGGCATACAACCTGCACACGTCGTCCGGGATCCTGTTCAACCACGAATCGCCGCGCCGCGGACTCGAGTTCGTCACTCGCAAGATCACCCGCCATGTCGCGCTGATCCGGAACAACCTCGCCGACAAACTCCTGCTCGGCAACCTTGAAGCCAGGCGCGACTGGGGCCATGCCGAGGAGTATGTCAGGGCCATGTGGCTGATGCTGCAGCAGCAGAAGCCCGACGACTACGTCGTCTGCACAGGCGAGACCCACAGTGTCCGTGAGTTCTGCGATATCGCCTTCCGCAAGGTGGGACTGGACTACAGGGACTACGTCCAGACCGACCCGGCACTGCTCCGGCCGGCCGAGGTGGATCTCCTGATCGGTGATTCATCCAAGGCGCGCAGCGTGCTTGGCTGGAAACACAACAGGACGTTTGAACAGCTCGTCGACGAGATGCTCGAGGCCGACTTAAAACTTGTCAGGGACGCACACTAGAAGCGCCTGCGCTCCCCCCCCGCCCCATCAGTGAAGGGGCAACAGCACGAATATCGTGGCAGCCCAGGCCGCGTGGCTGATCATGTTGGCTCGGAGAGAGCGGAAGAAGTGGTACTGGATCGCCCAGAAGGAACCGCACACGAGCGCGGCCATGATCATCATGAAGTTCATCGTCACGAAATGGGCGGCTCCGTACGCGAACACCGACGCCACCAGCCCCGGGAATCCGAACTCGGCCACCAGGCGACGCTGGACATAGCCCCGCCAGAACAGTTCCTCGCACGGCCCGACCACCAGGACCAGCAGGACGGCAATCAGCCACCGTGGCGTTTCGCTGCCCAAACCGTAGACAGCCTCGATCTGGGGGCCCCCGAAGGAAAACATTGCCCTCGATGCGGCGTTGCCGGCCATGAACACAAGGTAAAGCGCCGCAGCAGAGCCCAGCCCCATCAGCACAGTCCACAGGATGCCGTGCCTTCCCATCCTCCTGAGCGCGGCCAGCATGCCGGCCCTTTCCACCGCGAAGGCAAGCAGGACAAGCGCCGACGCTGAAACCGCCAGTTGAATCCAGAAGAAACTGGTGGCACTGAGAAACAGAAGGGCAAAGACCACCATGGCCACTGCGATAACGGCGTAGCAGAGCCGTCTCAGGCGCGGATCCGACTGGTCTTGCGTGTCTTCTGTCATAGATACCTGGCCACGAAGAAGGCGCCCGAACAAAGAACCGTAAACACAAGGTGCAACTGGGCCGTGCTGCCATCCAGCATCGCAAACTGACCGGGAGTGCCGCTGCGCTTCACCCTCGCCAGCTTTACAGCCAGAGGCATGGCGAGAAACGACACCAGTGTCACCGGCGGTGTATGCACGCCCAGTCCGGGAACGATACCGATCAGCAGATAGACGAGGACAAGAACGAACGGGCCGAACACAAGGAAGCCGTAGTACACCTCGGAACCACGACTCCCCAGTATGGTCGCAAGGGTCCGGCAGCCGCTGGCCGGGTCGCTCTCAAGATCGCGCCAGTTGTTGGCGTGCAGGATGCCGGTGGTGAGAAGCGCCGGCGGCACACTCCAGAGGACAGGCAGCCAGCGGAACTCCTGCGCCTGGACCCAGAAGGTGCCGAACACCACCAGCACCCCGAACGCGAAGAAGATTGCGAAGTCACCCAACCCCGCGTACTTGAAGCATAGCCTGGGCGTCGTGTAACCCACGGCAAAGACCGCCCCGGCGAGCCCCAGCATGAGGACAACCCAGCCAGCATACCACGTCAGGCAAAGCCCGCACGCCACGCCTATCCCCAGCAGCACAACGCCAGCCGTGAACACCTGCCTCTCCGTCAGCCAGCCGCGCACCACCGCCCCGCTCATCGGAAACACCTGCGTGTCAAGCCCGCGGCGGTGATCGAAGCAGTCGTTGAGAAGATTCGCCGCGGTATGGAAGCACAGCACACCCAGGAGCGTGACCGCAAATGCCCCCCACCGTATCGGATATCCGGAGTAGCTCGAGACCGCGAGCCCCAGCACCACGGCCAGCGCGGACGCTGTGTAAGCGAACGGCCTCACCGCCGTGAGCCATACCCTGGCCGGTGACAACCCGGCCGCCGGTCCCGCCTGCATGTCACTTTCCCTGCTTCCACCCACGATACCATCCTCCGCCGGCGGCATTTCACATAGCGTGAACACCTATCTCTCCCGCAAACAGGTGCCAACACTAGCCGCTGGGCACGCAAAGGGCAATTTGCATCTGAGGCGGCATCTAGCGACATATTCAAAGCTATTGAAACCCCCTCCGGTGCTGGAGTATCATCGAGGCGACAACGAGTGGGGCGTATTATGCCCGGCGGGAAGGCTGACCATGGTCGTGCAGTGTGATCTGTGCCCGAAGTACTGCGTTATAAAGCCTGGCGAACGGGGCGACTGCAGGATCCGCGTGAACATGGATGGCAGGCTTCGTGCGGTGACCTACGGATTCCCATCCGCAGTCCACGTAGATCCCATAGAGAAGAAGCCATTGAACCATTTCCTGCCCGGAACCTCCGTCTTTTCCCTGGCAACAGTAGGCTGCAACCTTCACTGCAAGAACTGCCAGAACTGGGAAATCTCACAGCAGGATCCCGAGGAGGCGACGGCATTCCCCCTACCCCCGGCGGACGTGGTGAGAAGGGCGAAGCGAACCGGTTGCGTGTCGGTGGCATACACGTATACGGATCCATCGGTCTACTACGAGTACACCTTGGACAGCTGCATGCTTGCCCGCGAAGCCGGCCTCAGAAATGTTCTTGTGACCGCAGGATACCTGAACGAGAAACCACTGCGTGAGCTCTGCAAACACGTTGATGCGGTGACAATAGACCTGAAGGCCATGTCCGACCGGTTCTACAGGGAGATCTGCGGCGCCACGCTGGCTCCCGTGCTGAACTACTTTGTCGTGTGCAAGGCGATGGGTGTTCATGTCGAAGCATCGAACCTGCTCATTCCCACCCTTAACGACAAGGATGAGGAGATCGAATCACTGTGCCGGTGGATCAAGGAAAACCTCGGCAGCGAGACGCCACTGCACTTCCTGCGGTTCTTCCCGCAGTACCGGATGCGGCATCTCCCCCCGACACCCGCATCGACGCTCACCAGAGCCCGCGATATAGCGACCGCAAGCGGTCTGGACTACGTCTACATCGGAAACCTGCTCGAAGCCGACAGCGCATCCACCCGCTGCCCCGGCTGCCACGGCATGCTTATCCGCCGCGTCGGGCACCAGGTCCAGGAGAACAACCTGGTGGACGGCCTGTGCCCCGGCTGTAAACGGAGGATCCACGGCGTATGGAAATGACACGAAGACGCTTCGGCCGGATGCTTGTGGCGGCGGGACTCATGTGCGTGGCGGGTGCACGCTGGGTTTCATCGCGCACCTCACCTGCGCGGGTTATGAAAGCCCTCAAGCCGGACACCTTCCCCGGTCGCCTGTGCGAACCCGATGAAGCAGCAATGCGCACCGAAGGCAAGTGGAAGGGCTGACGAATGCAGGCGACACGGAAGGTTGGCTGGCAGGATTCCGGACTCATCGCCGCTGTGGGCTTCCTTGCCATCGCCTCACAGACACTGCTCTTCAGGGTGTTCCTGACCGTATTCGAGGGGAATGAGCTCGGCATAGCGTGCTTCTTCGCCTCATGGCTTGTGTGGGTGGCGGCCGGCGCGGTGTGCGGTCGTATCCACACCAGCGCAACCGGATTCCTCGCCAGGCGCTTCGAGTTTCTGGCACTCCTCTACCTGCCGGCCTATGTGCTGCAATGGTGGCTGCTCACCAGCGCCAGGGAACTCGCCGGAGTCCAACCCTACGAACTGCTGCCGCTTCTCACCATGCTGCCGGTCACCTTCCTGTGCAACGCACCGGTGAGCTTCTGCACCGGCCTGCTGTTCACGCTTGCCTGCCGGTGGATGAGCGATGCCGGCGGCCTGCCTGTTGCAAGGGTCTATGTCCTGGAGACAATCGGCAGCGTGGTTGGCGGCCTTGCCGTGACCTTGCTGCTTGCGGCCGGAATGGCCGGGGAGTTGGTGTTCCTCTGCGCTGCACTGCTGCTGACGCTGATGTTCGGGGCATACAGGCTCGCAAGGGGCTCATACATATCCGCAGCGGTGCCGGCCCTTGCCGTTGCGGCTGTCCTGCTGTCTGGAATGCCTGGCCGGTGGGAACACCACGGTGACAACAGGACCTGGCGGCGCATCCTGGCCACCGGAACCTGCGGCGGCAGCTTCACGACCCCGGAGGGGCGGTACCTCTATGGCGAGTACGGCGATCAGTTCAATGTTGTGGCATGGGAGACGGTAACTGACGTCATCCCGGCCACTGAGCACGCCTCGGAGGTGATCGCCCTGCACCTGGCCCAGCGGCCGGCGGCCAGGCGCTTCCTTGTGGCCGGCCGTGGCGCATACGCGATATGCACGCGCCTGCTGGAACTGCCGCAGGCTGAGACCGTAACCTGGCTGGATCCGGATCCGGCCTACCCGCCCGCATTGCTTTCCGTGCTGCCTGCCAGGCTCAAGGCCGGCGCAGACAGGCTGCACACGCCCGCCGGGGATATGCGCGGGTGGCTGGAAGGGACAACTGCACAATATGATGTGATCATGATGAACCTGCCGGACGCCACCACACTGGCACTCAACCGCTACTTCACGGTGGAGTACTTCCGGCTGCTGAAGAACCGCCTCGGAAAGGACGGCATCCTCGGCGTCCGCATCTCGGCCGGCGAGAACTTCATGAGCGACGACCGCGTCAACATCGGCGCGTCGGTCCTGGCCTCGCTGCGTCCGGTCTTCCGGAACATCGTCCTGAAGCCCGGCGAGGAGAGCTGGCTGATTGCGTCGGACGGCCCCGATCTGGCCACCGCCCCAGCCCTTCTCCGGGACCGGTTTGCCGGGGTTGAAGGCGCCAGCAGGATCTACCCGCCGGACGGCCTGATGGCCCTGTACATGCCCCAGCGCACCGAGTACCAGATGCAGCGCTACGAGGAGGTCGCACGCAATACCCCCGGCGACCTGCTCCTCAACACCGACAGGACCCCGAGGGCCCTGATGCACGGTCTGCTCTTTGCCGCCCGGGAAACAGGCGCCGCCGCCGGATTTGGCAACAGCATAAGGACTTTTGCACTGCATGGCGCAATGGTCCTTCCTGTCGCACTGCTGCTCCTGCCGCTGCTCAGGTTCGTTTTCCTGGCAAGAGCACATGGGACCAGGAGCCGGTCCGGATTCACCGGCACCACTACAGTCGACGACTATGTGCTCGTCTTCACGACCGGTGCCGCGGGAATGGGCATCTGCGTCGTTCTCATGTACCTGTACCAGTCGGCCTTCGGGTCCATCTTTCTCCACATCGGAGTCATAACAGCCCTGTGGATGGCCGGACTGGCGGCGGGAAGTTCCTTGGCAACCCGCCTGCTGTCGGCGTCGTCCCGGATGTCGTCAGCCACGCTACGGTTCATAATCCCGGCGAACATGGTCCTGTGCGGTCTCATCCTGCTCCTCGCCGGGAACCCCACCCGCGCCGGCTTTGCCGCAACTTTCGTCACCAGCGGTTTCCTCTGCGGCTTCTATGTGCCAACCGCCGCAAGCCGCCTCGGTGCCGCCGGC
>SESE01000763.1_pt1 | contig 13350 bp, 13 predicted proteins | sample 3171371 | NCBI WGS metagenome assembly SESE01 (sample SAMN06051881, study PRJNA518727) | freshwater metagenome | biome: subpolar coniferous forest; feature: holomictic lake; material: water; isolation source: holomictic Lake 442, 13 m depth | place: Canada: near Kenora, Ontario | collected... | reverse complement strand
AGTGCTATAGACAAACTGCTTGCAACCAACGGCGAGCCGGTTGAACTGGCCCGAAACCTCGGCATAGCCCGTCTCAGCCAATGTGTCCGAGAGAGGTTGAGTGAGGCGATGGGTGAGTGAACAATGAGAGGCTCATCTTTGCCATCGTTCTGTTTTTTCCCTTCCGGGATGGAGTCCATGAACCCAGTTTAGTAACGACGATCTGAATTTTGGAGAATAAAGATATAAGTGCTACAATGGTTTCAAAAGGGTGGTCATGGAGTAAAAAGGCTTGCTGACGGCTTGTAAGCATCGTTTTTATGCCGATCCATATAAGACGTTGAAATAAAAAGTAATAACAGTTTTAACTTATTTATAAAAAAACGGTTAGAGCTGTTTATTTTGGTTTGAAAATGACGTCTTATATGTACTGTAACTCAAAGATCTGCGGTATAGGCGGATCTATCTAATTATTGTTATGGGGAAAATACATATGAAAACTAATTGCAAGCTATTTTACTGCATACTGTTTTTAATAGTACCTTTTTTCCCGCAAAAAGCGTTGAGCTTGGAAGGAGAAAATTTCAACATCGTAAATAGTTTTATAACGACTTTTCAAAAAGGCGACAAACAAGAGATAGCAAAGTTTATAAGTTTTCCACTTTCGAGAGAAAAACCTATTCCAAGTATTGATACCCCAAAAGATTTTGTAAGGAGATTCGAAGAAATATTTGATTATCGACTAAGCAATATGATTAAAAACTCTGACATCCACAAAGATTGGCAAGCAGTGGGTTGGCGAGGTATCATGCTACACAATGGTGATTTATGGATAGATTATGATGGTAAGGTAAAAACCATAAATTATCAATCTGATTTTGAAAAAGCATTAAAAGAAAAACTTATTGAGTCTGAAAAGAAGAATCTTTATATGACTCTGAGAAAGTATATTCGGCCAGTCTTAGACTGGAGAACTAAAAGCTTTCGAGTCCGTATTGATGAAATTGCCGATAATAAATTCAGGTATGTTGCATGGGCAAAAGATAAATCACCTCTTACAAAACCCAATTTGATTTTAAATAATGGCAAATGGGTTCCTGAGGGCAGCGGTGGAAATCATCATTATGAATTCGATAATGGCGATTTCATGTACAAAGTTTATGTTTTTGTATTAGGAAGTTCAGAAACCCCAATAGGTTCATTGGAAGTATTCAATAAAAACAAACAATTATTGTCTGAAGATTTTATTGAGGTAATGAATCCATAACAAGCGCATGCACTCTGACCGCCATTCCGCTGCGCTTCATGGCGGCAGGTGATGCTTATCGTTAGGCGTATGACATTTAATTAGGGACAATACTAAATTGAATATGGAGAGGTAACGATGATCAGAATCGCGATAGTTTTGTCAATGTTTGTAGCCGGACTTTTAACACCTTTCTTGTCCTGGGCATCTGATAAGACAGTGGAAACCCCTCACCTTATCGTGAGCGATGCCACAGGCAATCTTACCAGTGAACAACTAAAAATATTAGCCGAACAGGCGCAGGAAACTCTGAATCGGATTCTCATATTTTGGTCTGCTGATCCCGGCATAGAGCGATTGGGAAAGATCAGGGTGATTTTTGACGAACCGCGCCGGGATGTATACTCCAGTGTTTTTTATTGGGACAAAAAGGGAGCACAGCGAATTCGCATCGTTCAGGTTTTTGGCACTAATGAAGCGCCGCAAATGATGGCACACAAGCTGACGAGCGCAGTATTCCCGCAACGGGATAAATTGATACGCAACATCATGGGAATTCTTACGGAGGCGCAGGTAGGCAATCCCTTAACATTTCCCATGTGCGGATTTTGCAGTGACGAATGGGTATTGGCTCTTTTGGAAACGAAATCATACATCCCTCTCAACGAATTGGGACCCGATCATGAGTCATGGGGTATGAAGGACGCTGGCGGCGGTAAGCTATCAATTCACGATAAAGCAAAACAACACAAGGCTTATGCCGAAGCGGGGTCTTTCGGCAACTATTTGTTTACGACCTATGGAATCAAAAAGATCAAGCAGCTACAACGACTCTCTCAGGAGAAGGATCGGCCCTGGCAGGACGTGGTCGGGATCAGTTTGCAAGAGCTTGAGGCCAATTGGCTCAAGCATCTGCGGACGATTGGAAACACCAGTGCGGAAAATGTTTCGATAATATTGAAGTTGTTTGAAAGCAACCCCGGTACAGCCTGCTCGGAGGCGCAGCAGCTTATACCCAGGAAGCAGTAAAAAGTAAACAACTAATGCCGCATGATTCAGAAAATTGAAGATTGGATAAAAGAGGACGAAGCAAAACTAGAATAAAACATCGCCTAACAAAAAAATCCAGCGGACGGGGAATAATCTTGCTGCGTTTTTAGCAAAATAATTTACCCCGCCGCTGATTTAGGCGTTGGGCTTTTCAAAAAAATTATATTTGTAAGAATAAAACGGGGTGTTAAAAATGGAATATGCTGCCAGTATTGGTGAAAAGATCGAAAGCCGGTTTTTATCACTTACTCTGGAAGAAAAGACATCTGTTATAAGTCACGGCGTTGCAATCCGTTTCTCAGATATGAACAGTCGGCTTTTCCTGGCTCTGAGCAAAATCCGTTTTTTTGAAGAAAAGTATCGCATGAAACTATCGGAACTGGAAGAAAAAGGGCTGCCTGACAATGCGGATTATGAGATGCACGAAGACTATATAATGTGGCATCACTGGAGTGAAGCTGCCGAAAAAGCCGAAAAACAAATAGAGTCATTGCAGCCAATAGCCAAATATGGGGTTTTCAGATAAATGCAAGCTACTGACCGGTTACTGGAAATAGAAGAAAAGTTTGGAACATCGGTAAATCGGATTGTTCCTATGGAACTTGACGGGACAGCTCTGAAGGTGATTTTGTATCCGAAGGACGGCAGCAATCTGAGAGTTACGGAGCAGTGGGAAACCGAACAGCTCATACGGTACAGTTATTACTGGCTTACATCCGATAACAAACTGAAGATTGGTGGCTGGGATAACGCTCCTCATCACAGGCGACTGGAAAGTTTTCCTCATCACAAACATATAGAACGTCAGAATCATCTGGAACCGTCATCTGAAAAATTTCTGGAAGAAGTGATGAAGATCATTCTTCAATAAAAAAGTCTAACAAGTCACTCAACCGACGTGCGATAAGGCCCCACGCCGGTTAGCTTATTGTTATGCCCACTTAGCTCTCTCGCACTCCGACTCTTGAGCGGTGCCTGCAAAATATGAAGCACTCCACTGGCAATAAGTGATTAGATTGTGGAATGCTTTAACTCGTATAATACCACGCTGATTTCGAGCTGATGGTTATTTTAAACAGAAAGACATAATGACAAGCACCCAACAACGCGACGCCCTGCAACGCCAAATCTGGCAGATTGCCAATGATGTACGAGGCGCAGTCGATGGCTGGGATTTCAAGCAATATGTACTTGGCACCTTGTTCTATCGCTTTATCAGTGAAAACTTTGCCAGTTACATTGAAGGCGGTGATGACAGCATCAACTATGCAGAGCTTGCCGATAAGGTCATCACCCCGGAAATCAAAGATGATGCCATTAAAACCAAGGGCTACTTCATCTATCCCAGCCAACTGTTCGCCAGCATTGCCGCCAGCGCCAACACCAACGAAAGTTTGAATACCGACTTGGCCGCCATATTTGCCGCCATCGAAAGCTCCGCCAACGGCTACCCATCAGAGCAGGATATTAAAGGCTTGTTTGCCGATTTCGATACCACCAGTAACCGCCTCGGTAACACCGTTGCCGACAAAAACACCCGTTTGGCCGCTGTGCTCAAAGGGGTGGAGAGGCTGGACTTTGGCGACTTTGAAGGTAGCCACATTGACCTGTTTGGCGATGCCTACGAGTTTTTGATCTCTAACTACGCCGCCAATGCCGGTAAATCCGGTGGCGAGTTTTTCACCCCACAACATGTTTCCAGGCTGATTGCGCAACTGGCCATGCACAAGCAAACCAGCGTCAACAAGATTTATGACCCCGCGTGTGGTTCAGGTTCTTTGCTGCTTCAAGCCAAAAAGCACTTTGATGCCCACATTATTGAAGACGGTTTTTGGGGCCAGGAGATCAACCACACCACCTACAACCTGGCGCGGATGAATATGTTTTTGCATAACATCAACTACGACAAGTTCAATATTCAGCTCGGCAATACCCTGATCAACCCGCATTTTGGTGATGACCAACCCTTTGATGCTATTGTCTCCAACCCGCCGTATTCGGTGAAGTGGAAAGGCAGCGATGACCCAACTTTGATTAACGATGAACGCTTTGCCCCTGCCGGTGTTTTAGCGCCAAAATCCAAAGCCGACTTTGCCTTTGTGCTCCATGCGCTCAGTTACCTGTCCAGCAAAGGCCGTGCGGCGATTGTCTGTTTCCCCGGTATTTTTTACCGAGGCGGTGCCGAGCAGAAAATCCGCCAATATCTGGTGGACAACAACTACGTCGAAACCGTGATTTCGCTTGCGCCCAACCTGTTTTTTGGCACCACCATCGCGGTCACCATTTTGGTGCTGTCCAAACACAAAACCGACACCACCAGCCAGTTCATTGATGCCAGCGCACTGTTTAAAAAGGAAACCAATACCAACGTACTTACGGATAAACATATCGAACAAATCATGCAGGCATTCGATAGCAAAACGAATGTTGAGCATTTTGCCAAATCGGTGCCTTTTGAAGACATCGCCGACAACGACTACAACCTGTCGGTCAGCAGCTACGTGGAAGCTAAAGATAACCGTGAAGTAGTTGATATTACTCAGCTCAATGCTGAACTAAAAATCACCGTCGCCAAAATTAACAAGTTGCGTGCGGATATTGATGCCATTGTCGCTGAGATAGAAGACGAGGAGCTTGAAGCATGAGCGATGTCATTATTTACACCACCGAAGACGGCACGACCAAAATTGATTTACGTCTGGAAAACGGCACGGTTTGGTTATTTCAATCAGAAATTGCCGAGCTTTTTCAAACCACCAAGCAAAATATCAGCAAGCACATTCAGGCCATTTTTGACGACCAAGAGCTGAACGAGAAAGCAACTGTCAACCATCAGATGACAGTTCAAAAAGAAGGCGAGCGCGATAAGTTTTATGGAAAAACTACTGGATGACCACCATGCAGTGCAATCCACTGGGAGAAAGACCATGAATGAACCGAAAAACAAAATAACCTTGTTTGATAACAGGGAAGTGCGCCAATTATGGGAGGATGAAGCCGAAAAATGGTGGTTCTCGGTCGTTGATGTTATTGCCATTTTGAGTGACCAACCCAGCCATGAGCGCGCCCGCAAGTATTGGAGCGTGATGAAAACACGCCTAAAACAAGAGGGGGCTGAACCGACTACAGTTTGTAGTCAGTTGAAAATGCAAGCCCACGACGGAAAAATGCGTCTGACCGACGTGGCCGACACAGAACAGCTTCTGCGCATTATCCAATCCGTGCCCTCTCCAAAGGCCGAGCCATTCAAACTGTGGCTGGCACAGGTGGGCCGCGAACGCTTGGACGAAACGGTTGACCCCGAGCTTTCGATTGATTGCGCTATTCACAGCTACCGTCGTTTGGGTTACAGCGAAAATTGGATCAACCAGCGCATCAAATCCATCGAAGTGCGCAAGGCACTGACCGACGAATGGGACAAGGCGGGGGTTCAGCAAGGCCAAGAATATGACGCGCTTACCGACCTGATGAGCCGCGTATGGAGCGGCATGAGCACCCGCGAATACAAGCAGCACAAGGGGCTGAAAAAAGAAAACCTGCGCGACAACATGACCAACACCGAACTGGTGCTCAACATGCTGGCCGAAGTTGCCACTACGGATATTTCGCAAGTGCGTAACCCCGAAGGTCTTGCTGAAAGCGCGCAAGTCGCGAAAGAAGGCGCCAAGACCGCCAAGGCTGCGCGCCAGCAATTGGAAAGGAGCACGGGCAAACCGGTAGTCAGTAAGTTGAACGCAAAACAACTGGCCGCACAGCAGTTGGAAAGCGATTCCGATAAGGCGATCAGAGCCATTGAGAAAAAAGGCAGCCGCGATGAGTGAGATGCATTTTATGGAAAAACTGCTGGATGGCGTTGAGGTGGAGTGGAAGGCTTTGTGGCAAGTTACTACTTGGGATAAAAGGTTTAATGCTGTTGATAATTACAAACAGCCTAAAGTTATTAACTATCCATATTTACTTGCGGCAGATCTCTTCAAGTTGGAGGCCGACAAGGGCGATGTTTTTCTTCTCTCTACTGGCGAGCGAACTGGGTGGACAACAGAAGAATTGGCAGGCACATATCTTCTTACAGGTGAAGTAGTTACTATCCCTTGGGGTAAATCTCGCCCTGTTAAAGATGTGCTCAAATACTATAAAGGTCGCTTCGTTACAGCAGACAACCGTATCGCCACTTCCAGCGATACCGACAAGCTCTTAAATAAATTTTTATTTTACTGGCTGATGAGCCAATCAATAGTGATAGATGGGTTTTATCGGGGATCAGGCATCCAACATCCAAGTATGGCCGCTGTTCTGGATATGCAAATGCCCATTCCAACCCTCGATATTCAAGCCAAAATCGTCCGCATTTTGGACGCGTTTACCGAGCTTACCGCCGAGCTTACCGCCGAGCTTACCGCCCGAAAAAAACAATACAACTACTATCGCGACCAGTTGTTAAGTTTTGAAGGAGGGGAAGTGGAGTGGAAGACGTTGGGGGAAGTTACTTTGCCAACAAGTAATATTCGCTGGCGGGATACAGACAGGTCGTATAGGTATATTGATTTGACATCTGTAAGTCGTGAAAACAACACGATCATCGAAACATCTGAAATTACAGCCAAGAATGCACCAAGTAGAGCACAGAAGCTAGTTGAAAAAGATGACATCATTTTTGCAACCACTCGACCAACCCAATTACGACTAAGTTTGATTAATGAAGAATACTCCGGCGAGGTTGCCAGTACAGGTTATTGCGTCCTGCGAGCAAAAAGCGATGTGATACTGCCAAAATGGATTTATTACCATCTGTTATCATCCAAATTTGGCAATTATGTAGAAGAAAATCAAATTGGCGCTGCTTACCCCGCAATCTCTGACACTAAAGTAAAAGAATTCAAAATGCCCATTCCGTATCCTAACGACCCTGAAAAGTCGCTTGCAGAACAAGCCAGCATCGTCACCATTCTCGACAAATTCGACGCACTCACTAATTCCATCAGCGAAGGTTTACCCCGTGAAATTGAATTGCGCCAAAAGCAATACGAGCACTACCGTGATCTGCTGTTGAGCTTTTCCAAGCCAGAAGAGGTGGGGGCATAATATGAGTAAGACGCTAATAAAAATAGCCCAGCAGCTAAAGGATGCCAATAGAAAGGTGCAGTTGATCTATGCCTTTAATGGCGTGGGTAAAACGCGCCTTTCACGGGAATTTAAAGAGCTCATTGCACCGAAATTTGAAGATGGTGAAGAAGCGAAAGTTCGTCGGGCCAAGGTTCTCTATTACAACGCCTTCACCGAAGACCTGTTTTACTGGGATAACGACTTAGAGGGTGACGCCGAGAGGAAATTAAAAATCCAGCCCAACGCTTACACTCAATGGGTGCTACAGGAACAGGGGCAGGATCAAAATGCGATCAGTCATTTTCAGCACTACACCAGTGATAAATTAACACCGCATTTTAGTGCGGATTTTTCGGAGGTTACCTTCTCTTTTGAGCGAGGGAATGATGAACGAACAGAAAATATCAAAATTTCAAAAGGTGAAGAGAGTAACTTTATTTGGAGTATTTTTTATAGCCTCATTGAACAAGTCATTGACGAATTGAATATCCCTGAACCCGGTGAACGCGCAACGGATCAGTATGATCCTCTGGAATATATATTTATTGATGATCCGGTGAGTTCCTTGGATGAAAACCATTTGATCGAATTGGCGGTAAATTTGGCGGCACTGATCAAGTCCAGCGATTTCACTAATGGGCAAGGTCTAAAGTTCATCATTTCTACTCATAACCCGCTTTTTTACAATGTGCTGTATAATGAACTGAAGGTTAAGTCTGGCATGATATTAAGGAAAAATGAAGATGGAACCTTTGACCTTGAAGAAAAGAAAGGCGATTCAAATCATAGCTTTTCCTATCACCTCTATTTAAAGCAACTTATTGAGCAGGCAATTGCTGATAATTCAATTCAAAAATATCATTTCACTTTGCTACGCAATTTATATGAAAAAACAGCAAGCTTTCTAGGGTATCCGAGTTGGTCGGAACTGTTGCCCGACAACAAGCAAACCTATTTCAATCGCATTATTCAATTTACGAGTCATTCAACTTTGTCGAATGAAGCCGTCGCTGAACCAAGTGGACCAGAAAAGAATACGGTCGCCCTGTTACTTAATCACTTGGTAACAAATTACGGATTTTGGCAGCAGGCAGAAATAAAAGAGAATGCCAATGGATCAGCACTCTAAAATCATACTGTTTAAAGAGAAGAGCATTCGCAGTTACTGGGATGCCGAACAGGAAGAGTGGTTTTTTTCTGTTGTTGATGTGGTTGCAGCGCTCACTGACAGTGCGAACCCCACAGATTATTTAAAGAAGCTGCGCAAGAGGGACGAACAATTAGGCGAGTACGTAGGGACAAATTGTCCCCAGGTAGCCATGCAGTCTGCCACGGGCAAATTGAGAAAGACGCTGGCAGCGACCAACCAGCAGTTATTCCGAATTATTCAGTCTATCCCCTCTAAAAAAGCAGAGCCTTTTAAACTGTGGTTGGCCGAGGTGGCAAATCAACGCTTGGAGCAACTGCAAGACCCTGAGTTATCCATAGAACAGGCCATGCTGGATTATAAGCGCCTGGGCTATTCGGATAACTGGATCAACCAACGGCTAAAAAGCATAGAGATCCGCAAAGAATTAACCGACGAGTGGAAGAAGCACGGCTTGCAGGAGGGCGGCGAATTCGCCTTTTTAACCGATGTCATTTACAAAACCTGGGCAGGAAAAACCGCCAAAGAATACAAGCAATACAAAGGGCTTAAAAAGGAGAACCTGCGTGACAACATGACCAATAAAGAATTGGTGATGAATATGCTGGCAGAGTTGTCCACCAAAGAGATTTCAGAAGTCGTTAACCCTCAGTCGTTTGCAGAACATGAGGATGTGGCAAAACGTGGTGGCGGTGTTGCCAAAGAAGCCAAACTGAAATTGGAAGCAGAAACGGGTAAAAAAGTTGTCAGCGCACAAAACGCCAGGCAATTGCAGTTATCAAACAAAGGCAAAAAGAATGATTAGCTACACCACGCCCATTGCAGAATCGAACAACTTTATCGTTCTGGATAAATACACCAAGGAATGGCAGGTTAATGAAAGCTACCAAAGCGAAGGCGACTTGGAGCGGGAATTTATTCGGGATTTGCAAAATCAGGGCTATGAATATCTCCCCGGCTTAAACACGCCCGAGAAGCTGCTGGCCAATGCGCGTGAGCAGTTGCAATCGCTGAATAACATGCAGTTTTCCGACGGCGAGTGGCTGCGATTTGTAGAAACCTGGCTGGATAAACCCAGCGATAGTATCGCCGATAAAACCCGCAAGATTCATGATGACTACATCCACGATTTTGTTTTTGATGACGGGCATATTCAGAACATTTATCTGTTAGACAAAAAGAACATTGCACGCAATAAAGTGCAGGTGATCAAGCAGTTTGAGCAAACTGGCACCCACGCAAATCGCTATGATGTGACTGTGCTGGTCAATGGCTTGCCCTTGGTGCAGGTTGAGCTGAAAAAGCGCGGCGTGGCGATTCGTGAAGCCTTTAATCAGGTGCACCGCTACAGTAAAGAGAGCTTTAATAGCGAGCATTCCTTGTATAAGTATTTGCAGTTGTCTGTAATTTCTAACGGTACCGACTGCCGTTATTTTGCCAACACCACCCAGCGCAACAAAAACAGCTTCGACTTTACCATGAACTGGGCGAAGGCTGACAACTGCCTGATTAAAGACTTAAAAGACTTTACCGCTACCTTCTTCCAGAAAAACACTCTGCTCAATGTGCTTCTGCAATATTCGGTATTTGATGTCAGCAACACGCTACTGGTGATGCGTCCTTACCAGATTGCCGCTACCGAACGCATTTTATGGAAGATTAATAGCTCGTATAAAGCCAAAAATTGGAGCAAGCCCGAAAGTGGCGGCTACATTTGGCATACCACCGGTTCGGGTAAAACCTTAACCAGCTTTAAAGCGGCGCGTTTGGCGACTGAGCTGGATTTTATCGATAAGGTGTTCTTCGTAGTGGATCGTAAAGATCTGGATTACCAGACCATGAAGGAATATCAGCGCTTTTCGCCGGATAGTGTCAATGGCTCTGACAGCACCGCCGGCCTCAAGCGCAACCTGGATAAGGACGACAACAAAATCATTGTCACCACCATCCAGAAGCTCAATAAGCTGATGAAAAGCGAAGGAGACTTGCCTGTTTACAATAAGCAAGTGGTGTTTATTTTTGATGAGGCGCACCGCAGCCAATTTGGTGAGGCTCAGAAAAACCTGAAGAAAAAATTCAAAAGGTTTTATCAATTTGGTTTTACTGGTACACCGATCTTTCCGCAAAACGCCTTGGGGGCCGAGACCACTGCCAGCGTGTTTGGTCGTGAATTGCACTCTTATGTGATTACCGACGCCATTCGCGATGAAAAAGTGTTGAAGTTCAAGGTGGACTACAACGATGTGCGCCCTCAGTTTAAGGCGATTGAAACTGAACAGGATGAGAAAAAACTCAACGCGGCAGAAAACAAGCAAGCCTTGTTGCACCCCGACCGAATCCGGGAAATATCCCGGTACATTCTGAATAACTTCCGGCAGAAAACCCATCGTCTGCAAGCCGGTGCCAAAGGCTTTAATGCCATGTTTGCGGTGAGCAGTGTGGATGCCGCCAAGCTGTATTATGAGTCGTTCAAGCAATTGCAGAAAGAGAGTGATAAGCCACTGAGGGTTGCCACCATCTTCTCGTTTGCGGCCAATGAAGAGCAAGATGCCGTGGGCGAGATTCTGGACGAAAGCTTTGAAGTCTCAGCAATGGACAGCAGCGCCAAAGAGTTTTTAGGCGCGGCCATCGCCGACTATAACGCGTTGTTTAAAAGCAACTTTGGCGTGGACAGCAATGGCTTTCAAAACTATTACCGCGACCTTGCCAAGCGCGTCAAAAGCCAGGAAATCGACTTGCTGATTGTGGTGGGCATGTTTCTGACCGGCTTTGATGCCCCCACGCTGAATACCTTGTTTGTCGACAAAAACTTGCGTTACCACGGTTTGATGCAGGCCTATTCGCGCACCAACCGTATTTTTGATGCGACAAAGACCTTTGGCAATATCGTTACCTTCCGGGATTTAGAACAGGCCACCATCGATGCCATTACGCTATTTGGTGATACAAACACCAAAAATGTGGTGCTGGAAAAGAGTTACAAGGAATACATGGAAGGCTTTACCGATGTGGTCACCGGTGAAGCCCGACGGGGCTATAGGGAGGTGGTAACGGAATTACAGCAACGCTTCCCCAACCCTGATGAGATTGTTAAAGAGTCCGATAAAAAGGCCTTCGCAAAATTATTTGGCGAATATTTGCGAGTAGAGAACGTGCTGCAAAACTACGATGAATTTGCCAGCCTGAAAGCCTTGCAAAGCATCAATATGGACGACGCAGAGGCTGTTGAGGCATTCAAAGCCCATCATTATGTAAGTGACGAAGAGCTTAATGCGCTGCAAGCGATCAAGATGCCAACTGAACGTACAATACAGGATTACCGCTCAACCTATAACGATATTCGCGATTGGCTTCGCCGTGAAAAAGCAGCCTCCGACAAAGAGAAATCCACCATTGATTGGGATGACGTGGTTTTTGAGGTAGATCTGCTCAAATCACAAGAGATCAACCTGGACTACATTCTGGAATTGATTTTTGAGAACAATAAAAAGGTTAAAGACAAAGGAGCGCTGGTTGAAGAGGTGCGTCGGGTGATTCGTGCCAGCCTTGGCAACCGTGCGAAAGAGAGTCTGCTGGTGGATTTTATCAATCAAACCGACCTTGACACGATTAATGATAAAGCCACTGTTATTGATGCCTTTTTCACCTTTGCGCAAGCCGAGCAGCAACGCGAAGCAGAAGCGCTTATTAGCTCTGAGAACCTGAATGCAGAAGCGGCCAAGCGTTATATCTCAACCTCGCTGAAGCGAGAATTTGCCAGTGACAATGGCACTGAGCTCAATGCCATTCTTCCTAAAATGAGCCCGTTAAACCCGCAATACCTGACCAAAAAACAGAGTGTTTTTCAAAAAATCGCCGCTTTTGTTGAAAAGTTTAAAGGTGTGGGTTGGCAGATTTAGGCGTGCCTACTCGCTAATCGATGGGTAAAAGAAGCATGCATAACAAGTTGCTGCACTCGGATTAATTACTCGCTGCGCTCCTGATTTATGGGTGAGCAAGGCGTTTCCCCCCATAGAAGATCGCCGCGCGGTTCGTTTGATAATCTCATTAATTGTAGCTACATTAAAGCTATGAGAGTCGAGTTCGATCCCGCCAAGGACGCGGCAAACCAGGCGAAGCACGGTGTGTCTTTGGCTATGGCATGCGACCTCGACTGGGAAGCCGCACTGGTGTGGGTTGATGAACGGTTTGAGTACGGTGAGTCGCGAATGATTGCGCTCGCTCCGCAAACCGAAATTCTGTACTGCGTGGCATTTGTAGACCGAGGCGAAGTGCGAAGGGTCATCAGTCTGCGCCGTGCCAATCGTCGCGAGGTGAAACACTATGTCGAAAATCTCTAAGCGTTCAACTATCCTCATGCCCACTGCGGAAGAGGACAAGGTCATTACTGCGGCAGCTAAAAGTGATCCTGACGCGCAGCCACTCACGCCAAAGCAACTGAAGGCGATGGTGCCAATCCGCGCCATGCGTGGTCGTCCGAGGTCTGAAAACAAGAAGCTGCTTGTGTCGGTGCGTTATAGCCCCGAGGTAGTCGCCTACTTCAAGTCAACCGGTGAAGGTTGGCAATCGCGAATGGATAGTGTGCTTCGTAAGTACGTAACGCGCCATTCCCGTAGCGCGTGAAATGTGACCGGAACCCCTACGGTCACCGGGTTACACCATTCCCACTGGTACGTTATCGATGGTTGATGTGATCGGGAGATAGATGGGGGCAAGCGAGATGATGCATCCCTGCCCGATCGGTTGTTTCAGTGTTTGAAGCACCTGGAAATGGCGAATGGCATCTTTTCCCGGACTTGCCGTTTTTTTTATTTCTACCGGATAG
>SESE01000755.1_pt1 | contig 13390 bp, 16 predicted proteins | sample 3171371 | NCBI WGS metagenome assembly SESE01 (sample SAMN06051881, study PRJNA518727) | freshwater metagenome | biome: subpolar coniferous forest; feature: holomictic lake; material: water; isolation source: holomictic Lake 442, 13 m depth | place: Canada: near Kenora, Ontario | collected... | reverse complement strand
AAGGGCCGCGGTTGCTGCAACGACAGCAAAGCGAATTTTCATTGTCTGTCCTTTATTGGGGTTGGAGATGGTCCTTGGACCAGGCTCCAGGGTTGGGGGGGGGAAAGGGAATGAGGTGGTGAACTTTGCGGGAATGTTACACCTGATCCAAAAATGCGGCGACTGCTAATCTTATCAAGCGAATTGTGTTGGGCTTACTTGGCGATGCCCCGGGGATAGCAGAGCCCGCCGGTGATCTCGATGGTGGTGGCATTCAGGGCCTGGTTTTCGACGCAGTAGCCGATCAGGGAGGCAATTTCCTCGGGGGCCACCAGACGGCCGAGGTGCACATCCTCGAGGATGCCCTTCAGGGCCTCCTGGTTCATGCCGGTCAGCATGGGGGTGGCGGTATAGCCAGGGGCGATGGCCACGCAGCGGATGTTGCGGATGCCGCGCATGAGGAACTCGCCCACGATGATCTTGGGCATGAGGGCATCGGCGACCTTGGCGGAGGAATAGTTGAGCTGCCCCACCTGGCCGACCTTGTTCACGGACGAGATCGGCACCAGCAGGCCTTCCCAGCCGCCATTCACCATGGCCTCGGCGGCATCGCGCATGGTGAGGAAGGTGCCGGTGAGGTTGGTATCGATCACTGCCTGCCATTTGTCGAGGCCCAGCTTTTTGGACACCTTGCCCGTTTCCTTGTCGAGGCTGAGCAGCGTGCCATCGCGGATGATGCCGGCACAGGACACGGCGATATTGAGCTGACCGAAGGCGTCCAGGGTCCCCTTGATGTAGCGGGCGGTGTCCGCCTCGCTGGTGACATTGGCCTGGATGCCGATGGCTTCGCCACCCATGGCCTGGATGTCCTTGACCACGCGATCGATGTTCTTCTGGGCCATATCGACCACGGCGACCCTGGCGCCCAGCTTGGCCAGGTGTTTCACCACGGCTTCCCCGATGCCGTTGCCACCGCCGGTTACGAGGGCCACGCTGCCTTTGATGTCCATGGTTGGTTCCTCAGCTTAGATTCGTGAAGGTGGGAATGGGTCGGAAGGCCAGGCCAGGTGGGTCAGAGTTCCTTGGGGCAGGAGACGCTGTCCCGGTTCCAGTAGATGAAGTTGGGATGGGTCACATCCGGGCCCACAATTTTCAGATCGCCAATGGTATTGGGATGGGCCACATCGGGGCCCACCGATCGGATCCCCACCGGGAAGATGGTCTTTACCAGCGCCTGGGCCCGAGTCGTCGCGGCGTCTTCCGCGAGGCCGGCAAAGAGGCCCGTGCCGGCGATGGCATTGGCTCCGCTGGGCAGGGCGTAGGTGATATCCCAGCGCTCCCCCTGGGGCTCCAGGGAGAAGGCCATGTCGTTGTAGTGGAAGGTGGGCATGGTCGTCCTTTCCGGCAGCGGCCGCGACTACAGCTTTCTCAGGACGGTGACGCAGTTGGTGACGGCGGAGCCGCCCACATTGAAGGCCACGCCGATATCAGCCTTCCGAGCCTTGACGCCAATGGCTTCGCCGATCAGCTGCTTGTAGATCAGGGCGTGCATGGACGCCCCGGTGGCACCCACGGGGTGGCCCTTGGACTTGAGGCCGCCAGAGAGGTTGATGGCGATCTTGTCATCGCGCGTGAAGCGCCCGTCCAGGTAGTCGTAGCCGCCGCGGCCATCCGCGGAGAAGCCCAGGGCTTCCGTGGATAGGATCTGGTTGATGGTGAAGCAGTCATGCACTTCGGCCAGATCGATGTCGGCGGCGGTGATGCCGGCTTCCTGGTAGGCCTTGGCGGCGGCGTCCTTGCCGGCCATCAGCTCGTGCATGTTGGGACGGACATGCTCCGGCAGGCGCTCCACGGAGTGGCCGATGCCGGCGATCTCCACGGCGCGCTTCCGGTCGCTGACATTCGAAGTCTGGGTGATGACCAGGGCGGCGGCCCCGTCCGTCACCAGGGAGCAGTCATGGAGCCGCAGGGGGGCGGCGATCATCATGTTCTTGCACTTGCCCCGGGCATCCACCTCGTTGAGCTTCATAATCTCTTCGACCGAGGCGGGGCCGTTCTTCATGTGGGCCAGGGGGTTCTCAGCGCCGTTCTTGTAGCAGAGGGCACCGGCGGTCCAGAGCATGCGCTCGAAGGCTTCGCTGGGGATCTGGTAGTGGGCCTGATAGCCCTTGGCGTAGGCGGCGAAGAGCATGGGGAAGGACATGCCGCGGGAACCTTCACTGGGCCAATGCGAGCAGCAGGCGAGGACATGCGTCATCTGGGCTGTCGGTAGGAGGTTCATCTTCTCCACACCGATCACCAGGACATTCTTGGCCCGGCCCGCTTCGACTGCGTAGACGCCATCGTAGAGAGCGACAGAGCTGGAGGCGCAGGCACACTCGCAGCGGGTCATGGGCTTGAAGCGCAGGGCCGGATCGATTTCGGCGGCCAGGGGGGCCACGTGGTCCTGGTTGATGAAGGTGCCGGGGGAACAGGAGCCCACGTAGATGGCGTCGATATCCTTCGCCTCCAGCCCGGCATCGGCGATGGCACCGCGCCCGGCTTCCACCAGCAGGTCGTAGTAGGTCTTGGTGTCGGTGATCAGGCCAGTCGCCTTGTCCTTCTTGATGAACGCGCCGAACTCCGTGTTGTAGGCACCAATGATGCTGGCTTTGCTCATGGAGGGCTTCCTTTCAGGAATTGGCAGTGAGGCGGGGCTGGCCGGGGTCAGACGGGCCCGCTTCAGGGCATGATGAACGCAGCGGCGGCCTGGTTGTAGCCCACGCCGGAGCCCACCATCACCACCCGGTCGCCCGGGTGGATCTTCTGCTTGGCCAGGGCATCGTCGAGGGCCATGGGAATGCAGGCGGAGCCGGTGTAGCCCCACTCCTCCATGACGGTGTGGGTCTTGGCCATGGGCAGGTCGAGCTCGGCCATGACCAGCTCGATGGAGGGCTTCCGCACCTGGGTGAAGATGATGAAGTCGATGTCGCTGAGGGCGAAGTTGCTACCTGCCGCCAGCTTCCGCACCAGGCGGGGCCAGCCCTCGTGGTTGATCTCGGGGGGATAGCGGTCGGTCATCTTGACCGTGGTCCGTCCGGCTTGCACGGAGGCCACGGTGGCCGGTTCATAGGTGCCACCCGAGTAGATGCCCCAGTGCTTGTGGTAGGCCCCTCCTGCCTGGGCCGCCGCGCCGATGAAGCCCGGCTGATCGGAGGCCACCAGCACCGCCGCGCCGGCGCCATCGCCGTAGAAGAAGGTGAGGGGATCATCGGGGGTGGTCAGCTTGTGCATGAGATAGACCCCGACCACCAGCACCACCTTGATGGCGGGATTGGTGGCGAGCCAACCGGCCCCGGCGGCCAGGGCCGTGGGGAAGGAGGCGCAGGCACAGCCCACATCGAAGGTCCCGGCGTTCACCGCGCCCAGCTTGTACTGCAGCACCACGGAGGTGGCAGGAGTGATGTAGTCCGGCGAGTCGGTGCCAAGGATGATCAGATCCACATCCTCGGGGCGCAGGCCGGCCCGTTCCAGAGCCTGCTGGGCTGCGGGCAGGGCCAGATCCGAGGTGGCCCACTCCTCCGGCGCGTGCCAGCGGCAGAGGATGCCCGAAGAGGCTTCCATCTTGTCGATGAACTCGGGCAGGTGGGCGAAGCGCTGGCGCAGCTCGTTGTTGTGGACCTTGATCGCGGGCAGGTAGCAGCCGGTGGATGCGATCGTGGCAAAGCGGTTCATCGTTCCTCCGGTTTCAGGCTGCGAGCCTGATTCGGCCAACCATGACTTGAGACAGTTCCGGGACACCGGGCGCTTGCATGCTTTCTCGAGGGCACCGGGAAGAAATCCCGGGGAGGGGACGGGATGAATGCTACATCAAAAACGAACAGTCGGTAGGTTTTAAAATCATGCTCCCGAAAACACCCCTGTCAACGGGGCAAAGACGGCACCAAATTTAGGGTGTTGGCGCCTGCTGGAACATCCCGTGCCGGAGGAGCTCGGCGATCTCCTTGATGGCAATCGGGGTTGGTTTGCCCAGCTGATCGGGGACTCCGAACAGGATCTCCACGGCGAAGTAGTGGAGGAAGATTCGGCTGGCGACCATGAAGGCCATGGTCGGATCGGACCCGGGGGTCAGGCGGCTCTTCTGGTCCCGGTCGGGGAAGCGTTGGTTCAGGAAGGCTTCAAAGCGCGCCGACATCCCCGAATAGAACTTCCGGATATGGGTGCCATCGAACTCGACCACGTCGACATAGATCAGGGCCACATGACGGCGGTAGGTCCGGACACTTTCCTCGGCGGCCCGGGCCAGGGCTTCCAGGTCGTTCGGAAAGGCCCCGGCGGCCAGGGCCTGGTTGAAGGGGAAGTCAGGGCTGTCGATGGCGGCCCAGTACTGGTCCAGCAGGGTCCGGAACAGGGCTTCTTTGTCTGGAAAGTGGTGATACACATTGCCTGTGGACAGGCCGGCCGCCTCGGCGATCTCGCGGATGCTGGTGCCCCGGTAGCCGTGTTTGGAAAACAGCTGCAGGGCAGCTTCCAAAATCTGGCCTTGGCTGCGTTCTGACTTTTCACCCTGGGTCAGTTTCAAAACAAGGCTCCTGGGGCCGAGGGTACGCGGCAGCGTCAAGGGGGTCAAGGATGGGGGCCGCGGAACCTTGAGGGTCCTCGCCGCAGGGATTGGGTGGGGGGAATGTTAGGATCTGAGGTGGATCCAGTGCGGATCCCTTTGGAGCGTGGCATGGATCTTCAGCAGTCGTGGCAGGGGACTTCGGAGCGGGCGCAGTCCCGGATCGATTTCGTGCGCAGCGTCTACCTCTGGCTCATGGGTGGCTTCGCGGTGGCGGCCCTGGGTGCCCTGAGTGCCCCCCTGGTGGCCGCGGCCCTGGTGCCGGTAGCCGGTCGCTACCTGGGCTGGGTGCTGTTCGGGGTCCAGTTTGGGACCCTCATGTTCGCATCCTCGGTGAGCCGGAAGACGCCGCTGAACCGGGTCGCCTACGGCCTCTTCACCTTCGTTTCGGGGGTCATTGCCGGCATCGTGGCCCTGGTGATCGCCAGTGGGGCCGGCTTTGTGCCGGTGTTCACGGCGTTCGGAATGACTGGCGTGGTCTTCCTGACGCTCACCGTGACAGCATTCGTGTCGAAGCGGGACTTCAGCTTCCTCCGGAATTTCGTCATCGTCGGGATCGCGGTCATGTTCTTCGGCAGCCTGGTGGCGGCCATCTTCCGCCTGGAGGCCCTGAGCCTTGTAATCTCCGGAGTGGCAGTCATCGCCTGCTCCGCGAAGCTGCTCTGGGATACGTCCGCCATGCTGCGTACGGACGACCTGGGCGACCCTGCCGGCTTTGCCCTCTCCCTGTTTGTCAGCCTCTACAACATCTTCATCTCCCTGATGAATCTTCTCGGCGGACGGCGCCGCTAGCGCCCCGTTTCCACAAAGGACAGCCATGCTCCGTGCTTCTCTCGTTTCCCTGATCGCCCTCGGCGCCTTCGCCGAAGAGCCGGCGAAGGCGCCGGCGCCAACGCCTCCTCCAGTGACTGCCCCTGCGCCGGTGGCGGCACCCGCGCCCAAGCCCGAGGATGTGACCCTCGCCAAAGTCGGTGGGGAGAGCATCACCGAAGCGGATTTCCAGTCCACCTTCCGCCTTCTGGGTCAGCAGGAGCAGATGCAGGTCCTCATGGTCCAGGGCGGCAAGGAAGAGTTCGTCCGTCGCATGGCCGAGAGCAAGCTGCTGGCAGTGAAGGCCAAGCGCATGGACTTGGACAAGACCCCAGGCTTCCAGCGGGCCCTGGACCGCGCCCGGGAAGACCTGCTGGCCCGGGAATTCCTCTCCAAGGAGGGCGAGGGCCTACAGAAGAAGCTGGCCCTCGGTGAAACCGCCGTGCAGACCTACTACGACACCCACAAGGACCGCTTCAAGCAGCCAGAGCTGGTCAGCGTTCGGCACATCCTGGTGGCAGTGAAGCAGGGCGAAGGGCAGCCAGGGGTAACCGATGCGGAGGCCAAGGCCCGCATCGCGAAGGTCCAGGCCGAGCTCAAGAAGGGCGCGAAGTTCGAGGCCCTGGCCAAGAAATACAGCGACGACCCGGGCAGCAAGGACAACGGTGGTCTGTATGCCGATGCGGATCCCTCCGGTTGGGTGCCCGAGTTTGGCGCTGCAGCCCGCACCCAGCCCGCCGGGAAGGTGGGAGCCCCGGTGAAGACCCAGTTCGGCTATCACCTGATCAAGGTGGAAAGCCGCAAGCCCGCCCGTGAGATCCCCTTCGAGGAGGCCAAGGCCACCGCCGAGAAGATGGCCCAGCAGGAGCGCCAGGCTGCGGTCTGGAATGAGCTGATGGACGGCCTGCGCAAGGAGATCCCCTTTGAGCTGATCAAGCCCGCGCCAACCCCCGCGCCAACCCCCGCGCCAGCCCCCGCGCCAGCCCCCGCGCCCCTGCCGGAGGCCCCCGCCGCCAAGCCCGACGCCGCCAAGCCCCCCGCCGCCAAGCCCGACGCCGCCAAGGGGGGTGCCCAGTGAAGTTGCTCGCCCCCGCCCTGGCGCTCCTGCTCTGCGCCCCGGTTCTGCTGGCAGAGACCAAGCCCGACGTCCGCGAGGAGATCCTCGTGGTGGTCAACAAGCACATCATCACTCGGCGGGCCCTCAGCCAAGCGGTGGAGCAGCAGCACGCGGCCCTCTACCGCCAGTTCGCCGGCAAAGAACTCGATGCGAAGCTGGTGGATGCCCGGGACAAGACCCTGCAGGGACTGGTAGACGCCTATCTCCTGGAGGACAAGGGCGCGGAACTGGGCTCGCCGGTCTCTGATGACTACGTTCGCGCCAGCATCGACGGCATCAAGAAGGAAAATAACTTCGCCACGGATGCCGACCTGGAGCGGGCCCTCAAGGGCAGCTTGGGCATCGGTCTCCCGGAGTTTGTGAAGCGCCAGAAGCAGCAGGCGACCCAGCAGTTCGTGCTCCAACGGGAGGTGTTCTCCAAGGTGGCCGTGGAAGACAATGAACTCCGCGCCTACTACGAGGACCACAAGGACGAATACCGCATGCCCAGCCGCTTCCGCATCCGCGAGTTGGTGCTGGCCAAGGGCGCCACCGCTGAGGAGCAGGCCGCTGCCCGCAAGCAGCTTGAAGCCGTCCGGGCTGAGCTCAAGGCGGGCAAGGCCTTCGAGGAACTCGCACGCCAGCACTCCACCAGTCCCAGCAAGGCCACCGGTGGCGATCTGGGCTGGATGAACAAAGGCTTCCTCCGCGCCAGCATCGAGGATGCGGCGATCAAGCTCAAGCCTGAGCAGGTCGCCGAGCCCATCGAGACCGACAAGGACCTCTACCTGGTCCAGCTCATCGCCCTCGAGGACGCACCCATGAAGGGCTTCGCCGAAGTGAAGGCGAAAATCCTGGAGAAGCTGCAGGAACCCAAGGCCCAGAACGCCATTGAGCAGTACCTTGCGAATCTGCGGATGCGGGCCAATATCCGCTACCTGGTCGCCAAGGATCAGATCCTGAAAGGGTGACGCAGTGCGCCTGGATGCCTTTCTCAAGAAGAGCCTGCTCATCCGGCGGCGGGAGCTGGCCAATCAGCTCTGCGACGAGGGGATGGTGCGGGTGAACGGCATTCCCAGGAAGGCCAGTCAGGATGTGAAGGCTCAGGACGAACTGGAATTCCCCCTCTACAACCGGATGCTGAAGGTGCGGGTGCTGGAACTCCCGGAGGGCAATGTGCGGAAGGCCGATCAGTGGTCGCTCTTTGAGGTTCTGGAGGACAAGCGGATTCCTCTGGAGTTGGGTTACGGGGAGGAAGATCCCTTCGCCACCCCGCCCAAGGTGCCCCGGAATCATTGACAATCGCTGTCGCAGACAGGGCATCATCCTGATGCGAGACCTGGAGTGCCCATGCCCGAACAGCCGCTCATCCGAACCCTCAAGGAAGGCGATGCCTTCCAGGGCTTCCTCCTGGTCCAGGAGGCCGCCTACAAGATCAGCGCCAAGGGCAGCGAATACCTCGACATGAAGCTGGGCGATGCCTCCGGGGATCTGAAAGCCTTCCTCTGGGATGTGCGGGCCGTCGAAGGTGATATGAACGCCATCCGGGCGGATACCTTCGTGAAGGTCAAGGGGGCGGTATCCAGCTACAACGGCCGTCTTCAGCTGAAGCTGGACAAGGCCCGCTTCGCGGCGGATGCCGAGATCGGTGACTTTGCAGTCTTCTTTCCGGTGAGCCAGCGGCCCGTGCCGGAGATGCTCGCGGAGCTGGATGCCTACATCGGCTCTGTGCGGGATCCTTGGATCCGGCAGCTCCTGGCCGCCTTCTTCATCGATGACGCGACCCTGCGGGCAGCCTTCGCCCAGGCGCCGGCTGCCAAGTCCATGCACCACGCCTATCTTGGTGGCCTGCTGGAACACACCCTGTCCATCCTGGGCATGGCGGAGGGGGCCTGTTCGCACTATCGCAACCTGAACCGCGATCTGGTGGTGGCTGGCGTCTTTCTGCACGATGTGGGCAAAACCGCCGAACTCAGCTATGAACGCAGCATCGGCTACTCCGATGCCGGCAACCTGCTGGGCCACATTGCCCTGGAAGCCGACTGGATAAGTCGCGCGATAGGCAAGATCGAAGGGTTCCCGGAGGAACTGCGGATGCAGATCCTGCACATCGTCCTCAGCCACCACGGTCGCCTCGACTTTGGTTCGCCGGTACTGCCCAAGACTCCCGAGGCCCTGCTGGTCCACTACCTCGATGACCTGGATGGCAAGCTGGAGGTGATGTTCCGTGCGGTGCAGGAGGACGCGGGAGGCGGCTCCTGGAGCCCCTTCAATCGGGCCCTGGAGCGGATGATCTATCGAAACCGGTGGCCAGTGGTGGGTCTGTCGAAAACCGAACAGTCCTGATCTGGTTCGACCACATCTGGACGAAAAATGCCCCCTGGATGCTTCTCTGGGCAGGTCCCACTCGGCAGGTTTGGGGGAGAAGCGCTTGCAACTCAAGGCACGGGGCCAGTCGATCAGGGTAGAAAATTCCTGGCACGGGTCTGGCACTGAGGGAGGGACAACCTTCCTGAGGTGCTCAATGAACCTGTCACGCAAAGCCAAGCGCTATGATGATTCCGTGATTCCTGGTGAATTCCAGGGGTTTGTGTCCTTTCATCATGCCGACCTCGAGCTGGACGGAACCCTCGATGGCTTTTTACGGCGCGAGGGGGACGGGGTTCAACTGGGGGAAATGGTGCTGGAACGGAACCTGCCGAAGAAGCTCAGCTTCGCCAAGCTCAAGACGAAGGCGGAAAAGCTCTCTGAGCAGGTCAACTATCTCAAGGAGCGCCTGGAGATCGTGGACCACGATCGCCGTGGGATGTATATCCAGCTCCGCAGCCTGCCCCCCTACAAGGATGACAACCAGATTCAATTCAATGAGATCAGCATCGGCAAGAACAAGATCGTGGTGAAGCGGATCGCCTTCTATCGGAAGGAAGAGGTCAAGCAGCAGGTGCCTCTGCACCTGTCCGAATCCGAGCTGAAGCGCCTCCTGTCCGATATTCGACAGGCGATTGCGTAGCCTTGTATCCGTTCTATTGATTAAGGCATAACTGCAAACAGGGCGCCCCGGGCGCCCTGTTTGTTGGCTCTTCGCCTCAGGTGAAGAGCAGAGACCCTACAGCATTGCCAACCAACTGCCTGACTCATTCCGGATGGGACCCTCCGGCAGATCGCTTTCCTTGAACAGGAAGTGATTGCTGTTCCAGCTACCGCAGCTGTCGCAGCGGTCGGTATAGTCCTGGCTGCGGTGGGAGCAGACAGCGCACTCGAAGCGCATCTTCAGGACACCCAGGTTGCGGAGCAATTGACGATATTCATTGAGCGCCGCCTCCAAGCGGGCCCGACGGCTGTGAATCTTGGCCATGAAGAAGAACAGGATCGGGCTGTAGACCACCTGGCTGCGGACTTCCTGGAACAGATCCAGGGCCTCGTCGAGGATTTCGAGGCGATAGAGCATCTTTCCCAGGAAGAACTTGGCGGTGGTGGCGTGCTTCGAGGTGGCCGCCACTCGGCGCATCAGGGCCAAGCCGTCCTCGGGTCTGCCCAGCTGGATGAAGTAGTCCTCCAGTTCCTGCAGGAAGGTGCCTTCGCCAGTCTTGCGGAAGCCCTCGATCCAGATTTCCAGGCCCTGGGCTTCCTGATCCTGAAGAATCATGCAGCGGCCCAGGCTGAGGTAGGCCGGTACGAAGTCAGGCTCGTCCTTGATGACCTGCTGGAAGATCTGCGAGGCATCCTTGAACTCGTCCTTGTCCACCTTGGCCAAGCCGAGCTGATAGGCCAGGGCGGAACCCTGGGCCCTTTCGCCCTGGGTGAGTTCAGTGGCGAAGTGGGCCAGCAGCTTTTTGTGGGCCTCCGCAGCGTCCCCCCAGCGCTGGGCCTCCATGTGGAGCGCCCGGAGGCGGCGCCAGGCACGGAGAGCCTTCTTGGGATGATCGTGGGCCAGCTTCTTCAGCACTGCGGCCGAGGCCTCGGGATTGCGGAGGGCCAACAGCGCTTCCGCCAGCTGGTAGCGAGCCTCCACCTGTTCGGGATCGCTGATGCAGATCGCTTCGAAGAGCTTTACGGCCTCTTCGGCGCTGCCGTTCTTCATGAGGATGTCACCGAGCAGGATCCGCGCGGGGATATGTTCCTTCCGCTGCTCAAGGATGGATTCGAGGATGGACTTCGCCTCGCGGGGGAGCCCATGGGCGACCAGATCCCGGGCATCCTGCATGCGCTCCGAGATCCGCTTCACCAGCCGGGTGTCGGCGGAGTCGTTGAGGCCACGGACCAGGCGGACGACCTCCATGATGCCCGTGTAGAGCACATTGAGCAGGAAGCCGAGGAGGAAGGCCAGGAGGATGACGCTCTGGACCTTGATGTTTTCGCCGAAGATCACGACTTCCCGGGCGAGCAGATCGTGATTGGCCAAATAGACATTGCCCAGCACGAACAGGACGAAGGCCAGGAGCACGAAGAAGAAGACATTGACGAGACGCATGGGCTGACCTCGAAGCTGCGCCTAGCATGACACAGGTCAGCGCGGGGCTTGCCGGGGCCGCCCGCCTTCAGTCCACGGATGGGCGGTCGATCCAGTCCTTCGCCGCTTTGAGATCTATCCAGACGGCGCGGCGGACCTCCTGGGTGTACTGGCGCAGCACATAGGCTGGATGGAAGGTGGGCATGACCGGGATCTCGCGGTCCCCGATCTGCACCCGCCGCCACTGTCCGCGCACCCGGGTGATGCCTTCACTGACACCCACAAGTTCGCGGAGGGGCGTGGCGCCGAGGGTGACGATGACGGCGGGCTGGATCAGCTCGATCTGCCGATGCAGGTAGCGGAGGCAGGCCTGGGACTCCTCTGCCGTTGGAGTGCGGTTATCCGGAGGGCGGCATTTGACCACATTCGCGATGTAGGTCTCCTCCCGCTTCAGGCCTAGGGCCGCGATCATGCGGTCCAGCAACTCGCCGGCTTTGCCCACGAAGGGGCGGCCCTGCAGATCCTCGTCCCGGCCCGGCCCCTCGCCCACGAACAGCAGTCGGGCCTTTGGCTCCCCTTCCCCGAAGACAAACTTCATGCGCCCGGGCCCGAGGGGGCAGGCGAGGCAGCCTTGGATGGCCTGCTGAAGGTCGGCCAGGGTGCCCGCCGAGGCGAGGATCTCCCGGGTAGGGCAGCCCATGGCATCGGTGGGGGCCACATAGGCTGCGGGAGCCACCACCGTCGGTTTGGCCGGGGGGAGTTCGCTGGGCGGGCGCGCCCCAGCCCCGGAGATCGGTCGAGGGGTTGGGGCGGCAGAAGTTGCTGGCGGGGCCTCGCGAATCAGTCCCAGCACCCCCAGGTCCAGGAGGGTGTCGCGCCAGGCTTGAAGGGGGGAATCCATAGCTTCCAGCCTATCCCGGAACTTCCGCTCTGGATAAGGCATCCTAGAGCGTCGGAGCCCATGCATGGCGCAGTCCCCCAACCAGACCCCATTCGGTAGCCAGGAGGCCTTTCACGCCGCCTTCGCCGAGGTCTATCCCCGGCTGGTGAGCTACGCCCGCCGCTATGGGGCCACTTTCCCCGAGGACATCGCCCAGGAGGCTTTCGTGATCCTGATGCAGCGGGAAGAGCTGGTGGAGCATCCCACCGCCTTTCTGTATGGCACCGTCCGAACCCTTTCCCTCACTGAGCGCCGACCCATGAAGAACCAGAACCTCAGCCTGGAAGTCGTCAGTGAACCCGGGCAGTCCGGGGGTGCCGATGACCAGGTGCTGAACCAGGAAGTCCGGGAGCGCATGCGGCTGCTCTCGCCCACCTTCCGCGAAGCCCTTTGGCTCTTCGTGGTTGAGGGGCTGGCGATCCGCGAGATTTCGGAGATCCTCGGCATTCCCGAGGCCACCGTGAAGACCCGCATCCACCGGGCCAAGGCCCAGCTCAAAGAACAGCTCAATCCTGCAGGAGGCGTACATGTCCTGGTCTGATCCTGCCCGGCGTTTTGAACCCGCTGAGGACGTCCAGCTGCGGGCCGAGCTGCGCGAACTCCTTGGCTTGGGACCTGCGCTGGCCCCCCAGGCTGTGGAGCCGACTCCTGAACTGAAGGCCCTGGCCGATGACCTGCGCCGGGAGGCCCAGCGCCGCAGCCGCACTGAGCGCAAGCGCCCCACCTGGGGCCTGCTGGCCGCGGCCGCCCTGCCTCTCTTGGCCACCCTGGCGGGTCTGGGCACCTGGGGCCTGCAGCAGAAACAGCGGGCGGATGCATTGGCTGCCCAGTCCCAGCGCCAAGAGCAGGAACTGACCCGCGTCGCTGCCACCCATGCCACCGAAGTGGCCCGGGAACGCCAGGCCAAGGCAGTCATTCAACAGCAACTGCAGCTGGCTTCGAAAAAGAGCAGCCAGAGACCCGAGCCCTACCTGGTGATCCCCGTGGAGAAGCCCGTGAAGGTGGCCGGGGAGGATTATCAGCGGGTGAAACAGCAACCGTAGCGCCAGAACGGCACGGTCCTGGCAAGATCAAGGGCAAGGTGTGCCCATGGCCAGCAATCCTCTGCTCCTCCTCATCCTCCTGCTGTCAGCACTCGCCACGATCCTGGCGGGCATGGGGGTCTTCGGCAACAGCCGACCATCCGATCCCAGGCTGAACTCCCTCCTGAACGATCTGGACGATATCAAGGGAGTTCTCTCCCAGATCCAGAAATCCGTGCTCCAGACTGAGCGCAAGCTTGAAAAAGAGATTCAGGCCTCCCGCAGCGAAAACCGCGATGTGGTCGAGAAGCTCGCTGAGGTCGTGGACAAGCGCCTCAAGGAGCTGGTCGGCTAGCCCAACCCCGCGGTGGAACCCCGGGAGAGCCGAAGCGGATCAAGGCTCTGTCATGATCTGCGCGGGGGTCCGGGGGTGTTCGCGAAGCGTGGAACCCCGGGAGAGCCGAAGCGGAGCAAGGCTCTGCCATGATCTGCG
>SESE01000754.1_pt1 | contig 13399 bp, 14 predicted proteins | sample 3171371 | NCBI WGS metagenome assembly SESE01 (sample SAMN06051881, study PRJNA518727) | freshwater metagenome | biome: subpolar coniferous forest; feature: holomictic lake; material: water; isolation source: holomictic Lake 442, 13 m depth | place: Canada: near Kenora, Ontario | collected... | reverse complement strand
GCCCTCAACCCGGTCGGCAAAAAACTGCAGGGTGCGCTGGCCCTCTTCCCCGGCAAGCACGCGCTGGCCCTGCGCTGCCAGACGCTGCGCGATCCACTGCGGCAAAGCATTACGCCCGACCGGCTCGACCTGCAGCGTCACCCCCAGGCTGTCGAGCGCGCCAAACCAGGCGCTGCTCTGGCTCGTCTTGTCCAGGCGCGGCAGCAGGATCAGGGTAAGCGTGTCATCGGCGCCACGTGAACGCTGGGCCAGCTCCGTGATAGCCTGCGCGCCCTCCTTGCCCGGCTTGCCAGAAGGAATACGCAGTTCCAGCAACTGCTTCTCGGAAAAAAGGCTCATGGAGCCCCCTGCGGCCAGCACGGCACTCCAGTCGAAACGCGCGCCGCTGACCGTATGCGAGCTGCGCTCGGTAAAGCCCTGGCTGCGCGCCACAGCACGGATCGCGTCGGCCGCCTCCTGGATCAGCAGCGGTTCGTCACCATGCAGGGTGTAGAGGCTTTTGAGGCCTTTTTGCAGGTGAGTTTGAAGTTGGTTGGGGTTTAATTGCATTTGCTTTTTCCCCCACTCACTCCCCCCCGCCCCTCTCTCGCCCCGCCGGGCGAAAGAGGGGAGCCAACAGCCCTATCTGGCCGCGCGTTTGGGGTTTTTGGGGTCAGAGCCCAAATTCGCCGAGCCTTTGGCTCGCCCAAAGGGTGCGGCGCAATGCGCCGCAGCGAAATTGGTGTCTGACCCCAATAACCCGAAGTGCCAACAAGGGCCCGAGTTCCAGAAATCAAAAACGTGGAGTGGAACGTGGCTGCTTCACAGACGCGGCCAAATGGGGCTGTTGGCTCCCTCTTCCGCCCGGCGGGGCGGGAGAGGGCGGGGGGAGTGAGTGGGGGGAAAAACACCTCTCACCCCAGCCGCACTGCCGCCAGGCGGCGCAGCAACTGCTGCACGATATCGCTTTGCATATCCCGGTACAGCAGGACTTCTTCGGCCTCCTTGGCCAGCACGGCCGATTCGTTGAAGCTGATGTCGCGCTGCTGCACGATCTCGACCGGTGCCACCAGTTCCTGCCCCTGTGCATTGCGGACCAGGAACTTGAGACGAATACGCAGCTGGAATTCCCGCACCTGGCCCGAACTGTTGACACCGACGACGATTTTCTCGCGCTGCTCCTGCAGGATTTCGACCACGATCTGCGCCTGGCTCAGCGCTTCCTCGGGTCTGAGCACACGCACCGCGCTGCCGAAGGAGCGACGCAGTTCGATGGCCAGCGGCCCGCCTGGCTGGGGCGTCACTGCCAGCGACGAGAAGGCGAAATCCTGAGAGGCACGCAGCTTGAAGCCGCAACCTGTCAGCCCCAGCGCGACCACGCCGCTGCTGCCCAGCCTGTACATCCCTCCCAGAACACTGCGACGATTCATGGCAAGCCGCTCACAGCACGACGTTGACCAGACGGCCTGCCACAATCACGATCTTTCGGACGGCCGCGCCGCCAGAGAGTTTCTGGAAAATATCGCTCTCAATGGCCGCTCGCTCGATGGCTTCGCGCGGCGCAGTGGACGGCACCACGATGGAGCCTCTGAGCTTGCCGTTGATCTGCAGCATCAGCTCCATTTCGTCCTGCAGCAGAGCCGCTTCATCGGCTGCGGGCCAGGCCGCATCGAGCAGGTCGCCATATTCACCGGCGTAGCCAAGCTCTACCCACAAGGCGTAGGTCAGGTGCGGTGTTGCCGGATAAATGGCGCGCAGCAGGATGCCAAAGCCTTCACGCAGCGCTGCCTGGTTGCCGCTGGCACCATCATCCTGAAAGCCTTCGAGCGCATTGAGCATCTTCATGGCGCCAGAGACAACCGTGTTGTACTGCATGCGCTGGTAGTCGTAATCGACCTGCTTGAACACGCTATGGATTTCGCGCCGCAGGGCTTTGGCACTTTTGCCAAAACTGATGCCCTGCAACTTGTGCTGAACCGGCAGGCCGGCGCCACCGCCGTGCAGCTTGACGCCAAAATTCCAGAGCCGTCGCAGAAAACGATAGGAGTTCTCCACGGCAGCGTCGTTCCACCCCAGCGTGGCTTCTGGCGGCGCCGTGAACATGGTGTACAGGCGCGCGGTGTCAGCACCATATTTCTCTATCAGGTCCTGCGGATCGACACCGTTGTTCTTGGACTTGCTCATGGTGCCCACACCCTCGTAGTCAATGAGCGTGCCGGCTGGCAGCTTGCCCTTGGCCACCTTGAGCCTGGCACCGGTAACCTTGCCCGCCGCGTCCTGGACGTCCTCCACCTCAGCTGGCCAGAAATACTCGACGCCGCCCTTCTCGTTTCTGCGCGAGTAGATGTGGTTCAGGACCATGCCCTGCGTCAGCAGCTTGGTAAACGGTTCATCAACCTTGACCAGTCCGAGATCCCGCATCACCTTGGTCCAGAAGCGCGCATACAGCAGGTGCAGGATGGCGTGCTCGATACCGCCGATGTACTGGTCCATCGGCATCCAGTAGGCCGCACCCTCGCCCACCATCGCCAGCTCATTGCGGGGATCGCAGTAGCGCATGTAGTACCAGCTTGAATCGACAAAGGTGTCCATGGTGTCGGTCTCGCGCCGCGCCGCAACGCCACAGATCGGACAGACGACGCCCGAGTGAAATCCGGCATGCTTGTGCAGCGGGTTGCCGGAACCATCGGGCACGCAGTCCAGCGGCAGCATCACGGGCAAGTCTTTCTCGGGCACTGGCACTGCCCCATGCTCGGGGCAATGGATGATCGGAATCGGCGTACCCCAGTAGCGCTGGCGGCTCACGCCCCAGTCGCGCAGTCGCCAGGTGATTTTCTTCTCTCCGAGCCCCTTGCCGGCCAGTTTGTGTGCGACCGCCTCGACTGCCTGAGTGAAAGACATGCCGCTGAAGCTGCCGGAATTGATGACCACACCGCGCTGCTTGTCGGCATACCAGTCCTGCCAGTGCTCGTAGTCGTAGTGCTGACCATCCACATGCACCACCTGCTTGATTGGCAAACCGTACTTGCGGGCAAATTCAAAATCGCGCTCGTCGTGCGCCGGCACACCCATCACGGCACCGTCGCCATAGCTCATCAGGACGTAATTGCCAATCCACAGCGGCACGGCGTCACCGGTCAGCGGATGCGTCACGCGCAAACCGGTGTCCACTCCCTTTTTTTCCTGCGTTGCCAACTCGGCCTCGGTGGTGCCACCGGCTTTGCATTCCTCGATGAAGGCCGCCAGTTGCGCCTTGCCTTGGGCTGCAAGCACGGCCAACGGATGTTCCGGCGCCACAGCGCAAAAGGTCACGCCCTTGATGGTGTCAGGGCGGGTCGTGAAGACGTACATCCTGCCGCCACCAATCAGTGCACCAGCGTCGTCCCGGATCTCGTGCGGGAAGGCAAAGCGCACACCCTCGCTGCGCCCGATCCAGTTCTCCTGCATCAGCTTGACGCGCTCGGGCCAGCCCGGCAGGCCCGACTGCACCTGCTCCAGCAACTCCTGGGCGTAATCGGTGATCTTCAGGTAGTAGCCCGGAATCTCGCGCTTTTCCACCACCGCGCCGGTACGCCAGCCCTTGCCGTCGATGACCTGCTCGTTGGCCAGCACGGTCTGGTCCACCGGATCCCAGTTGACAACCTGCGTCTTGCGGTAAGCGATGCCCTTCTCCAGCATCTTCAGGAACAGCCACTGGTTCCACTTGTAATAACTCGGGTCGCAGGTGGCAACTTCGCGGCTCCAGTCGATGGCCAGCCCCATGACCTGCATCTGGCCCTTCATGTAGGCGATGTTCTCGTAAGTCCATTTGGCCGGCGGCACGCCGTTCTTGAGCGCCGCATTCTCGGCCGGCAGACCGAAGGCATCCCAACCCATGGGCATCAACACGTTGTAGCCGTTCATGCGCAGCTGGCGCGTCAACATGTCGTTGATGGTGTAGTTGCGCACATGACCCATGTGCAGTTTGCCGCTTGGGTAGGGCAGCATGGAACAGGCGTAATATTTCTTCTTGTCCGGATTTTCAGTAACGCGGTAGGCATCCACTGCGCTCCAGTGAGCTTGCGCGGCCTTCTCGACCTCGATGTGCTGGTACTTGTCTTGCATATTGGGTTCACTCAAGCGATCAAAGGACCGCAATCAGTCGATTCTAGGGTTTGCCAACTGGATCAGCGACAAAACCGATCCGGTTCAGGCCTGCTTTTTGCGCCAGGCCCATCACTTCCACGATCCTGCCATAGGGCACAGCGGCGTCGGCGCGCAACTGTACCTCGGTATCAGGGCGAACGGCAGCGGTTTGCGCCAGATTGATGGCCAGCTCGGGCAACTCCAGCGGCCGGTCGTTGAGAAACGCGCGGCCCGATTTGTCAACAACAACGCTGACAAATCTCGGTGCTTCTCCCGGTTTGGCAGCGTCAGAGCGCGGCAGATCCAGCTTGATCGAACTTGCCAGCAGCGGCGCCGTGATGATGAAGATAACCACCAGCACCAGCATCACATCAACCAGCGGGGTGACGTTGATCTCGCTCATGGGCTGCGAGCCCTGCGTGCGTTCCAGACGACCAAAAGACATCTTATAGGGCCCCCACGCTTGTCGCTTCGCTTGCTGCGCTGCCCCCCAAGAGGTCCCAGCCTAGCTTGTTGCGGCCCGGCGCGTCGGCTGACCCCAGGTTCATGGCGTCGTCGGCCCTGACTCAGCCGCCAACAATTCCCGCAGATCGCGCGCAAAGCCTTCGAGCTCGGCCTCGATGCGTGCTATTGAGCGTCCCAGCACGTTGTAGCCCAGCACCGCCGGAATGGCAACAGCCAGTCCGGCAGCGGTCATGATGAGTGACTCTCCGACCGGACCCGAGATCTTGTCGATGGTGATCTGTCCGGCCGTGGCAATACCGATCAGGGCGTGATAAATACCCCAGACGGTGCCCAGCAGACCGACAAAAGGTGCGGTGGCACCGACGGTGGCCAGCAGCACCTGGCCATACTGCAGCCTGGCCAGTGCCAGATGCAGGGCGTCACGCAGTACGCGGGTGAGCTGCTGCGATCTGTGGCCAGCCGTCGCCAGCGTACCGACGTCTTCCCTTCTCGTTGCCAGCAGCATGGATACGAGCAGCCCTTCCCGGTCAAAGGCCTTCATTCGGTCCAGCGCCTGGGGGACCGAGGCGGACTGCCAGAATGCAGAGATGGCGCGCGCCACATCAGAGCCGACACGCCGCAGCAGCCAGCTCTTCCAGAGAATCACGACCCAGCTGCCAACCGACATGGCCAGCAACAGCAGTGCAACTGTCTGCGTCACGGCGTCACCCTGCAAGAACAGCTGTGCCACGTTCATTGCAAGCCCAGCACATCAGCCATGTTGAACAAGCCCGTCTTCTTGCCAGCGAGAAAATGCGCCGCGCGCAAGCTGCCCTGCGCGTAGGTGGCGCGCGAGCTCGATTTGTGGCTGATCTCGATGCGCTCGCCGGTCCCGGCAAACAGTACCGTGTGGTCGCCCACAATGTCGCCACCGCGAATGCTGGCAAAACCGATGGTCGAAGGATCACGCTGACCGGTCACGCCTTCGCGGGCATAGACGGCACAGTCCCTCAGGTCGCGCCCCAGGGCGCTGGCAATCACCTCGCCCATCTTGAGCGCGGTGCCCGACGGCGCATCGACCTTGTGCCGATGATGCGCCTCGATGATTTCAATGTCGTAGCCTGTGGCCAGAGCGCGCGCCGCCATTTCCAGCAACTTAAGCGTGACGTTGACACCCACACTCATGTTGGGTGCCATGACGATGGCGATGTCTTTCGCTGCCGCTTCAATTTCAGCCTTCTGTGCAGCGCTGAAACCGGTGGTGCCAATGACCATGTTGACACCACGCTGCCGGCAAACCTGCAGATGCGCCAGCGTGCCCTCGGGCCGCGTGAAATCAATCAGGGTGCTGGCCTGCTGCAGCCCGGCGTCCAGGTCGGCCGTGATCAGCACGCCGCAGCTCTGCCCAAGAAAGGCGCTGGCGTCAAAGCCGATGGCCGCGCTGCCGGCAATATCGAGGGCACCGACCAGTTGGCAATGCTCGTCAGCGCGCAGCGCCTCAATCAGCATCTGACCCATGCGGCCTGATGCTCCTGCCACGGCAATGGCCTGGGTCCGGGTGCTGCCACTCATGGTCAAACTGCCCTCTAGCGAGTAGCCGGCTCGAGCGGCGGATAATTTGTTGGCAGTGGCGGCAGCGGCTTGGCATCGACTTTCTTCGCCGGAACAGGCAACTGCTTCAAACTTTCCTCACTCAGCTCCAGCACTGGCACCTTGCCGGCCGGGCGTGCGGAGTCCAGCGAAGCAACGAAATCGGCCTCGCTTGGCATCGGTTCGGCATCGATGCGATCGAGCTCATCGCCCTTGAACGTGACGGTCAGTTTGCGCAACTGTGACGGCAGACCCTGGCGCTGGATCGTGAAAACGTAATCCCATCGATCCGCATGAAACAGACTCATCAGCAGCGGCGTGCCCAGAATATCGCGGACCTGGGCCCGTGTCACCCCGGGTTTGAGCAGGGCGGACTGCTCCTTGGAAACAAAATTGCCTTGCACAATGTCCACCTTGTACGGAGTCACCACACCGACGATCCGGTTGCTGGCATTGTCCAGACTGCCGCAGGCGAGCAAACCTGCGCTGCTGGCCAGGAGCATCATCAAGTGGACACTGCGGCGATAAAGATCAATCATGGGATGAGCTGATGGGTAGCGATATGATCGCTGCATTGTACCGGCTGTGCCCGCAGCCGCACGCTGTCGGCCGGCAAGAGAGAGAGACCCATGACCACTATCGACGAACTCAAAAGCACCGGACTGAAGGCAACCCTGCCGCGGCTGAAAATACTGGAAATTTTCCAGGGCCATGGGCGCCGCCACATGTCGGCCGAAGATGTCTATCGGGTGTTGCTGGAATCGGGCTCCGATGTCGGACTGGCCACAGTCTACCGGGCTCTGTCGCAGTTTGAACACGCCGAGATCCTTAGTCGCAGCCATTTCGAGGGCGGCAAGGCAGTCTTTGAACTCAATGAGGGCCAGCACCACGATCATCTGGTGTGCCTTGACTGCGGAAAGGTGGAGGAGTTTTACGACGCCGAAATCGAGCAGCGCCAGCACGCCGTGGCCGCTACCAAGGGTTTTGCCATTGCCGACCACGCGCTCAGCCTGTACGCCCACTGCACGACACAAGCCTGCCCGCATCGCCCGAGCGCCGAACCGGTTTAGCCGTCCTGCTCCTCAGGGTCCATCGCTTTGCGCTGTCGTTCGACAAACTCCTGGTAAGTGTCGATGCCGCGCAGCTGCAAAATGGTATTGCGCACCGCCGCCTCCACCAGCACCGCGATGTTGCGACCGGCCACCACCTGAATCACCACTTTTCTGACTGGCACACCCAGCACGTCCTGTGTCAGCGGCTCATGCGGCATGCGCTCATAGTCGCGCTCCAGGGTTTCGCGGCGAACCAGGTGCACGATCAGCTTCAGACGCATCTTGCGTCGCACCGCGGTTTCGCCAAAAATGCAGCGGATATCGAGCAGGCCGATGCCGCGCACTTCGAGCAGATTGAGTAGCAATTCGGGGCAGCGGCCCTCGATGGTGTCCTGGTTGATGCGATAAAGATCGACCGCGTCGTCTGCCACCAGGCCGTTGCCGCGCGAGATCAATTCCAGTCCGAGTTCGCTCTTGCCCAGGCCCGACTCACCCGTGATCATGACGCCCAGACCCAGAATATCCATGAACACGCCGTGCATGGTGCAACGATCGGCAAAATGCTTGGACAGGTAGGCACGCAGCACGTCGATCACGAAAGCCGACGAGCCTTGCGCCGCAAACATCGGAATCTGCGCTTCCTCGCACATCGTCAGCAACGCTGGCGGCGCGCGCTGGCCATCGGCCAGTACCAGCACCGGCGGCTCCAGCGTCACGATGCGCGAAGTCCGGCGCGCGCAGTCATCCGGGCCGGCGTTCGTCAGGTAGGCGATCTCGCGCTCGCCAAGAATCTGGATGCGATAGGGATGGATGTAATTAAGGTGACCGACCAGATCGGCGCCGGAGCGCGCCGCGCGCACCGCACCCTCGTCAAAGCGGCGCTCGGAGGCACCCAGCCCGGCTACCCACTCCCACTTCAGGGTGCTGCGGAATTCCTCAAACAGTACATTGGCACTGACAACATTGGGTTTCACAGCGTCAGGCCAACTGGGTCGAGCGCCAGCCCGCGATCAGGCCGTGGAGCTCGCCGGCATCGACACTGCCGGTGAGCTTTTCTCGCAAGGGAGCATCGCTCAGCAGTTCGGCAATCTCGGACAGAATTTCCAGATGTTTTTGCGTTGCTGCTTCAGGCACCAGCAAAAAAATCAGCAAAGCCACCGGCTGCTCGTCCGGCGCGTCAAAAACAATCGGCTCGGCCAGCTGGAAAACCGCAGCCATCGGTGCCTTCAGGCCCTTGATACGACCATGCGGTATCGCCACGCCATGCCCGAGCCCGGTGGAGCCCAGGCGCTCCCTGGAGAACAGGCTGTCGGTTACCAGAGCCCGGCTCAGGCCATGCAGTCGCTCGAACAACAAGCCAGCCTCCTCAAAGGCTCTTTTTTTGCTGCTGGCTTCAACCCGCACAAGCACTTGCTCGGCACTAAGGATGTTGGAGAGTCGGTTCATGATTTAGCGCCAGATTATGCCCTCAAGTCTGCACCTCGCGTTTCGGCGTTTCGTGGTGATGGTCCTGCTTGCGGTCCTTGTAGCGCACCACCTGGCGATCAAGCTTGTCCATCAGCTCATCAATGGCAGCATACAGGTCGGCATCCGAGCTCTCGGCAAAGATATCGGAGCCTTTGACGTGGATGGTGCACTCAGCTCGCTGTCGGCCCTCCTTTTCTTTCTGCTTCTCCACAGTCAGCAGCACCTTGACATCAACCACCTGGTCAAAATGCCGGACGATCCGATCGAGTTTGCTCGTGGCATAACTGCGCAGTGCGGGTGTAACTTCAAGATGGTGGCCGCTGATCGTCAGGTTCATAAATAATCTCCATTTGCGTTGCGTGTTAAAAAAGCTTTCAACGAATTCACTATGCCCCCTGTGCGTTCAAAGTGCAATAGCATTTGTTGACGCAGTGCAATTAAAGCAGAACTTTCAAAAATATTTCTGTCGCACGCAAGTCCTCTTTCCGTGAACCATTCGTCATTGCGAACGAAGTGAGGCAATCCATGACCCCGAAAGCCATGGATCGCCACGCTACGCTCGCGATGACGAGAGGAGAGCGCTCGCGATGAGACGAGATGCCTGGCGATGACGAAAGTGGCGCTCGCGATGACGGTTCAAGAGCCGCGTGAGGTATCGGGCAGGACATGGCGGGGCTCGCAATGCGATAATTTCGCCACCTCAATTGCTGGAGAAAACTCCTTGTTACCCGTTCCCAGTTGCTAGCTTTCAATTCCCATGACTGCATCGGGGTTGAAAGCCGAAACCCGCAATCCCTGCCAGATGCAATCCACCATGAGAGAGTAAGCCATGCTCAACATTTTCACGCTCGCCAACGGCCGGCTGTGCCAGGAAGAAATCGAGGCCCTGGAAGAATTGTCCAAGTTCCAGCCTATCTGGGTTGACCTTGAGTCGCCAACACTGGAAGAGAAGCGCTGGATCAAGCAGTACTACGGACTGTCCATCCCGCAAGACGCGATGGACGAAGACATTGAGGAATCCGCGCGCTTTTACCGCGAAGAGAACGGCGAGTTGCACATCCGTAGCGACTTCTTGATCGCCGACGAGACCGAGCCGCGCACCGTGCGCGTCGCCTTCATCCTGAACCTGGAAAATCCCGAGCTCAAGAGCAAAGGTGTGCTGTTCTCGATTCACGACGAGGACGTTCCCGTGTTTCGCCTGCTGCGCATGCGCGCGCGCCGGGCCCCGGGGCTGATCGAAGACGCCAAGGAAGTGCTGCTCAAGCTCTTTGATGCAGACGCCGAATACTCAGCCGACACGCTGGAAAGCGTTTACGACGACGTGGAAAAAGTCAGCACCAAGGTGCTCTCGGGCAACATGACCGACGCGCTGGCCGGCGAAGTGCTGGGTGCCATTGCGCGCCACGAAGACTTGAGCGGCCGCATCCGGCGCAACGTGATGGACACCCGGCGCGCCGTCAGCTTCATGATGCGCAGCAAGATGCTCAATGCCGAACAGTTTGAGGAGGCTCGGCAGATTCTGCGCGACATGGACTCGCTCGATTCGCACACTGCTTTTTTGTTCGACAAGATCAACTTTCTGATGGATGCCACGGTCGGTTTCATCAATATCAACCAGAACAAAATCATCAAGATCTTCTCGGTTGCCAGCGTGGCCCTGCTGCCGCCGACGCTGATTGCCAGCATTTACGGCATGAACTTCAAGTTCCTGCCGGAACTCGATTGGGCCCTGGGCTACCCCTTCGCTCTGGTGCTGATGGTCGCCAGCGCGCTGGTGCCGATGTGGTACTTCAGGAAGCGCGGCTGGTTGAAGTAAGGGCAGCGCCCGACCGCCATCGCAAGGCCGTCCGGCCGTGGCGGTCCGCGTTATTGCTTGTCACTGCGAGCGAAGCGCGGCAGTCCATGCAGTCATGGATTGCCACGTCGCTGCGCTCCTCGCAATGACGAGAAAAAGGGGCGCTCCTCGCAATGACGGGGAAATGGCGCAATGACAACTTGCCCGTCATCGCGAGGCCGTCAGGCCGTGGCGATCCATGCGGTCAATGGATTCAGGCGTTGAACTGCAAGTTGGCAATGCCTTGTCGGTCTGGTTGGTGCAGCACGCCTTTTTCGGTGATCAACGCCGTCACCAGTTCAGCCGGCGTCACGTCGAACGCCGGATTACGCACCTGCACACCCTTGGCGGCCCACTGGCAGTCGCGAAAGCCGGTGACCTCCTGGGCCGCACGTTCTTCAATCGGAATGGCACTGCCATTGGGTAACGCCAGGTCGATGGTGGAAAGCGGACAGGCCACATAAAACGGGATGCCATGGCGTCGCGCCAGTACTGCCACCATGTACGTGCCGATCTTGTTGGCTACGTCACCATTGGCGGCAACGCGATCCGTGCCGACGATGACGGCGTCCACTTCGCCGTGACTCATCAGATGGCCTGCCATGTTGTCGGTGATCAGCGTGACAGGAATAGCTTCCTGCACCATCTCCCAGGCGGTCAGGCGTGCGCCTTGCAGGAAGGGCCGTGTTTCGTCGGCAATCACCGAGATCCGTTTGCCACTCTCGACGGCAGAGCGGATGACCCCCAGCGCCGTGCCATGACCGGCAGTCGCCAGCGCGCCGGCATTGCAGTGCGTCAGCACCCGATCACCGTCCTTGAGCAGGGCTGCGCCGTGCGCCCCCATGGCGCGGTTGATACGGACGTCTTCGGCGCTGATTTCATGCGCCTCCTGAAGCAGAATGTCGGCGATCTCGGCGACGCTGCGCTGCATGTTCGCCTGCCAGAGCCGGCGCATGCGCGCCAGCGCCCAGAACAGGTTGACCGCCGTCGGCCGACTCTCCGCCAGTACCGTAAAAGCGCTTTCCAGACCCGAATCAAAATCGGGCCGGCTCGCCTCACGCAGCGTGATGGCCTGCAGTGCCACACCGTAAGCTGCGGCACAGCCGATGGCGGGCGCGCCGCGCACCACCATGGTCCGTATGCCCTGCGCCACCTCAAAGGCATTGCCATAACGCAGGTACTCAAAGCGTGCCGGCAGCACCCGCTGGTCAATCATTTCCAGCGCAGCGTCGCGCCAACGGAGCGTCTCTACTTTGCGCTTCTCATCGAATGCCTGGTTCATCATCGCTCAGGCGCTGGCGCCTGGTCCGTACGTTTTAAATTTTTCCATCACGGCCTGCATTTGCTGGTTCGACAGAATGCTGGGTTGACCCAGTTGCAGCGCGGTCCAGTACTGCTCGGCGAGCGACTCCACTTCCAGCGTCAGGGCGAGTGCCGCTTTCAGATCGGCGCCCAGGGCAATCATGCCGTGGTTGCCGAGCAAACAGGCCTTGCGTTCGTGCAGTGCCTGCAGGGCCAGATCCGAGAGCTCCTGCGTGCCAAACAGGGCGTAGGGCGCGCAGCGTATCGTGTCACCACCGGCTGCAGCGATCATGTAGTGAAAGGCCGGGATGTCGCGCTGCAAACACGCCAGCGAGGTGGCATAGCGCGAGTGCGTGTGCACCACAGCGCCGATTTCGACACGCACAGCCAGAATGTCCCGATGAAAGCGCCACTCGCTTGAGGGTTTGCCGGCGCCCAGAACCGCACCGGAAAAATCCATCTCGACCATCATCTGCGGCAGCAGTTCTTCGGCCGCAACGCCGGACGGCGTCACGAGAAAGGAATGCCCCAGCCGCACGCCGATATTGCCGCTGCTGCCCCGGTTCAAACCGAGTGCGCTCAAGCGCTGGGCACCGAGCACCATCGCGGCCCGGAGACCGTCCTGGCTGTCCGCCATGCCAGCTGCGCTGCGGGCCACCATCACTTGCCCAGCAAACGCCCAGCCACAGCATCCAGGCGCTGGACCAGCGCCGGGTCGCGTGCCTCGGGTGCCGTGATCAGCGCGTACTGCAGCGCGCTGCGGCAGGAGCACGTCGCTGCCGTGGCGTCGCCGTGCAAACGCGGTGCCACCGTTTTGACGAGACTGCGCGCCCGGTCGGCATTGGCCAGCAGCACCTTGACGATCGCGTCCACCGTGACAGCGTCGTGACCGGGATGCCAGCAATCAAAATCGGTCACCATGGCCACCGTGGCGTAGCAGATCTCGGCTTCGCGCGCCAGCTTGGCCTCGGGTATATTGGTCATGCCGATGACATCGCAGTTCCAGCTTCGGTACAACTGTGATTCAGCCAGACTGGAAAACTGCGGCCCCTCCATCACCAGATAGGTACCACCGCGAACCGCTTTGATACCAGCCAGCCGGGCAGCGGCCTCCACGTGATCGCCCAGGCGACGACACACCGGATGCGCCATCGAAACGTGGGCCACCAGTCCGGTGCCAAAGAAACTTTTTTCTCGGGCAAAAGTGCGGTCAATGAACTGGTCCACGATGACAAAGGTGCCGGGCGGCAGGTCTTCGCGCAGCGAACCGACCGCGCTGACCGAGACCAGATCAGTCACGCCGCAGCGCTTCATGACATCGATGTTGGCGCGGTAGTTGATTTCCGACGGCGGCACGCGGTGGCCGCGCCCGTGTCGCGGCAAAAACACCATGGGCTGCCCGTCCAGATCGCCAAACAGCAACTCGTCAGAGGCCTCGCCAAAAGGTGAGGCGACGCGCTGCCAGCGTTTGTTGGCCAGGCCTTCTATGTCGTAAACACCACTGCCGCCAATGACGCCAAAGACCGGCGCGCCTTTTCTGTTTGCCATGGCTAGGAATGTCTCCGAAAGTCATCGTGCCGCCCAGCAAGAACGGAAGCTGCATCGC
>SESE01000753.1_pt1 | contig 13399 bp, 14 predicted proteins | sample 3171371 | NCBI WGS metagenome assembly SESE01 (sample SAMN06051881, study PRJNA518727) | freshwater metagenome | biome: subpolar coniferous forest; feature: holomictic lake; material: water; isolation source: holomictic Lake 442, 13 m depth | place: Canada: near Kenora, Ontario | collected... | reverse complement strand
CATGCGGATGGGCTCCACGGACTTGATGCGGAAGGGTTCGATCATGGTGCGGGGCATGACAGCTCCAGAGGAACACCCAGGTTACAGCTTAATCATCGAAGCCCTGGCCGAGCGTGGGACCAGCGGCAGGTCGGATCGGGAACTTCAACCACTTCCGCGGCTTTTATGAGTCGTCTGCGGTTTCTGCGGTCAGCATTTTTCATTGGCCTCCCAGACTCCCGCAGGCGATGCTGGATGGTTCGGAGACTGGGCATGAGCCTTCTACTGGCTGTCGATGTGGGCAATACCAATGTGGTGCTGGGGATCTTCGATCTCGCCCAGGGGCCGGAGGCCCCCTTGGTCTGTTCCTGGCGACTGGCCACCAGTCGTGAGCGCACCGTCGACGAGTATGGCCTGTCAACTCTGGCCCTCATGCGGCATCAGGGAATCGAGGCCAGCCAGATCAAGCATGTGGCAGTCTCCTGTGTCGTTCCCCCCTTGCATCCGGTACTGATGAGCCTCTCCCAGACCTACTTCGGAGTGGAGGCCTTCTATGTCGAACCGGGGGTGAAGACCGGCGTGAAGGTCCTCATCGACAACCCTTCGGAACTGGGCGCTGACCGTCTGGTCAATGCCGTAGCTGGCATCGAGAAATATGGGGCTCCGCTCATCGTGGTGGACTTCGGCACTGCCACCACCTTTGATGTGGTGAACGCCAAGAAGGAATACCTGGGCGGCCTCATCTGCCCCGGCCTGAAGATCAGTGCCGATGCTCTGTTCCAGCGAGCCAGCCGGCTCCCGCGGGTGGAGATTGCCGAACCCGAGCGCCTGGTGGGCCGCAACACCGTGCAGGCCATGCAGTCCGGGATCTTCTACGGCTATGTGGGCATGGTGGACGGCATCCTGGACCGCCTCCTGGAGGAGTGCCCGGACGCCAAGATCGCCGCCACCGGTGGCCTGGGGAAGGTGATCGCCCCCCATACCAAGCACATCAAGCACGTTGCGCCAGACCTCACCTTGGATGGCCTGCGCATCCTCTGGTTCCGCAACCAGGGCGGCCGGAAGTAGCACGATGGGCCTGCCTCTGATCCGGTTGGCGGCGGTGGATTCCACCCAGTCCTTTCTCCGGCGGAACCCCCACCTGGGCTGCTGCGTGGTGGTGGCCGATCAGCAGACCGCCGGCCGTGGCCGCCAGGGGCACCAATGGCAGAGCTCAGCAGGGGCCGGGCTCTGGATGTCGGCGGCGCTGCCCATCCCGACTGGAGTGCTGCCAGGGGTGATTCTCCAGCGGGCCATGACCGCTGCCGCCCGGGTGCTCGATCCAGCAGGCCGGACTCTGGGCCTGAAGTGGCCCAACGACCTCGTCGCCCGGCGCGAGGGGGGGTTGGTAAAGCTCGGGGGCATCATCGGTGAGCAGGTAGGTCCCCGCCTCATCCTGGGCCTTGGGGTCAACCTCACCGAGGCTCCAGAGCTCCCGGAGCGGGCCATCCCACCCGCCTGTCTATCGGAAGTGGGTCTAAACTCCCCAACGCCAAGTCGATTAGCTGTCCTTATCGCTCAATCATGGAATAACTTAGAACAAGAGGTTCAACCTCTCTTTCGATGGCCAGAGCCTGGTCATCCCCTGCGCTGGGAGGACGGGCAGGGCAGCTGCCTGGGCTGGGAACCGGATGGCCGGCTCAAGGTCACCACGGCTGAAGGCATCCGGCGGCTCAGCGCGGGCGATATCTCCGGGTTGGGATAGGCAGGCCATCCCCACCGGTTCGATTCCCAGGACAAGGCAGCGCAGGAGTTCGACATGACCACCACACCCCACTCCGACTCCCCCATGGTTGTCATCGTGGGGGGCGGTTTCGGGGGGTTGAAAGCCGCCAGGGCGCTCCGGCATGCGCCCGTGCGCATCGTGGTGGTGGACCGGCAGAACCACCACTTGTTCCAGCCCCTCTTGTATCAGGTGGCGGCGGCCACCCTGTCGCCAGCGGATATCGCCGCCCCCATCCGCCACATCCTCCGTGCGCAGGGCAACGCTGAGGTCGTGCTGGGGGAAGTCACCTCCACGGATCTGGATGCCCGGCGGGTCCTGCTGGCGGATGGCCGGTCTCTGCCGTACGACTTCCTGATCCTGGCCGCGGGATCCCAGAGTTCGTACTTTGGTCAGGACGCGTGGGTGGGTCTGGCGCCCGGCCTGAAAACTCTGGAGGATGCCCTGGAGATCCGCAAGCGGTTCCTGCTCGCCTTCGAGCGGGCGGAGCAGGAGAAGGATCCGGAGGTGCGCCGGGAATGGCTGACCTTCGTCATCGTCGGGGGAGGACCGACTGGCGTGGAACTCGCCGGTACCCTGAAGGAGATGGCCCGGCTTTCCCTGCCGAGGGAATTCCGGCGCATCCGCACAGACCGCGCCCGGGTGATCCTGGTGGAGGCTGCCCCCGGCATCTTGATGAACTTCGGTTCCGGGCTGTCGGCAAAGGCCGTGCTCAGCCTGGAGCGGATTGGCGTCGAAGTCCGCCTCGGGCAACCGATCACGGGTCTGGATGAGCATGCCGTCCAACTGGGCGGCGAGCGCATCCCGACGCGGACGGTGCTCTGGGCTGCAGGAGTATCGGCGGTGCCCCTGGGAGCGGGTCTCGGGGTGCCGGTCGACCGCAGCGGCCGGGTCATCGTGGAGCCTGATCTCAGCCTCCCGGGTCGCCCCGAGGTGTTCGTCATCGGCGACCTGGCGGCCTTCCCGCATGGCCCGGGAGGCTCTCTGCCTGGCGTTGCCCCCGTGGCGATCCAGCAAGGGACCTGCGCCGCGAACAACCTTCTGGCAACCCTGAAAGGGCTGCCGGGAGAGACGTTCCACTACCGGGACCGGGGGATCATGGCGACCCTCGGGCGGGGCAAGGCCGTGGCCCATATTGGACCTTTCAGTTTCTCCGGGTACCCAGCCTGGCTGGCCTGGCTCTTCATCCACCTGATGCTGCTCGTGGATTTCCGCAGCCGGGTGTTCGTCTTCTTCGAGTGGCTCTGGGCCTATCTGACGACCCAGCCCCGGGCCCGGCTCATCATCGGGAAATCCAATCAGAAACCCTAGAGCACCGCCCGGACCTCGGCCTCACTGAGGATCCGGGGACTGAGCTTGGCAGCTTGGAGAATGCGTTCCACGCGGCTTGGATTGGGATCGTAGCCGTTCATTTCAAGCCAGTAGATGACGTTGCTGTGGCCGGCCATGGGCCCGATTTCGATTTCCTGGCGGCGCCCGACCAGGGCCGCTGGAACGCCGGAATAGACCGCATCGGCCAATTCGACCTCGCCACGGCGCAGGGCTTTCACGATGGCCGCGGCGTGGATGCCCGTGCCCGTGCGGAAGGCATCCCGCCCCAACACGGGATAATTGGCGGGGATCTCCACGCCACACAACTCGGCCACCCGCTGGGCCAAGGCAGGCAGGTCCGACAGGTCACCCTTCGGATAGCCCATGAGGTGGAGGTTGATCATGAGTTGATCCGTGGCCACATTGCCGCAGCGTTCGCCGATGCCAAGGATGGTGCCGTGCAGGCGGTCGGCTCCTGCTTCGAAGGCCGCCATGGCGTTGGCCAGTCCCAGGCCCCGGTCGTTGTGGCCATGCCAGTCGATGCGCACGGGACGCTCGCCGACGACTTCCTGTTTAATGAATTGCACAAGGCGCCGAACCCCTTCGGGCGTGGCATGGCCGCAGGTGTCGGACAGACAGAGGGACTGGGCCCCTTCGTCCAGAGCGGCCCCGTAGATGGCCTTGAGGACCTCCGGTCGGGCTCGAGTGCTGTCCTCGGTCACCATCATCACCGGCACTTCGTGGCGGTGGCAGAAGGCCACGGCTCTGCGGGCCGCATCCACCAGGAAGGCCAGGTCCCACCCCTCCACATCCATGCGGACCATGCTGGAGCCGAGGAAGGCTCCAGCTTCAAGCGCAATACCTGCCCGCTGCTGGATGTCAGCAACCTGGACCAAGTCGGCCTCCAGGGTTCGCACGGCCACATTCGGGCTGAGGGGCAGGCGGTGGTCCCGGATTTCCACCATCAGGGCGCGCACGGCGGCCAGGGCCTTGGGCCCGGCCCCGGGAATCCCCAGGTTCAGCGCGTCCACCCCCAACTGAGCCAGACGATGGGTCAGGTCCCGCTTGGCCGGGATATCGGGATCGCACACGGAAGGACTCTGCAGGCCATCTCGGAGGGTCTCGTCATTCAGGAGCGGAATACGACCGTCCAGCGCGGGCTGGCCGTTCCAGTCACTGATGAGGTCGTCGAGGGTCATGGGGAACCCAAGGCTACGGTGACTGCCACCCGGCGGTCCAGCAGGGTTCCCAGAAGCGCCCCTTTTTCCAGGAAGGCCGCAACCTCAGGATCCACTCCCCCATCGGCGGTCAGGATGACCCGGAGGGTCTGCTCGTCCAGCTCGGCCCTGAGGTGGAGTACGGCCTGGCATCGCCGCCGATCCAGGGCATCGGCCCCCCGCAGAATGGCCGCCAGCTTGCGCACCACCTGGCGGTGCCAGGGGGCCAGGGCCCGGAAGGCTTCATGCTTGGCGTGATGGGGCACCTTGCCGCGGTGGAAGCGCACCACCTGGGCGAGCACCTCCACTTCCTCTGGCCAGAAGCCGGGCAGGGTGGCATTCCGGATCAGGTATTCCCCGTGCTTGTGATGGCCCTTTTCGGAAATGGAGAAGCCGATATCGTGCAGACGGGCGGCGAAGGCCAGCCACTGCCGTTCCGTGTCGCCCAGTTCAAAGCAGGGCTGGAGGGCCATGAAGAGCTGATCCGCGAGCCGGACCACCTGGCGGCTGTGGCCAGGGTCAGGATCCAGGCGGGCCGCAAGTTGCTCAATGGAGGCTCGGCGACGATCCGCCAGGGGGGGGATGGCGGCGCCACCGTGCTTCAGGGCCTCCCAGATCATGCCCTCTCGCAGGCCCACGGGCAGGTGGCGCAGGGGGGGCATCCCCAGCCACTCCATCAGGGACAGGGCCCAGATCGCGCCCACATGTAACACCTCCGCCCGCTTTGGATCCACCCCCAGGCGTTCCACCCGCAGGTTGGCGTCCGTGCGCCACAGCTTCAAGGCGAAAGCCCGTAACTGCTCGACCGTGAAAGCCTGACCTGCGGCCGCTCCCTTCGCCAACTCCTCCAAGGTGCCCGAGGTGCCAAGGATCAGCGTGGTTTCCGGTAGTACCGAAGGCAGGTCCCGGCGGGCTTTCTTGAGGAGACGGCGGATCATTCTGCGCAGGCGCTTCAGATCCTGGGCGGTGGGTGGGTTGGCGGTCTGCGCCGCATCCGCCAGGCGCTGGAGGCCCCAGGGAATGGAGATGCTCGCTGCCACCCGCCCGCCCTGCACCCAGGTCAGCTCGGTGCTGCCACCGCCGATATCGACTAGGGTCACGGGTTCCTGTGGAAAGGGGATCGCGTGCGAGACGGCCTGGTGAATCAGGCGGGCCTCTTCCTCCCCAGAGATGACCTGGATGGGAATGCCCAACTGCTCAGCCTCCAGGACGAAGGCCTGGGCATTGCGGGCATCCCGCAGGGCGGCCGTGCCACAGGCCATGAGGGTTTCGCAGCCGAAATCACGGATGGTCTTGGCCATCTGGGCCAGGGCTTCGAGGCCAGACTGAAAGGCTTCAGGGGCAAGTTCGCCCGACCTTGCCACGCCCCGGGCCAAGCGCACCATGGTCTTTTCGCGGGCCAAGACGAACTGGCCGCCCATGGGATCCGCCTCCACCACCACCATGTGGATGGAATTGGACCCCACATCGATGGCCGCGATACGCATGCAACGATTGTCAGCACTCTGGACCCTGCTGCCAAGGACTGTCGGCGGGGCCTCCGGTTACGGCCAGGCTCGAGCTCCGCCGCTGGCCGGAATCGACCTGACCTCTGGTAGCCGTTGCGCCCGCCCCAAAGGCGCGGCCATGCTCGTTCCACACGCTGAGGTGATCTCATGGCTATGACGGTGGACGGCATCTTCGCGCTCATGCCCGAGCTCTTTCTACCCGAGAAGGCCCAGGGCCTCACGGTATCCGTCTACTACCAGGTGACGGGCGAAGGGGGTGGCGACTACAGCTGCCTCATCGAGAACGGGGCCTTCACCCTGAAGCAGGAAGCCAAGCCCGACGCCACCTCCGTGGTGGTGATTGGCGCCGAGGACTGGATCGCCCTGAGCGAAGGGACGCTCGATCCCATGCAGGCCTTCATGAGCGGCAAGCTCAAGGGGACCGGCGACCTTGGCCTCCTCCAGAGATTCCCCAAGTTCTTCAAGAAGCCCCAGAAGCAGGGTGGTGTGCTCAAGCCCCTCAAGGAGCTGGTGCCCGCCCGGCTGGCCCTCGCCGGGACCGGCCTCAAGGTGACCGTGGGTGGCGAGAGTTGGGGCGAAGGCGCAGAGGTGGCTGGGGAGGAAGGTGTCGTGCGCAGCCTGCTCTGCGGCGTGGTTGATCCTGGGCCGGGCCTGCTGGGCGGACAACTCCGCTTCACAGGCGAGATGGCCCTCCTGCGCCAGGCCTGGAAGACCTGGTCTGCGGAACCTGAAATCAGCTTTCCGGACACTCCTGGCGGGAAGGCCCTCGCTACCTTGCGCAAGCGCTATCGCGGCGGTGCCAGTGGCACGCTCGAACTGAAGGTAGACGGCGTTCCCTACCGCCTGGACTTCAGCCCGGAAAGACTGGCCCTGCGCCCCGGCGAGGTGGACGGCGGAGCGGGCCTGGGCATTTCAGACGGGGATTTCGCGGCGCTCAATGCGGGGAAGCTGAACCTAGTGGCGGCCCTTCTGGCGGGTGCCATCACGGTGAAGGGGGATATGAGCCAGGTGGCCGCCTACACGGCCCACTTCGATGCGGATGTGAATCCGGCCCAGGGTCTGCTGGAGTCGATGCCAGAGCGCTTCAATCCCGAGAAGGCCGGTGCCCTGGAAGCCGCTGTGGGCTACCAGATTGATGACCTGGGCTACACCCTCCTCATTCGGAACGGCGCCTGCATGGTCTATCCGCGCCTCCTGAAGCCCTGTGATACGCTCCTGAAAGCCAAGGCCGAGGACTTTGTGGCCCTGACCACCGGCGCCCTGAATGCCCAGGAGGCTTTCATGACTGGGAAGATTCAGATCGAAGGTGACCCCCTGCTCATGCAAAAGGTGGCCAAGAGCTTCAAACGGCCCCAGTCATAGGCTTTCAATGCCCAGGCATTCCGTCCTTCGCAAGGCCCAGTCACCGCCGGATCCCGGCGGACGGGCGGGTGTGGTGCGGACGCAGAAGGCCATCCCGACCATGACTCAGGCCCAAGTCGTCTACCAGGAAGTCCCCCCTGCGCTGAGGCCAACCCTGTGCTGTGGTCGCTGTGGGCACTGCGACGTGCATCCCTGCCAGCTCCACACTTCAGTGTAGCGGAGTCACTGCCCCGGACTCTCCCAGAGCTCCCGCAGCCGCTGATAGCCGCTTCGGCTCACGGGCAGTCGGGTCCCGTCCCGCAGGATGGCATCCCGGTGCTCTTTGGAGTCCTGCTCGACTCTGACCAGGCGGTCGAGGTTCAGGATGTAACTGCGGTGGATGCGGATGAAGCGACTCGAATCGAGCTGGGTTTCGAGCTGAGTCAGGGTCTGCTGCTTGAGCAGGTTCTTACCCTCCGTGCGCAGCAGGACATAGTCGTCCTGGGCCTGGACCCAGTCCAGACGGTCCAGATGGACCACCGTCACCTTGGGGCCGTCCTTGACCACGATGCGCTCCAGGGGCCGGCCCTGGCGGGCTGCCGAGGCCAGTTCAGCGGCAGGTAGGGGCGGAGTGGCGGGCAGGGCTGAGTGCAGGGCCTGGGCCTTCAGCACGGCCGCATCAAAACGCTCCTTCGAGAAGGGCTTCAGCAGGTAGTCCACGGCATGGGCCTCGAAGGCCCGCAGGGCATGTTGATCGTAGGCGGTTACAAAGATCACGGTGGGGCGCTTGCCTTCTGCTTCCATCAGTTCCAGTACCTCGAAACCATCCAGCTTGGGCATCTGGATATCGAGGAAAATGAGATCTGGCTGGTGCTGAGCCGCGGCCTTCAGGGCCTCGAAGCCGTTGGCGCACTCGGCCACAATGTCTACCCCCGGATGGGCCCCCAGATGCTCGCGCACCACCGCCCGGGCCAGTTCCTCGTCATCGATGATCAGGGTTTTCATGGTTCAGTCTCCAAGGGAAAGACCAGGGTCACGCGATGGCGGTTCTCCTGCAGGCCAGCTTCGAAGCGGGCGCGATTGCCAAAGCGGCCGAGCAGCCGCTGCCGCACCTGCCGTAAGCCGAGGCCCAGGCCCTGGGGCGCGGGGGCATCCGTGTCCAGGGGGTTCTCCACCCGGAGGATCACATGGCCTTCGGCCAGGTCCGTCACCAGGGACAGGGTGCCGCCATCGGGCATGGCGGCGATCCCGTGCTTGATGGCGTTCTCCACCAGGGGCTGCAGCAGCAGAGTGGGGAGCAGGGCGACTTCGGTGAGGGGATCGATGCGCCAGTCGAGGGTCAAGCGGGTCCCGAAACGGATCTGCTCGATGGCCAGGTAGGCCTTGGCGAGGTCCAGTTCTTCCCGGAGCGCCACGAGGCGGCGTTCCCCCAGCCCCAGGCTGCGCCGGAGAAAATCAGACAGCAGCACGCACATCTCCCGGGCCCGGGCAGGATCCACGGCGGTGAGGGCCGAGAGGGAATTGAGGCTGTTGAACAGGAAGTGGGGATTGAGCTGGGCGCGCAGGGCCTTTAACTCGGATTCCTGGGCCAGCAACTGCAGCTCCGCGCCTTTGCGCTCGGCTGCAACGGCCTGTTCCTGGGCCAGCAGCAGGTAGCTCAGAGCCACCGAGGCCAGGTAGAGGAGAACACCCAGGCCAGTCAGGACCGGCAGGGCGAGTCCCACGCGCTGGGGTAGCGCGTCCAGCCCCGGTATGCCGGCCAGGGCCCGGGCCAGGGTCCAGGCGAGCCCGGCCCAGAGTCCACCCATGAGCAGGGCCGCCACGCCCCAGGCGGCGCCGTGGGTGCCGAGGCTCTCGAGCGTGCGGCCCAGGGGCAGGGCCCGGCACAGGAACCAGGCGGTCAGGAACAGGAAGGCCGCCAGCAGGCAGAGGGGCAGGGCCAGGGCGGCCGCTTCCAGCCAGCTCCAGCCCTGGCTCCTGGCGATGCCAGCCAGGAGCAGGGCAATCGGGGCCCATCCCAGGAGGTAGGCCCCCAGTCGCGCGCGACTGGCCAGGAGGGGATGCATCAGGACTTGACCTCAGTGCCACCGAAGAGGATGAGGCCGGTCACCACCAGGCGGGGGCGAGCTTCCCCCGACACCGGGCCGTGGTGAGTGTTGTCATTGAGGGCACCGAACATGGCCGTGGCCCGGTTGGCGACATCCCAGCCTTCAGGCACCCGAATCTCGCCGCCACCAAAGAGGACGAACACATCAATGCGAGCTTCGCCGGCTTCTATGGCCGCCTGCCGAAGATCCAACTCGTAGCCACCGAAGATGGCCGTGAGTTCGCCTCCCTTGAACGCCTGGGACATCACCCGCCGCTTGAAGCCCCCGAAGATTGCCATGCCCTGGAGGAAGTCCTCAGAGCGGGCCAACTCCGGTGGCACACCCCGGTTCTGCTTCAGGGCCTTGACCACGATGAAGATACCCAGGGCCACCACCAGCATGGGCCCCAGCGCATCAGCCATGTGCCCGCGGGCAAAGCTGAAGAACAGCAGGAAGCAGCCACCCACCACCAGGAACCAGCCTCCATTGCCGCCACCACTGCCTTCTTGGCGCAGCTTGGCAATGCCCATGGCCACTAGGATCAAGGGCCAGAGGGTGAAGATCCGCTGGGCGTTGTATTCAGGGAAGAGGTTGTCCAGGGTGAGCACCAGGCCCGCCGCAATGATGGCCATGCCGATCACCAGCTTGGGTGTGAAGGGACTGGGAGCCCTGTTGTCGTCTGAAGGGGTCATGGTTTCACCTGCGTGGCTGCGCTATCAGGATCACAGGAAATGGCCGGTGTGGGCGCCAGGGGTGCGCTCGGGGGCATGGGTGTGGCTTTGGGTGTGGCGAAGAGCGCCCGGAGAGTGACGATGATTCCGGCCCAGACAAGGAAGCCCGGCCACCAGCGCTCGAGCAGGCCCCAGGGGCCGAACTGGTGAAGGAAGCCGGCCACCGAAAGGGCCAGCCAGACATGGGCCCTGAGGCTGAGGGGACCGTCCTGGATCAGCTTCGCCAGGCCGAGGGCCGCGAGGGCTAGGGGCCACCAACTCAAGAGGTGCCAGGCATCGTAGAGGCGGAGGTTCTCCCCCAGGAGAATGAGGCCGATGGCAATGACCACCAGGCCGATGACCAGCTTCGGCGAAAAGAGTCGAGGAGGGCGGTTCTGCTTGTTCATGACTGGTGCTCCTTTCGACCTGCACCCAAGGGCACGGCAAGGGCCAGGGCGGGAATCCAGAGGGCCAGCCACCACCAGCCGGTATCGATGAACCATCCTGCGTGGACCATGGCTGTCTCCTCTCCTGTGATCAAGCTACGGGCCTTCCCACCCGATCCAGGGCGAGGATCGGCGAATGATGGACGAGCACCGGCGAGCAGTCAGCTCCAGCGAATCGCTAGACCCCGGCTGCGTTCACGCCAGGCATGCTCCAGGGCGGGGGCGAGCTCGGGCGGACACTCGAAGCGGAGAAGCGCCAGGTCGCCCTCAAAGACCTGCTCCAGGGCCATGGCCTCGGGGAAGCCCGCCAGGACAGCAAAGGGCAGGTGCGAATGCGCGGTCGGAACGCTGATCTCGCCACGGCAGAGTATCCGCACCTCCTCCCAACTGCCGGCCGCATCCGCCGCTGCCAGCGCACCCTGGACGCCCTCGGTATAGGCCCGCACCAGGCCGCCGGTACCCAGCTTGGTGCCTCCATACCAGCGGATGCAGATGGCGATCAGGTCCGTGGCCTGGGCGCCCTCCAGCACCAGCAGCATGGGCCTACCCGCCGTGCCCGCGGGCTCGCCGTCGTCATCCTGGCCGGAAGCTGTCACCGGAACGCCCTCCCGCCAGGCGCTGCAGTGGTGCGTGGCATCAAAGTCCCGCTTGCGGAGCCGGGTCAGCACCGCTGCCCGCTCGGCCGCCTCTCGGGCGGGATGCACCTCCGTCAGGAAGACCGAAGCCTTTTCTCGAAAGCGGTGACTCGCTGGCTCCTTCAGTCGGCGCATGGGTTCAGCATGGATGGGCCCGCACTGGTGAGCAAGAATTAGGAATCAATCACTACCTTTCTATCGTGTTTGGATTATCCTTAGTACGGGGTCTGTTCGAGAAGAAGCCATGGCGACCATTGCGATGCCTTTCACCCCCACGATTCTGCAGCGTCGGAACCCAGTGCCTTCCGACCTAGAGATTGCCCAGGCGGCTGTTATCAAGCCCGTCATCCAGGTAGCGACCGAACTCGGACTGCGGGTGGAGGAACTCGACCAGTACGGCCCTGCCAAGGCCAAGGTCAGACTGGAAGTCCTGGAACGGCTGCGCGGGCATCCCAATGGCCGCTACATCGATGTCACGGCCATCACGCCGACACCCCTCGGGGAGGGCAAGACCACCGTCACCGTAGGGCTGAGCCAAGCCCTCGGAGCCCACCTCGGCCAGAGGGTCCTTACCTGCATCCGGCAACCCAGTCAGGGACCCACCTTCGGGATCAAGGGGGGTGCGGCAGGGGGTGGTTACAGCCAGGTCATTCCTATGGAGGACTTCAACCTCCACCTCACCGGCGATATCCACGCCATCACCGCGGCCCATAACCTCTGCGCCGCAGCCATCGATGCCCGCATCCTCCACGAAGCTGGCACCTCGGACGAACAGTTGTTTGAGCGCATCTTTCCCAAGAGCGGTGGAGGCCGGAAATTCCCTCGCTCGCTGCGCCTCCGCTCCACCCGACTAGGAATATCGAAGGACGATCCCGAGTCCTTCACCCAGGAGGAGCGCCGCTTGGTCTGCAGATTGGACCTGGATCCTGCGGCGGTTTCCTGGCGGCGGGTGCTGGATACCAGCGACCGCTTCCTACGTCGCGTCACTGTGGGAACGGGCACGGAGGAGCAGGGATTTGCCCGGGACACGGGCTTCGATATCACCGTGGCCAGCGAGATCATGGCAGTGTTGGCGCTCACCACTGGATTGGCAGATCTGCGGCGGCGTCTTGGCGCCATTGTGGTGGGTCTCAACCGCCGTGGCGAGGTCGTCACCGCCGAAGACCTTGGGGTGGCGGGTGCCATGACCGTGCTCATGCAGGACGCCCTCAAACCCACCCTCATGCAAACCCTTGAGGGCACGCCAGTGCTCGTTCATGCGGGTCCATTCGCCAACATCGCCCACGGGAACAGCTCCATCTTGGCCGATCAGATGGCCCTCAAACTGGCGGACTATGTGATCACCGAGTCGGGCTTCGGGGCCGACCTGGGCATGGAAAAATTCTTCGATATCAAGTGCCGGGTCTCGGGCCTGGTGCCGAACGCTGTGGTGCTGGTGGCCACAGTGCGGGCCCTGAAGATGCACGGCGGCGGTCCCAAGGTGGTGGCGGGCAAGCCCCTGGATGCGGTCTATGTGCAAGAGGACCTCGATCTCCTTCGGGCGGGTCTGCCCAATCTCATCCACCACATCAACGTCGCCAGGAAGTTCGGAATTCCTGTGGTGGTGGCCGTCAACGGCTTCGCCACAGATTCCCAGGCTGAACTGGACTTGGTGCGCAAGGCCGCCCTGGGCAGCGGGGCTGAGGACGCGGTGGTCTGCCACAACTGGGCCATGGGAGGTGAAGGCGCTGTCGACCTCGCCCGGGCGGTCATGCGGGTCTGCGAACGCCCCTCGCATTTTCGCTTTCTCTACGACTTGGCGGAACCGATCAAGGCAAAGATTGAGACCATCGCCCGGGAGGTCTATGGCGCCGATGGTGTGGACTATTCTCCTGAGGCCGAGGCTCGCATAGCTGCTTTCACTCGGCTGGGATATGACCACTTCCCCATCTGCATGGCCAAAACCCACCTAAGCCTGAGCCATGACCCTGCCCTCAAAGGGGTCCCCACCGGCTTCCGGATTCCCGTGCGGGATATCAGGGCCAGCGTTGGGGCAGGGTTCCTCTATCCGCTGATCGGAACAATGGCCACCATGCCTGGCCTCCCCACCAGACCCGGCTTCTACGATGTTGATATCGACCCGGATACAGGAAAGGTTGTGGGGCTGTTCTGAGTCGGGGAATTCCCTCCCTTGCTTCCAGAGAAAAGGGGCCCGCAGGTGCGGGCCCCTTTTCTACCTCCGGAACGCAGTTCCGGAGCTCCGCCAACTACATGGCAGCAATGATTGCGTTGAAGGTCGGGCTGGGGCGCATGGCGGCGCCGGTCTTGGTCTTGTCGGGGTGGTAGTAGCCACCCATGTCCACGGGCTGGCCCTGAGCGGCGATCAGTTCTTCGTTGATCTTCGCTTCGGCGTCCGCCAACTGC